>OIWT01000949.1_pt1 | contig 37632 bp, 65 predicted proteins | sample 1587701 | NCBI WGS metagenome assembly OIWT01 (sample SAMEA3888904, study PRJEB22519) | human gut metagenome | biome: human gut; feature: human-associated habitat; material: faeces | place: Denmark | collected 2009 | reverse complement strand
GTGATGTGATGAGTGATGAGTGATGAGTGATGATGTGATGTGCTTTATCACTGTGATGAGTGATGTGATGTGATATGACATGATATGCAAACACTGACGTGATTCGCAATCACAGAACGAAGACACAAGTGAGTTTCCTCACACAATCATCACGCCACTCACAGCTTCCTTGAAATGCGGAATGCACTCCGCAAACTGGTTCTTCGCGTAGTAATACTCTCCCAGCTGCCGCTTCGCCCGCGCGTAGTGATGTCCCGACAACTCCCACGCTCGCTCCATCAACTGCGTGTTGCCCTTCAGCTCGCCAATGCGACATAGCAAATACGGCGTCTCTCCAGTCTCCTTGATCTTGTTCTCCAGCTATTTCTCATCCCACCGTACTATACCAACCATCTCGATCGCCTCCTCCTTCTTGTTCAGGATCTCCAGACAGTTCACACAGTCCTCCAGCAGGTGTAACTCCTTGTACAGGCCCAGCGCTGTCATAATCACACCGTACTGGAAGTAGTGCTCCGCCAACTCTCTCTTCATCTCCCAGAAGGGAGGATACCCGATCGAGTAAATGTACTACGCTCAATCCGCTCTCCCGCAGTCACCATCAGACGCTCCCACACCGGCGCGCTGTTCTCATTCTCCTTCTTGTTGCTCAGCAGCGGCGTCGTCTCATTGCTGAGTTGGTCCACCAGAACCTGAAGTTGGAGAATGGCGCGTTCCTTCGTGCGGTAATTCTCGTACTCAACATAACTCTTCAGAAGAAGGGAGTAGGAGTAGACGGACCAGTTCATGGGGTGCACCTATTGGTTAGGGGACATATTGAATCGGGACAATGATTCGGTTGATATAGGACCCAATTTGCTCCGTGATCAGACCGTACTTCGGGTTGTTGTTTTTGATGTCAATGCACAAGCACTGCAGAATAATCTATCGTGAATTCCTCTCTCCATAACCACCTGGTCCATCACAGACAGTTTCGTCACCGTCTTCAGCTCCTCCGAAGTGTCCTCGCTCACTCGCATCGTCTCCAGAAGAATGTTGTTTCCGTCGATCTCGTCCAGCTTCAGCGCCGTCGGCTGCGCGGACTAGGTGTGATCCCCCACCTTCGAGTGGACGATGTCGGTGGCGGTGGTGGGGACTCCCTCGTCCAGGTGGCTCTTGGCGTAGACGAAGAGCTGGCTGGTGTCGAAGGTCTGGTACTTGGTCTTGCGGCCCTTCACGCCTGTCATCTCACACTCCAGCTGGGTGTCTGTGCGGTTAGTGGGTGATTATTGAGGGATTGAAGGTCACAGTCATCACTCTTTGATCATCACAGTCATCACATCACTCATCACATCACTCATCACTCATCACTCATCACTCATCACATCACTTATCACTCATCACTCATCACATCACTCATCACTCATCACATCACTCATCACTCATCACAAGCACGCCACTCACCTAACTCCCTCAAACACTCCTCCCGCGATGGCTCCTTCGGATTGCGCTCCACCTTGCTCGCGCTCTCCATCAGCGTGCTCACCAGACCCTCCGCGCGGTTCTGGAACGTGTGAAGCCTCTTGTCTGCGTTGAACGCCAGCATCTCTCTTCTCCTCATCACACGCACACACTCTCACTTCATGCACCGGTCACTGTGGGCTGCCATCTCCTCGCTCGGAATCAGCTGCTCGCAGATCCGACACAGAAGCATGCTCTCTTTGTGACCCTTCCCATGATCTGATCATCATCACCTCTCATCGCGGCAACTCGGATCCGAACGATTCTTGTTGATCCACTCCTTTCCCCACTCCTTCCACTGCTGCCCACTGTCGCGAATGGTCTGCAATTCCTTGTTCTGCACCTTTTGACTGTTGGCAAGACATACGAGTTCGTCCACAGAGCTAGCGCCTTGATTACCCAAAAGCAAACCTAATGCTCAGCACAATCGAGAATGGCAACCAGTGAATGGGGAAATACTGTACAACACTTTATTCACAAAGCCCATACCCCAGTCATGAAACACTGATGAAAGTTCCTAGCACATGACAACGCACAGGGAGAATCACCGTAATCCGCTGAATCATATCGATAACACGCGCTGGAGACGCTGTCAAAGCGTCCATATTCACATATTCCACACCTGTGGGTGAAAACACGACTGCAACCTAACAAATCCCGTTTAGCACAGTAAGGCTGTGTACGGCCTCTTTCGAGAGAGAACTGCTGTCCTGCTCGAGTCTCTTCGACATCTCCTTCATATACGCAGACAACTCGCGATCGGAAGCGTCTTTCGCAGATTGAAGCGAATGCTTCCACTGATGGAGGTTTTGCCTCTATTTATCGTCCCTTTCACACGCCGCTTACCCGTTCCTTCGATTGTGTCGCTCTGCAATCCTTCTTCGTGCATTCTTCACTGGTCCACTCGACTCCGTCACCCAAACCGTTTCCACCAATACAGTCCTCGACAACACCTACACCCTCATTTCCCTTTCCCTTCTGTACTCCGTTCCTTCTCGGGACTCTCCCCTTTCCTTCTATCCATAATGTGGTTAGAGGAGTGGTGTGTATGGGGAATCGTTGTTCCTCTGTTCCCCTGTCAGAACCGCGGTTATTTGTCGTCGCTGAAATGAACGAACAAACAGAGCAAACGGAGCCAAATTCCTTCATCCACTTCTCCAGCCGCTGCAGATCGGTCGATCCTACGGAGCTGGAGACCTTCTCAATGGCCTGCAGCAGGTCAATCTACGCCTCACGTGCACTCTCCACACCAACTTGCGTAATCGGAACCTGCTTCACACGCTCGCTTAGCTCCTTCATGTGCTGCTGAAGCTCCTCCCCTCTCGTTCCTCGCTCTCGCAATTCCTGCAGCACCTTTCGCACATACATCATCGACGCATCGCGGCAAATGTTTGTCACATCGGCGCCACTATATCCCTACGCCTCACCTCCCCTTCCCACATCAACCTCCGTCTTCTTCGCCAGCTCCTGAATATTCACGCTAGCGTCCAACTTGGAGTCGCGGAGGTTGATTCGGAAGAGTTCCTCGCGCTGCTTCTCGTCCGGCAGGGGAATGTAGATGCGCTTTTCAAAACGACGGCGAAGCGCCTCGTCCAGGTTCCACGGCAAGTTCGTAGCACCAAGCACGGTCACATTCCCGCCATCGCCAGACGAGCCCAGACCATCCATCTGAATCAGCAATTCCGACTTCACGCGCAGCGTCGCGTCATTCTCTCCCGACGCACTGCGCTGGCCTCCCAGTGCGTCGATCTCGTCCAGAAAGACCGTGCTGGGCGCATAAAACCGTGCCATCTCGAAAAGGAGTTTCACCAGCTTTTCCGAGTCGCCTCGCCACTTGCTGGTGAGCGTCGACGACGTGACGTTGAAGAAGGTGGTGTTGCACTCCGTCGCGATCGCCTCCGCCTCACTCCGCCCTCTCTGCCTCACCTTTGCCAGCAGCGTCTTGCCCGTGCCCGGCGGCCCGAACAGCAGAATGCCGCGCCACGGCCGCCGAATGCCCTGAAACACCTCCGGCATCCATTGCGGCAACACGAACGCCTCCTCGAGAACAGCCCGCGCGTTCCTACGGCTCAGCCCACGGCGCTGTGGCTACTGCAGCCCGGCGATGCTCTCCCAGGTGACGTTGGGACTGCGCTCCACCACCTCCGCCTCCAGCATGCGTACCAGGTCCAGGTCCAGCGGGCCCTTGTACTGCTGCACGAACCTACGCTTCATGTCTGTTCTCTGTAATACCTCGACGCCTTCTCCTCCACCTCCATGCCCGTCTCCACCGAGCTTTGCAAGCCTTGTAGGCCTTGCAGACCTTGTAAGCCTTGCGAAGCTGTCATGCTGGGCGTGGTTGGACTGCCTGACAGAATTGGAATGGCGGGCTGGGCAACGGACATGGCGGGCTGGGTGTGTGGCGGCGATGCGTCGGACGGACGCCGCACGGGGACGGTCATGCGGCCGGTGGGAACGGAGGACTGGGAAAGGCGATGACCACGCTCATCGACGGTGAAGCGTGGGCGAAGCACGCCGATGGAGGCTGGAAGTGAGGAGGAGGTGGAGAGCCGTACATCGCGACAGACGGCTGGTGGAGGGAATGGAAGGGGAGGCAGCTTTCACGGTCTCGATCTTCTTCCGCCTGTGAATGATGCCGCTTTGATGATCTCACTTCATGGTGCTGCCGTGAGAAGTGGCTTCGCTTGTGCTTTCTTGAAGAGCGCTCAATTCGCTCACCAGCTCTCCAATCTGTTTGATTTCCATAGTAATCGCATCTAATAGCTATACCTAAACACAGAGTATTCAAACTACCCGCTTTGCTGACTGGGTTCGCATCGCTGCGCCATTCCTCTCCAACTTCGTTTTCGCCTCCTCATACTGTGCCAAGCAGAGGCAGTAGTCTCCATCGAGAGCGTAATTCCGCGCCTTCAACACTAGCTCTCGGATGTTCGGTAGATCCATTTCTCGCAGCGATGAATCCAGCTGAGGAAGATGGAAAGGCAAAACGAAGAAGGATTAGACGAAATCTGAAGAAAGCCAAAAGGCCGGTTTGGGAAAAGAGCGACAAAGACAATTTGTTAGGAGTACAAAGCATGACAGAACGAAAGTCTACGCTTCATAAGGCGCTTCTGAAACTGCTAGACGTGCTCTGTCTGGAAGTGATTGTGCTGTGCTTGTTGGAGTGCGGCATGCTGTTCATGTACCGCAACTATGCAATATCCTTTCGTCCAGAAAACATGTAATTCCTTTACGGCGTAATGGGAATCTCTTGTCGATCTCGCCAAGAAGATAGCCCTGGTGTACGCGTGTGTGCGTGTTGTTTTCTTCGCACTGTATTCCCTTCTCTTCCTTCTCTCCTTCGTTGTTCCCAAGGGTGAGTGCCATTTCACTCCGTTTAGCGTAGATTTGGTCATTGCATTTGTCTTTTTGTTCGTGGGAGTGGCCTATGCCCTTTGGAAGCAGGAGTACTCCAATTGGATGCAGGGAATGCGTGAAAGTCTCATTCTGTAGCTACGATCAAACCGTAACGCACCTGGGCAAGTTCTTTGCGGTTGTCGGCACGAAGGCCTATCGCACGCTGAAGCGTTCCAGCGTTGTTTTCCTCGGATATGCCGTTCGTTTCCTGATCGCCTATCTGCTGTGGAGCGTGCTGAGCATCATCCTCCGCCCCGTGCTCATCGGTTTTGCAGAGGAGTTCCACATCCTCCCGAAGAGCAACACCGACGTTGCGTGTAACGAAAAAGAAAAGCAGGATTAGTCCATTGTACTTTATGCCTGTTTGTCCCAGTCCATTTTTCTCTTCCTAGTCGTCAGTAACACGGATAGATGGGCGAACGACACAAAGAGTGAAGGGAATCTTGTAAAACAGGGATTCCCGCGGGTTTCCCATCCCCCTTCTCCTTCATTCTTTCTTCGGAATGGCCGTGCTCTCGAACTATACGTGGGTTCCCTGGTGTTGTGCAGTTGTCGCCTTTTTCTGCGCCTTCGGTATTGGTATGAATTGTGTTCTGCCTCTCATTCGAAAGGAGCGAACGATGTCGCGAACGCCTTTGCGACGTCGGTGGGTTCCGGTGCCCTCTCCCTGCGCAGCGCGATCCTGATTGCTGCCGTTATGGAGTTTTTCGGAGCATTCCTTCTGGGCGGGAACGTGGCCACGACCATCACGAAGAACATCACGAATGCGGAGCTGTACAGTGACAAGCCGGAGGTGCTGATGCTGGGCATGATGTGCGTCGTCCTGGGCGTCGCCATGTGGCTGATCCTCGCCACTATCTACAGTCTGCCCGTGTCCACGACCCATTCGTGCATCGGAGGCATGGTGGGAATGGCCGTGGTCTCGCTCGGCTGGGGCGCGGTGAAGTGGGTGGAGGTGCTGAAGGTCGTCGCATCCTGGGTGATTTCTCCCGTGTTGTCCGGCGTCATCTCCACGCTGGTGTTCTGGGTGGTTCGCAAGTACATCCTTCGCAGCAAGGAGCCGCTGAAGCGCAGCTTCCAGTCGTACCCCATCATCGTGGCGGTGACCATCGCTCTGAACCTCTTCCTCGTGCTGTACAAGAGCGAGTCGCTGAACATCCAGCTGCCCGCCTGGATGACAGGCCTCATCTGCATCGGCGTGGGCCTGGTGGTGGGCATCATCCTGCAATTCACCTTCATTCCGTACGTGAAGCGCAAGATCAACAGAGAGAAGGAGAAGGAGGCTGCCGAACTGGCCGTCAAGGAGACGCAGGTGGAGGTGGAGATGGTCTCGACGACGGAGTCGATTCCGGTGCAGGTGGAGGTGAAGCCGGAGGAGAAGAAGGAGGGGAAGCCGGAGGAGAAGAAGGAGACGATGGCGGACCACTTCAAGGAGCACCAGAACATCCACGCGGAGCTGGAGGACGAGAAGTCGAAGGTGTACCAGATGCACAAGAACGCGGAGGTGTTCGACCCCAGCACCGAGAAGATGTTCACCTACCTGCAGATCATCACCGCTGTGTTCAACTCCTTCGCTCACGGAGCCAATGATGTCGCCAATGCCATCGGCCCCTTCGCCGCCTGCGTGGCCATCTACGAGACGGGCAACGCCACGGGCGATGCCACGGTGAATCCGGCGACGCTGGTTCTCGGCGGCGTGGGCATTGTGGTGGGCTTGGCGTGCTTGGGGTACAAGGTGATGGCGGCGATCGGCGTGAACATGGTGAAGGTGACCCCGTCTCGCGGCTTTTCCATCGAGATCGGTTCGGCGCTGGTGATCATCTTCGGCTCGACGCTGGGTCTGCCCCTGTCGACGACGCACTGCAAGGTGGGATCGACCGTGGGCGTGGGCCTCGTCGAGGGAAAGAACGGAGTGAACTGGTCCCTCCTGTACGGAGTGTTTGCCGGGTGGATCATCACGCTCTTCGTCTGTGCCATAAGTACGGGTCTGATATTTGCCTTTGCCATTTATTCTCCCAAGCTGTAAGTTGTCTTTTATCGTGTTCTGTTTCATCGACACATTCCTGTTCGTAGAAGGGTTACAAAATGTGCATTTCGTGTTTCCGCTCTTTTGGCATTATAGCGAAGCAACACACCACGACAACGACAAGAACAGTTGCAACTGTGTCTGATGCATCTTTCGAGTTGGTGCGTCCAATCAGATGCGGTGCATGGATTGCTTTTCTTGTCATTATTCTGCATAGGATTTGTTTTTCGCTCCTCTGTGCCGTCCCTCGTGATTGTCCGCATCTAAACAGAATACATGTCTTATGAAAAGTACATCCCTGTAGAGATCGGGTTCGTTTCGATCCTGCCCCCTATCGTGGCCATGGGCCTTGCCCTCATTACCAAGGAAGTAGTTTCTTCGTTGCTACTGGGTAGTGTGGTCGCTAGCATCATTTACTCCATTGCCGTTCTCAACGGAATGGTGGAGGGTCTCTCCAAGGCAAATCCCGTGGATGTTCTCTTTACGGTGATGGGGACCAAAATCGCCAACAACGTTCACATCTGCCTGTTCCTGCTGCTGATGGGCGGACTGATCAACCTCATCTCCACCTCCGGTGGTTCGAAGGCCTACGGAAAGATGGCCCAGCGCGTCGTGAAGGGAAAGCGTCCGGCTCTCTTCTCCACTCTCTTCCTGGGCGTCGTGATGTTCCTCGACGACTACTTCAACGCCATCACCACGGGCACGGTCATGCGCAACGTCGCCGATGTGAACAAGGTGTCGAAGCCGAAGCTGGCTTACATCGTGCACACGGTCGCCACGAACATGTGCATCACCATTCCGCTCACCTCCTGGGCGGCGGCCATTGTCTCCCAGATCAAGGACAGCGGCGTGGACAACTCCTTCATGGTCTTTCTGAACACCATTCCCTACAACATCTACAGCTTCCTCTCGTTCATCATGATCATCCTGACCTCCGCCTTCGATTTCGACTACGGAAAGATGAAGTACTACGAGGACAACGCCAAGCTCGGCCTGAGTGCCACGGACGGCTCCATCGACAAGGCGGCCACAATCGAGCACAGCGACAAGGACGACAAGGGCTCCGTGTGGGACCTGCTGGCGCCCATCCTCATCCTCATCATCCTCTCCATCTACTTCATGTTCTATCTCGGCGGTCTCTTCGACAGCGACATCTCGATCACCGATGCGCTCGGCGCCACCTCCGCTCCCAAGGCGCTGCTGTACGCGTGCTGCTTCGCGCTGCTGTCCTCGCTGCTGCTGTACGTGCCGCGCAAGCTGATGACCTTCCTGGACTGGATGGAGAACTTCAAGGAGGGAATGAAGACCATGATTCCCACGCTCACCATCCTGGTGCTCGCCTGGACCATCTCCGGCACCAGCGGCGACTTGCTCAAGACGGGCGACTACGTCGGGCACTTGGTGGCCAAGTCGCCGATCCCTGCGCAGATGCTCCCGGCGGTGATCTTCCTGGTGGGCATGGCGCTGTCCTTCTCCATGGGAACCGCGTGGGGCACCTTCGGCGTGTTGATCCCCATCGTGGTGAAGATCTGCAGTGGCGACAACCGCAAGTACCTGGAGGTGTCGCTGGCGTCGTGTCTATGCGGCAGTGTGTTCGGCGACAACACCTCGCCCATCTCCGACACCACCATTCTGGCCTCCTCCTCCACGCAGTGCTCGTTCCTGGTGCACGTGGCGACGCAGCTGCCTTACGCCATCACGACTGCCGTGGTGAGCATCATTGGCTACTTGATTGCGGGCTGGACGCAGAGCGTGTTCGTGACGCTGTTGGTGTCGATCCTGCTGCTGCTGGCGGTGCTGGCCACCATTCGCATGACGCGCAAGAAGCACGCGGAGCCGGTGGTGGAGGTGGAGCTGCCGGAGGTGAAGAAGGACGGAGACGAGGAGAAGACGGAGAAGACGGAGGAGAACGAGGTGGACGAGGTGGTCATTGGAGAGGCGCCTCCTGTCGAGGTTTCTATGGACGTTCAGCCGTCGTCTGCTTGATCGGCATAATCGTAGTGAAGTAATCACAGTAGTAGTTTTGTCGTTTGTTATCAGACAGTTGTTTCGTGGGGTTTCGTGGTTGAAGAGGGGCTGTTTTGTATTCCGCGTGTCTTCTGTAGCACACACATCAATAATACACGTCATTTGCTAACAAACACCACTTGTCATTAACAAACACTTATCAGTAACAAACACACGCTTAGTGGGAGATGACCGAATCACGATCGGCGCCGACACCAATGAAGTTGATGGGCACGCCCAGCACCTTCTCGATGTACTCCACGTACTTCTGCGCGTTCTCCGGCAGCTCCTCGAACTTGCGCACCCTACGCCTCACCCACACCTCTCGCACGCACTTGCTGATGTCCTCGCTCCAGCCGGGCAGCTCGTCGTACACCACCTCCACGCGCTCCAGGTCCCGGTACTCCGCTGGCATGCTCTTCAGCTCCGCACCGTCCAGCAGGTACTTGCGTGCCACCTTGATCGTCTCGAAGCCCGTCATCACGTCCAGCTTCGTCAGGCACAGGCTGTCGAACGAATCGATCAGGTTCGTGTACCCCACCTCCACCAGGTCCAGCCAGCCGCACCGGCGCGGGCGGCCCGTCGTCGCGCCGTACTCGTGGCCCACGCTGCGCAGCTTCTCGCCCACCTCGTTCTACGCCTCACATGGCGGAATCGCCACCACCAGCTGTTCCGTAGGGAACGGACCCTCGCCCACGCGCGTCGTGTACGCCTTCACGATGCCGTACACCGTGCCGATCTTGTGGGGACTCACGCCGAGACCCGTGCAAATGCCGCCAATGGAGGCGGACGAAGATGTCACGAAGGGGTAGGTGCCGAAGTCGACGTCGAGCATCGGAGCGTTGGCGCCCTCCACCAGCACCTTCTTGCCCTCCTTCAGCGCCTGGTTGATCTCGTAGACGGAATCCACGATCATCGGCAGCAGCTCCGGGAGCAGGGCGTGGATCCGGTTCAGCTCGTCCTCGTAGTCGTATTCCGTGAGGTTGTAGCGAATGCGGTACTACTCCGTGAGAGACACGCCGAACACCCCACGATGTTGTAGATGCGCATGTACTGCTCCTTGAAGTGCTCCCAGTTGCGCAGACTGCCCATGCGCACACCGTAGCGCTCCATCTTGCTGGCGTAGGTTGGGCCAATGCCGCGCTTCGTCGTGCCGATCTTCATGTCGCCGCTGTTCAGTTCGTTGATTCCGTCGCAGATCTGGTGGAAGTTGAACACGATGTGCGCACGGTCGGAGACGAACAGTCTGCGCATCATTTTGATATGATTGGGAACCACCTGTTGTCGGCCGTGATGGTGTTCTTCTTCAGCGCGTCCATCTCCTCGAAGAGCGTGAACACGTTCACCACACACCCGTTACCGATGATGCACTTCGCGTTCGGCTGAACGATGCCGATAGGCACCAGGTGGAACGCCACGGGCTTTCCATCGATAATGATGGTGTGTCCGGCGTTGGCGCCTCCGGTAGCACGGCAGCAGAGGTCGTATCTACGCGTAACCCTAGTATCGGAGCGCTGCGCACCTATCTCCGATCGTATCCACCAGCTTTCCCTTTCCCTCATCGCCCCACTGGGAACCCATCACCACATCCACCTTAGACATATTGCAAGCAAACAAAAACAAATTGTGACGGGGGATTGGGGGTTTCGTTCGATTCTCTCCTGTACGCCAAAGAGCATTAAATAGAAGCAAGCATGCCGTTGGTCATGTAGTATCCTCTTCCGAGTCCACAGTCAGAATGGAGATCTTCCATCTGAAAGCAGCTAAATGTGCTCTGTTTGCTCCCTATCATCATACACACTTGTTTTGTATAGTAGTACCGTGAATGGAGGAATGATAGTGATTTGCTGTCATTCGGAGCGCATAGAGTACCAATAGGGAGAAGAGTCTGTCTGCAGGGTGAGGAGATGCGGGGGTGGGCATAGAAGAGTGTGGCAATGAATCATGAATTCCCGCGGAAGAGTGTTGACTCATCCAGAATCGAGATAGAAGTCCACTATCCTATCATTCTTGGGTTGTAGGAATAGCAACGCTAGTAGGAAGATGAGCAAGGAGTATGGCTGCTGTTTTGGAGGAGTGACCCGTAGAAATGAAAAGTCAAAGAAACCCCTGAATGGTTCGGCGTTCGCTGAGATGGCGTAATTCGTAGGATCTGAACGGATGAATCAGGAGCGTTTATTGTTTGTGTATGGTCATCTCGTCGGATCCGTTGTAACTGTGCTCGTAAGTCACGGCATTTGGGTTGGTAATGCGGTAGTTGGAAGATAAGACATTATATAGTGGTCAATTCTTTACATACTCAGAGACTGAGAATAGCATCGTCCTTAGATATTGTACACTACTGGTTTCGTTTGTCTGCGTTGATTAATACATAGGAAAGCCCTAAGGTCGTGGATCAACTCGGCTCCAACACAACGATGATCATTCCCCTAAAGCGGATAGTGAAGATCAGTGCCAGAGCCGTGCGCTTCGCTTGCTTCTATGGCCAGGCTCCTGTGGAAGCGAGCAAGCCCCTGCCCGCGAATCGTCCTACACAGAAGCCATCGGAGGATGTGCACCGCAGAACGATGATTGACACGAAGGCGGACATGATTCCCCGACTCCAAAACGGCGCCTCGATGCGCATGCCGTCTTTGCATGTCGACGAAAATGGACACAATCCAAGTGTCTCCGCAGCCTCCACATGGACCACCATGCGTTCTGTGCGCGTTCCGCTGCCCGCCCCCGCACCGGAGAATCCCATTCCCCAGAACATCCCTGCCCGCAAGAAGCCCGTGATCGGTTACCTGGCGCCCATGCCTCCCGGCGTGGAGCTGATGAAGTCCCGTCCCCGCCCGACACGACCGCAGCATGTGGTAGGTCCGCGAGACGAAGATGACCCGAAGATGACCCGCGAAGAACAAATCAACGAATTCCGACGCTTCCGCGATGCCTTCGACAAGCAGTGGCTGAGTGAGCATTCCCGCGGGAATTGACGCACAGAGACGCGCTTCCCCGTCCACTCCAGCGATCTCAAGAAGGCGTTCCGCGCGGCGGAGACGAAGCCCGTCGCTGCGACGTCGCCGTCGAACGCATGTGCTCGCACGGTGGACGTGGACGGCAGTCACGTGCGCGGACGGCGCGAGAAGAAGGAGGGACACGCGATGTACCCGACGGAGGCGGACATCCGCGGGAATCCGATGCATGATGGCGAGGCTGTCGCAGAGCGTGGGGAAGAACCGCGGGAGAACGGATCTCGCCGTACGAACTGGTGCGCACGGGTTATGGATAGCGTACCACGGGAAGAGTCTGAACCGCAACACGCCGGTGGAGAAGTCATACCAGACGCTAACGCCGCCCGCGTACAAGGCGAAGCCCGCGTCTCCCATGCCCACACCGCAGCAGACAATGATGACAACGCCGGTGCAGGCACAAGCGCCGATGATGATGAATGGCGTGCCGATGATGGGGCAGGGCGACATGCAGCTGGTGATGATGCCGATCATGATGGGCGATGGTGGGTGTGGCGTGGGCGTGTGAGAGCTAGGCCAGGTGATGATGCAGCCGATGGTGATGGGCGGCGGGCAGCTGTTCCCGTACTATGGCATGATGTATGGCGGGTACAACGTGAGTGTGGAGAGGTGGCGTGAGGCGTAGTACCAGGGTCAGATGATCCAGCCCGTGGTGCCGCAAAATGTGATGTACGAGAACCAGACCTTCCCCGTGGGCGTGCCCAATGTCCCCAATGTCCCCAATGTGGCGGGCATGCCGGGCGTAGCGCAGCCCGTTATGATGAATGGAGTGCCCGTGATGATGAATGGCGTGCCCGTGATGGGCTCTGTGCCTGGCGTTCCCGGAGTGCCTGGCGTGCCTGGCATGCCCGGCGTGAACAACGTCCCCGGCGTGTCCAGCGTGCCTGGTGTACCCGGAGTGCCGGGAGTGAACAACGTGCCGGGCGTGCCAGGGGTGCCGAGCACGCCGCCGCCGCCGCCGGTGATAGAGGTGACGAACAGTCCTTGTGGGCGTGCGGAGAAGGCGTGAGGAATAGACAGCGGTCACAACGGACCCGCCACGCCCGAGGCGGAGAAGCCGTCCCGCGGGAATGGCGCGTTTATGGAGACGACGGAGGAGTCGGTGATCGGGATGATTCAGAGTGGCGAGGACGTGAGGAAACCGCGGGAATGGGGCATGATGCCGAATGGCATGGCACAGGAGAACCGCGGGTACGAAAATGGCGGGTACGACATGCCCCGCCAAAAGGGGTACCGCGGGAATGGGAAGGATCGCGGCGGGAACGCGGGACAGCGCAACCGCAATCACATGCGGTCAAATAACCGCGGGGGACAGGGAGGTTACGGTGATGGAATGGACATAAGTGGGAACCCGAGACAGCGCTGCAATAACCGCGGGAACCATGCGAACCCCCGATATAACGGGCAGGGAGGGAACCAAAAGCCGTACTACGGCCGGAATTATAAAACATCGGAGTTTGGAGAGGGGAGACGCGATGGGATGATGGGCCAGAGACAGCACGACCCCATGTCGCCGCCGCGTGACTACTATAGAGAGGAGAATTAAGTTGGAGTGTTTGTTAGGAAACAGGAGGATTACGTTGGAGTGTTTGTTAGGAAACAGGAGGAATAGGGTACATTACGCCTCACGCTTTCCCTGATAGGAGGACGCGCTCGTCGGTTTGCTGGCGAAGATGGCGACGCCTCCCGCCTTGGAGATCCATTTCTCTCGAGGAGGCTCGTAGTTGGAGACAATTCGCTCCGGCTCGGGTTCGGGGTTCAGAATCACCTACACGTCATGCTGTCCGAGAGTGCGCACGTTTTCAATGTACAGCTCGTGCCCCCAGCGCTCCTTCTTGTCGGCAGGGGTGTTGTTCTTCCGGGTGAAGTCTCTGCGCTCGTCCGAGTCACTTTCGTGGTGATGGTGATGATGGTGATGGTGGTGGCGATGACGGTGCCGAATTGAACTCCTTGAATGATCTCCCTCGTGGGCGAGCGCTAGCGGGTTGAAGGGCACCTCCCACGCTTTTCGCTCGTGGTGCCGGCGGTGGGAGCGAGACCGGCTTCGCGAACGCGAAGAGGAGTAGGACCGGTGACGCCGTCTGCTCCAGTCGTCTTCGAATCGGTCAGCACTGCCATATCGACGGTCAAAACTCCCTTCCCGGTCATCGGCGCGATACTGCCCCTGTGTCGGATCCACCTCTCTTCCAAAGCTGTCCACTTCCGGAAACCGTCCAGGCATGGCAATCAGGTGCGAAAGCGCGCAGAAACAAAGAAGAGACTGGAGGACGCCGGAGTCCGCGAATTCCCGCGATTGCCGCGTCGACAGGAAGCGAACAACAAATCCAGCCATCCTTTTGTCTCCCTTGCTACGGCGATCACTTTAGAAGGAATGGAAACGAAGGAGGACAAGTCTCTCAAGTTGTCGCTGGAATTCGGGGCTGACGGAGTAGGCGACAGTTTGACACAATTTCGGGGAAGAGCGAGGAGGAAAACGCCGCCACCGAGATTGAGCACGTCGATAAGAAGATGAACGAAGACTACTGGACGGAGGACAGTAGGAAGCCACCGTCTACACTCTGACGCGTAGTGGATCCGCGCAAGAAGATCACGTTCGAGGTTGTATACCCGGATGGTGTTGGGTGCTTCTTTCTGCTCACGAGTAGGCTACGACAAGTCTCGGGACAACGTGGAGGTGAACCCCATTCCCGCGAAGACATACCCCTACAAGCTGGATCCTTTCCAGCGCAAGTCGATCGACTGCCTGGAGCGCAAGGAGTCCGTGCTCGTCTCGGCCCACACGTCGGCCGGCAAGACGGCCATCGCCGAATACGCCATTGCTATGAGTCTCCGCGACCACCAGCGTGTCATTTACACCTCCCCCATCAAGGCGCTGAGCAACCAGAAGTACCGCGATCTGGAGCAGGAGTTTTCCGACGTGGGCCTCATGACCGGAGATGTCACGATCAACCCCAACGCGACGGTGCTGGTGATGACGACGGAGATTCTGCGAAGCATGCTGTACCGCGGCAGCGACATTCTCCGCGAAGTAGCCTGGGTGATCTACGATGAGATTCACTACATGCGCGACAAGGAGCGCGGCGTGGTGTGGGAGGAGTCCATCATTCTTCTCCCCGACTCCGTGCACTTCGTCTTCCTCTCCGCGACAATCCCGAACGCTCGCGACTTCGCCGGCTGGATCGCCAAGATTCACAACCAGAAGGTGAATGTGGTCTACACGGAGTACCGTCCGGTTCCCCTCCAGCACTACCTCTTCCCGGTGGGCGGAGACGGGCTGTTTTTGGTGATCGACGACAAAGGCAAATTCAGAGAACAGAACTTCACGAAGGCGCTGGCGGGCTTAGGAATGAGCACGCTAGAGGCGCAGGTGAACGAGGACAAGAAGAAGAAGCAGAAGAAGCCGACGGAGGACCTCCAGCGCATCGTCAGTTTGGTGATGGAGCGCAATCTCGATCCGGTGATTGTGTTCTCGTTCAGCAAGAGAGACTGCGAAACGTACGCATTGTTGATGGCGAAGATGGATTTCACCAACGCGGACGAGAAGAAGCTGATTAGCGAGGTGATTGCGAATCGGGTCGATGATGAGTAGATCTACCGAAATGCAATTGGGTCACTGAGCACCGACGATCGCAACCTGCCGCAGGTGAAGAGCGTGTTGCCGCTGCTGGTGCGCGGCGTGGGAATCCACCACGGTTTGAGTTTTGGCGGGAGATTTAGATTTAGGCGGGTTGCTTCCAATCATCAAGGAAACGATCGAGATCCTGTTCCAGGAGGGGTTGCTGAAGATTCTGTTCGCGACGGAGACGTTCGCAATGGGAATCAACATGCCGGCAAAAACGTGCATCTTTACGTCATTGCGGAAATACGACGGAAACGAGTACAGAATGATCACTTCGGGTGAGTACATCCAAGTGAGGAAACGTGTATGTCGTCACGCACAGATGAGCGGTCGTGCGGGGCGTCGGAACAAGGATGCGAAGGGCATTGTGATTCAGATCGTGGATGAGGCGAACCAGAGCGAGGGCATCAAGCACATTCTAACGGGCAAGGCAGACCCACTGTTCTCATCGTTCCACTTGGGGTGGTGAAGGAAGAGGAGAGTGAGGAGTAGATACAACATGCTGTTGAATTTGCTGCGAGTGGAGAACGCGGATCCTGAGTACATGATCTCGCGGTCATTTTTTCAGTACCAACATGAGATGGCAACCCCGCGTCTGAAGGAGGAGATCGAGAAGTGCAAGGAGGAGATCGATGCGATCCGCGTGGAGAACGAGAAGGTTGTGTTCACGGTGTATCAAATGAAGAAGGCAATTGCGAAGCTGGAGGCGCAAATTCGAGCTGTGGAAATGACGCCCAAATACTTGTTGCCTTTTTTGCAGAACGGACGGCTGATTCACGTGAAGGTGGTGGAGATGGCGGGAAATGAGAAGTAGGAGGGAGAAAACGATTTTGGATGGGGCGCGATTGTGGGGTTCAACAAGAACAAGGACTATAAAGAGGGAGAAACGAGCGTGGAAACGAAGTACATTATCGATGTGGCGTTGGAGGTGTTTGTGTTTTTGTGTTCTCAGGAATAGTGTTCCGACCGATCGACGCTGTCGGCATTGATTCCTCCGGAGACGGGAAAGGCGGCGAAAATGAACGTGGTTCAGATTCTGATGAATTGTGTGGAGGACGTGAGTTCGATTCGGATTTTCATGCCGAAAGACCTGCGTCCCGCGGTGAACCGCAACACGGTGAAGAAGACAGTGGACGAGGTGTTGAAGCGTTATGAAGGGAACGTGCCGTGCTTGGATCCGATTGAGGATATGAAGGTGAGTGTTTTTTCTGTTTTTCTCTTTCTGTGTGTTATTCCTTTTCTGTTTTCTCTTTCTGTGTGTTATTCCTTTTCTGTTTTTCTCTTCATGTTGTTTTTCTCTGTCATGTCATTTCCTCCCATTTTCATTCTATCCAAACGAAACGCACTCACCACCGAACAGATCAAGGACGAGACGTTCAACAAGATGCTGGAGAATTGCACCAAGGTGAAGGACCGCCTGAATTCTCTCCACTTCGACCTGAGCGACCCGAAGAATGCCGAGATGTACGCGCAATACGAGAAGAAGATGGAGTTAACGGAGATTATGACCAACAAAAAGAAGGAAATCGAAGCTGCCAAAACGCTTGTGCTCACCGTGTTTTTTCTGCATTTTTCTCACGCCCAGGACACACTCCAGAAGATGAAGCGCGTCCTCCGCCGTCTGGGCTACATCGACGACGCGGACGTGGTGCAGACCAAGGGACGCGTGGCGTGCGAGATCAACTCGGCGGACGAGCTGCTGCTGACGGAGCTGATCTACGACGGCACCTTCTTGGAGTTGACGCCGCAGCAATGCGTGGCGCTGCTGGCGTCGGTGGTGTTCTTGGAGAAGGTGGGTGCGTGAATGGGGAATGATGCGAAGTGCGACGACGCGGTGAAGGTGCGCAGCGAAATGATGAGCCCGTACAACAAGCTGAAGGAGACGGCGCGCCGCGTGGCGACGGTGTGCAGCGAGTGCAAGCTGCCGATCGACGTGGAGGAGTACGTGGGCCAGTACAAGCCTACGATGATGGAGATCATTTTCGAGTGGGCGGGCGGCGCGAAGTTCGTGGACATCACCAAGATGACCACCATCTTCGAGGGCACCATCACACGATGCATCTGCCGTCTGGGTGCGGGTTGGGGGAGGGTGTGAGGCGTAGACGAGCTGATTCAGGAGGTGCAGGCGGCGCTGATGGCGATCGGCGACAAGGTGCAGGCGCAGAAGTTCGAGGAGGGCTCCAAGCTGATCAAGAGAGATATCGTCTTCGCGGCGTCGTTGTATCTGTGAGGAGAGTGTTTGTTCAACCAACACGCCATTTGTCGCTCTTCTTGTGAAACACCTTGCCCTTCGCCTTCGCCTTCTCCTTGTGCGCCGCGGCCTTCTCCTTCGTCTCCTTCTCGTGCTGCGCCTGGCGCTCGCGCTTCTCGCGCTTCGTCTTCTCCCTCTGCCGGTTCTCCTCGCGCAGCACTTCCTTGTACTTCTTCTCCAGCTCCGCTGTCTTCTCCTCCTCCTTCTTCGCCTCGATCACCTCCTGCTTCTCGATCTTCTTCTCGCGGCGTCTCTGGTTCATCACGTCCTTCTCCTCATCCTTCGTCTGCTTGTTGAAGATGAAGTCACCCTGGAACAGGCCCGTCTCCACCAGCATCAGCGTCAGACGCATACGCGGACCCAGTTCCACCAACTTCACGGACTGCTTCGCCTTGCCCGCTCCACCCGTGGTGGAGGTGGAGGTCAGAGAAGCGCCCGAGACGGTGGAGTCGTCGTCGAACTCGTACTCCTCCTGCGCTGGCTGGCTCATGATGAATCTACGATGCATGGCATCATCATCGCTTACTCGCTAATGTCCTTCAGGTTGCTCAGATTCGGCACCGCCTTCTTCTTGAGAATGGAACTCACCGCCTCGCTCACGCCCACCACCGATCGCTCGATGCTGAATTGGCGAAGGAAGATGCTGTCCGACGTCTATTCATTAACCATTTGGGAAGTAACCACCTTATCGTAGTGCAGGAGGAGAACGCGACGACAATCGTTGAGGTGAATGGTTTCGGGGTTAATCGCGGGGAACATGCCCTGGAAGGTCGTCGTCACCAGCTTCAGCGGCTTGTTGTCCTCAGGGAAGTTGTTCAGCACCAGCACCGGCGAATTGAAGAAGGGCGTCTACGCATCACGCTACCACCAGAGAAGAACCGTCGTGTCGATTCCCTTGCCGTGAATTTTGAGGATGTCGCGGCTCAGAGAATACTCCTCGACCTGGGGGTGAGGAACAACACAGACACCAACTCTAAAGTGAAGGGTCGGACCCTGGGGGAAGCAGCCGATGCGCATGCGAGGAACCATCTTTCCCTTGCTGACAAGAATGATGTGCGTAACTCCGTAAGGACCAGCGATGTTCACATAATCCTTCACACTATTTGATCTACTGGATGACCCGCTATTCCCAAAACGCACGTCTTTTCGTTGAGATGCATTGCAGTGTTAGGGGCCATGATATTCCGGATGTTTTTGACCAAATCAGCGACATAGGGACCCACCGAGCCCTTGCGCGCAACAATGCTCTGAGGCATCTTCTCCTTCTCCTCCTCCGGCTTTTGGGTGCGCGTCTTCTTCTACGCCATGAGCTCGCCACCGCCGCCGCCCTACTCTCTTCTTTCCTCTGTAAGGCATGGTAAATAAGGCACAAAAGGCTCTTCAAGCGGGCGTCCAGTGGTTCATGATTATCAATGTCCAACAAACAATGCTCTTATGTGATCACGGAAGGCGCGTTTCTGCCCGTCATCGCCTCCATCTGCGACAGCTCCAACGCAGCGTCCAGCACGGCCTTCATCACATCCTACCCATCAACTCTATGGGATACCACTACGGGAGTGCGGAGCATCAGGCGAGCGGGATCCGTCTCGTACTTCTCCATGTACATGCGGATGGTCGCACCGGACGAGCCGGTTCCCGACAGACGGAAGATGATTCTGGAGCCGTCTGCCGTGTAGATGCGAATTCCCTGATGCGACGAGATGGAATCGTCAACGGGATCGTGGTACTCGAACTCGTCCATTCGGACCACCTTCACTCCCTTCACGTCGACTAGGCATTACTTGGGATGAAAACGACCACATTCGCCGTGGTTCTTGAACTCGGCAATCTTGGCCTTCAGACCGTCCATTAGGCGATTGGCCTGCTCCGTCTCCAGTCCCTCATAGTCGTATCGCGTGTAGTAGTGTCTGCCGAACTCCGTCCAGTAATCGTTGGCAATCGTCTGCAGAGACACCAGCGGCTTGCTGTCGTCCTCGTTGCGCGCTGTGCATCACACTTTAGACTCAACACTTACCCGCAACGATGGACAGCCAGCACAGAATGGCGAAGATGCCGTCCTTCTCGCGGATGTGGTCCGAGCCCAGGCCGAAGCTCTCCTCGCCGCACAGGAAGGGATGGTTGTCCTGCTTGCCCATCAGCACACTGTCCATGAGATTGCCGAAGAACTTCCAGCCGGTGGGCACCTCGTACCCGCGAATGCCGCGCTTCTGCGCCACCACGTCGATGGCGGAGGAGGTGGGCATCGACCGCGCACACGCCTGGTGATCAGCCCGATCATGCGCCATTACCGTCAGGCCCTGCTTGAAGTAGGGGATACACGTGCAGTTCGCAGCGACCATGGCCAGCGAGTCCGAGGGCGAGATGAAGAAGTGATTGCCCAGGATCATCGCGCGATCTGCATCACCGTCTAGATAGTCACGCTCTCCCTTCGATCCAACCTGTAGCACAACCAAAGTCAGGGACGACGCGCTCCGGATCGATCGGCTGACCCGTGCGGTCCAGACCCATCGCATGAACCAATTCCTTCGCATAGGTCAAGTTGGGGTCAGGATGGCAGCCGCCAAAGTCCTATCACCGATGAGCAAAATAGAGCAAGCATACCGGCTTGGACACACAGTTGTGAAGACATGATTCCTTCGCTCCCAGCAGGTCCACGAAAATAGGCTTGGCGTACGCACTGGACACTAGAATTAGCGTGATACACGGAACACTACCTCCGTTGATGGCGTCGAAGTAGAAATGGAAATCGTCGCGCTTGAAGAGAGCGGCGATGCGCTCGAAGTCGAAAACGCCCTTCAGTACGCGGATATAATCTTCCGTAGAGGAGATGATCTCGATCTTGAAAGGATGATCCTCCACCGAGAAGTCGTAGCACTTGCCGCATTCGTCGATGTTGATTTCCGGCAGCTCCGCCATCTTCAGCTCCTTGATGATCTATGCCTCAATCGGACATGGCGCATGGACCAGTGATTGGGCGAAGATGCCGTTGGTGATGTTCTCGGGAGCGGCAGCGCCGTTCTCTCCGTTGAACCTACGCATCATAGGACCGACACGAATCCACTTCACTCCAAAGTCCGCATTCAGACCACCCGGGTTGTGACTGGCGGTAAGGATGAAGCCTCCGTAGGCAATGCCGTTCTCGCGCGTGCTACGCATCGGGAAGGAGGGGAGAGGCTACCGAATAACAGCCGATATGGAGGGGGTTGACATGACTCCGTGCTCCGCAACCCACACGCGACCCACACCATTACCGGCGGCGATCCGCAGAATGGTCTGAATGGCCTCGCGGTTGTAGAATCTATGCATCAACGAAGTAGTATAGCACAGACCTTCCATCTCCGCCGACGACAAGCGTACAGCCCTCCACACGATCGCGAGGTAGGGAATTGAACGTGGACTACAGGCTCACAGACGTGCGCAATAGGATACCTGAATGAAATTCGCCAGATAGTGGCCCTCCATGAAGATGGGGGTTTTCTTTCTCAATCCACTCGTTCCGGGCTTCTGGTCCTTGTACGGGGTTGTCGGGACCGTCTTAACAGATATCACGCTCATTGGCTTTGTTTCAAGGTTATGTTTGAGCGAGAATCCCCCACTCCTTTCAAAGAGCAACGCGCCCTTCTTCGGACGAGATATTCTGGGATAACAAAGAGAAGGCACAGCAAAGTAGAAATACACTAAAGAGACGGCGACTTGCTCCCTTCTTCGCTCCAAATCCGGCCTCCTCCCAGGCACACGTTCCCGTCGTAAAAGACGCACACCTGACCTGGCGTGACAGCCCTCATGGGTTCCTTGCTCTGGATGCGGAGATTCCCATTCGGGAGAACGCTCGCAATGCGGCAGGGATAAGCCGTCTATGCATCATCTCCGTACGTTATGACAACTGTTTGGTAACGCAATACGCACTGAATGGGATAATCGTCAGGATGCTCCCCACAGTAGTCTCGAATCCGTTGCAAGCACCCCTGCTGCATCCAGACCACATCACTCCCATCCACCTACTTCTTTAGCACCCTTTTGTATTCCATACCACCACATCACGCTTGAAGAGGGCAGGATCGAGTCCCTCGCATACAATAAGTTCGTTTGTCCGCTTCCGCTTCTCGCACACATAGTACTTGGCGCGCTGGTTTGCCAAGTGCATTCCCTGGCCAATCGTGTAAAAGAGAAGACCGTCATGGTGCCCAAGAACACGACCATCCGTTGTGACTACATCTCCCGGAGTAGAGTCGAGGTAGTCACTCAGAAAGGCTAATCATCACTACTGCGCTGCACGACCACATTTCATGTTGCGTTCGCCAATAAAGCAGATTCCCACGCTCTCCTTCTTGGCCGCAACATGAATTCCCACCTGCCGAGCCAACACCTTCACATCCGCCTTCTTCATGTGGCCAACGGGGAACAGAATGCGCGGAAGAAGCGCACCGTTGATTTGGGAGAGGAAGTAACTCTGGTCCTTCTTGCCGTCGATTCCGCGAAGCAATTCTCCGGGATGCGAGGAGAAGGAAGAGAGGGGAGAAGCCATGCTCACCTGGCAGTAGTGTCCTGTCGCCACATAGTCAAAGCCGTCGTTCAGGAAGCGGCTCGTAAAGGCGTCGAACTTGATGTACCGATTGCACAAAACGTCCGGGTTCGGAGTGTCTCCCTATCGATTACGCCATGTACAATGCAATACATCCTTGTACAGCTCTAAACACGGAGAGAACACGTTCAACCAATACTCCTTCTCGAAATCAACCTACGCTTCACTCCATATGGGAAACAACACAATTTCTAACGGAATGTGCAGGAATTCTGCAATCTTCTGGGCGTCCAGGAGATCATCCTTCAATGGACACACCGACTGTCCCGATTCCTCTTCGATGCTCCAATTCTTCATGTACACTGCTGTGACGTCATATCCCTACGCTTCATTGCCCAACTCCAGTCCGACCTTCTCCTTCAACACATAGGCTGATACGGCAGAGTCAACGCCTCCCGATAAGCCTACTGCAACCGAGATGGCTCGAATCAAGGGAATGGCCCTACGTCCAGACCCACGAGGTCTCAGCGATTGTAGAGCGCACTTGCAAAACATGGAAGACAGAAGGGTGGATGTGTCCACTCCGGCGAAGGGATTCATGACAACAAACAGAGGAGGGTACAACGATCACGCCTTCCAGAGAGGGGACTTTTCAGAAACAAAGGTGGCAATATACTGGGAGTTGGCTCTGGTGATGTGCTTATAGCCGGCGCGCTGCATCATCAGCTTGATACTCTTCAGATTCGTCATCGCTCTTCTCCGGTTGAAGATGATGTACTGGGAGCAGGATCGCGAGTAGAACTGAATGACCACCTTGAGATACTCCGCAGCTACACATAAGTAGGGTGATAGGAAACAACTGAAATCGCCCAGATCAAAAATGATGGTGGAGGGAAAGCCGACGGCATTGTGGGTGATTTCTTCGAGGCGATTCCACTGCTTGTGGATGTCGCTGCGGTAGCTGCCTCCCCTAGGAGTCAACAGGTGAAACGACGGAGACTTCTTCATATTGGCGGACTGCGTGACGAGCCAGCGATTACTCGCGTTCCTTGCGGCAATATCTCCTGCTACCTTGGCCTTCATGGCTTCAGAAACGGTCACTGTCTATTCGTAAGTTGAAAAGCGAAAAGGAACGATAATGTACTCGGTATTCAGATTGAGGAGTGTCTTTTCGAAGATGTCTCTCCTCGAGCCTCCGTAAGACATTACAATGCTAACCATCATGAAACGAGCTAGCGGCTACGATTCGGGTTGATAGAAGTAGGCGTACTTCTTCTTGTCGCTGCCGATCAACACCAAATACGAATTTTTGTTTCTGGCACCGGCGTTCTTTGCCTTCGGGCTGTCTATCGGTGATTGGGAGACGAGGCGTTTCTACTGATATTACCAAGGTCATCATACGACGAATCATAAGAAACTCCAAAGAAGGACCCCTTTCCCATGGAGCAGAGAATGCCTACGGATGAGCCCTCCCGTCTCAAAAGCACCCTTGTAGCCCATGTAGCCGAGCAATACCATCCACACGAACTGGTAAAGCGGCATGCTGATCAACTATACTCTCCAAATCAATAGACTGAGGGATCCCAACTCTTCCAATCCTCGTGGTAGTATTGACAAAACGCAAATACTGCATATTTCGATTCTTAGATTACTGTAATGTCCACAGCTCCGAGTGAAAATGGAAGTAAGAAAGTTAGGAAGGATGATCTTAGTGAGGAAGAGTAAGCGAGCAATTCATTCTCTCTAACACGTAGACTGATTCGTTTACCCCGGTCGGAACTGCTGAAAGTCGCTTCAACGGAGTGTAAGGCGAACACTCTCATAGCCAAGAGCAGAAGGGGATTTCGGATACGAGGCTGTAGTGTCGTGCTCCATGATGAACTGGCAATCAACATTTTCGGAGAAGAGGTGGTAGTCGCGAATTGCCGGTCAAAGACGCTGTTGCGATTGAATGACGAGGATCTGAGTGGAATTAAACGCAACCAAGTGCTTGATTTGAGTGATGATGGAGAACGATGGGAAGGCGACGTGTTGAATCATCAACCGTGTGGTTGGGGCGTGCTGTACGACAGCGATAATCGAATGGTGTATGAAGGATTCCAAATCGGGAGTATGAGCGTGTGCTATGGTCGCAGCTACTATCAGGACATTCAGAAGGTGGAGTACGAAGGTGGATTGTGCAACGGTTGCCGCTGGGGAGAAGGCACGCTGTACGACCGCAATGGCGCTGTTGTTTACGAAGGACAGTGGATGAATGACGAACACGAATTCGAGAAGAGCGTGGTGTTGGAGAGATATGACGGGGGATTTCCGATGCTGCATTCTCTGATCACTTATTTGGGGATCGATCCACGTTGTTGCAGGTTCCCGGAGTGGAAGAGTGTTGATTTCTCCTGCTTTCCGAATCTGAAGGAGTTGGAAGTGGAGGAGGGGTGTTTTGAGTATGTGAGAGAAGTGCGAATGGTGGAATTGAAGAAGCTGGAGAAGGTGGTGATTGGAAAAGACTGTTTCAATGCAGAGAACACGCAAAAGAGTGGGTTTTACTTGAAGAAATGCGAGGCGTTGAACTGACGATCGGAAGCAACTCTTTTCATCACTATCGGAATTGTGAAATTGTGAACAATTCCTCTCTCGAGTCCATTACCATGGAGAAGGATGCGTTTTATTCCTCCAACTCGATTCTGAAAAGTGTTCTCAGCCCATCTGTTTGATGGATAGATTTGCCCACACTCACAACACTCAATGTGCGCCAGAACTGTTTCTTCGAGTGTTCTCGTGCCGAATTTCAGGGTGCACCACAGAAGATTTGCTGAAGAATAGACCTGACCGAATTGACCACGCTCAAGATCGGCTCCTGCGCCTTCACCTTCAATCCGACCAACTACACGGCCCATGTCGAGGAGTGCTTCGATTCGTGCTCCGAGTCAGAGGACGAGGACGTCAGCTGGCTGATTATGAAGAGTGTTTGTTTTTGCTTCCACCAATGAATAGATTTGCCGAACCTCAAGATTCTCTCTGTGTTGAGCGGTCTGAAGAGCACGACCTTCGCCTTCCCCACGCATATCGTGCTGGAGGGTAGTTTCATAGACTCTATTTGATGGTTAGAGATGCCGGCAATCACCAAGTGTCTTCTCCCACTGGCTTTCCAGTCCTTCTCCAGTCTGACGAAACACAGTAGGCGAACGAAGAGAGAGTGACAACCAGACGTCGGCGCTTTGGCGAAGCACTCCGCGTTCCCACCCCCTTCGTTCGTGGTGATCCACAATCGAGACGAGTTGACCGCTTTGTCCTCCTCCATCACGAAACTCTCTCTCTCCTACAAGACCTGCCATAACCTGCAACAGTTGGATTTGAGTCGGTTTGTCAACGTGAAAGAGATCCGAATCGACAGCTGTTCTTTCCAGTCGGTGGAGGAGGTGAAGGTGATCGGACTCAACGCGTTGGAGCGTGTGGAGATTGGAAAGAAGTGTTTCATGAAGGATTCGAAGTGGCCTGGCTTGAATGCGAAAGGCAAGTTCTATTTGAAGGATTGCAAGAAACTGAAGAAGGTGATCATTGGAGCGTATTCCTTCAGGGAGTATTCGATCTGTGAACTCAAGAATCTGCCTGCTGTGGAGGTGATTGCGTTGAGTGCGGTGAATGATTGGAGTGAGAGCTTCATGTCTGCGTCATTGGAGCTGAAGAGTGTGCGATGCGGTGATGGGTGATGATTAGACATGCCGAAGCTGAAGTCGCTTGTGTTTGGCAAAGAGGCGTTCAGCAACAGCAAATACTGTGTGATTGAGCGTTGGGTTGCTGTTAGAGCCTCATGAGGTAGACATGGAAGAATTAACTTCCATTGTGTTTGGTGATAATGCATTCTCGCTCTGGCGCTTCGGTGGAAATATGAAATTGATCCTGAGAGGTGTTTCTCGCCTCAAGACGTGATGACTAGATTTACCCAAACTGACCACATTTCTGTTCAGTGAATGCAACAGCAAGACCTTCAGAAACGCGAATCGAATCGTGTTGGAGAGTATTCTGAGAGGGAGGAAGCAACGCATAGACATCCCCTCTGTGACTGAAGTCAACAAGAACAATACATTCCACTTCAACAACGTCCGCAAACACAGTACTGATTCGTTTGTTTCCTCCCCTGTAGATATCTCCCCTGCTTTGGAGGAAGTGTTTAGCTATGCCTGTTTGTTTCACTACACTTCTTTTCTTGTTGGGAAGAACCCCACGCATCCCACAGTTTTCAGTTTTCGTCTCGCAAAACACTTTGTTCGTTCGTGGAAGATGCCGCTGTATTATTTCGCGATCGAACCGCAGAGCAAGCAGTTTCCGAGCCGCGGAGACATCGTGACCTTCAACGTGAACGTGGGTGAAGAGGTGGGCGCTGACTGAAAGAACGCAACATACAGAGGACAGGTAGCGTCGTCGCAGCCCGACTCGGTGGTGGTGAAGATGGACAAGGTGGATTCGGTCCAGCGCATTTCGCGATCGTTGGTTCACGTCATCGAGAAGTATTCGGACCGAGGCATGCACTCTCATTTGAATTCATCGAGTAGTTGGCGTAAACGGCATGGTGGTGGAAGTGAACGATCTGGTGAGTTTCGTCTACGACGTTGGAGTGCTCCACGCGAGTGAGCTCTAGGGACAGATCTGCAATGCGCTCATTACGCAGGTGAACACGCAGTCGCAGTCTGTGGAGGTGCGCATCATCTCTCCGAAGGCGATGAACAAGCAGGTGCAAGTTCCCGTCCGGCAGCTGCGGTTCTACGCAAAGGGCTTTTCTCCGAGTAGTTCTCGCTAGTGGAAGTCACGACTAGTCATGAACACCATGCGCGGCGTGGCGAGCAACCAGATGCAGCGAAACGTGGGACTGTGCAACCAGCCGCAATTGACCTCTTCGCTGAGCATGAGTTCACAGGGCTCTGCTAGCGTACAAGTCATGAAGAGGGATAACAAGCAGGGCTCCATGCAAATGACGTCAAACACGCACGCCATTGAAGTCGTCGTGATCGACGCTCCGTGCGTGGTGAAGGTGGTGCCGTATGACGCAGGCAATGATTTGACAGCAGCGGTGATGAGTAGATCCGGATAGTTACGACGACGTGATGTATGTCGAGAACCACGACGAGAAACAGGACATTCCGTCCATTCTTCCTTTAGTGCGCATGAAGTGCGGGACGATGCTTGTGGTGCGCGCGCCGGCGACGGATGCTACTCAATGACTAGCTACTTCTACTGTATTCTATAGCGGACGTGTTTGTAAGAAACGGGAAAACACAGCAGCACGCAAACCAATGAAAAATCTAGTCAAGCCGGTGCATTGCCTTTGACCTTTCTCGATCCGCAATAGCATCCGGATGATTAGGGAGCAAATGTCGAAAATGGCAAACTTGCATTTTCGCATTCCGCGAACACACATGCTTGTTTAAGAATTCGAAGCATATCTTGGCGTCCTTCGGTGCGAAGGGGTTGGTCTCAAAAGGCTCGCACGGACGAAGCTTATAATACGCAATTTCCTCCTCGGACAACAATCCACTCTGAAATCGGTCCGCAATCGCCTCCGGATGGTTGGGACTCAAGTGCCTAAAGTGACAGACGGAGCCGTTGCGCTGCCGCTCACAACTACGGGTGATTCGCACAGGCATCGCCGACACTCCCTTGTTCATGAACTCAAAGCACAGTTTTGCACCCAAGTATGCATCTGGATTGAACTCTCCTGGAGGCAGCTGCCCTACGCGTCAAACTGCAAACGGAGCACAACCGCGGGGAAACAGAGGTTTTCGCGAAGAGGGAGATTGCTTCGTTCTGGGAAAAGAATTGCCCGAACCGGCAATTGGGCCCTGCGACCCGATGTCAGAAGAAGGTACAGGGGTGGTTGGATAGAACATCGAGACATCACGGGGATAGTGGTTGGAAGGAGTGGAAACAGGATGTTTGCAGTTGAACGACACAACGGGTTGCGAGCAATGACGATTGGACAAGGACATGCGATTCGGAATGGCATTCGCATAATAGGCATCTTCGGGGTACTGCGGCACAGACTCAATGGTTCCATCGCTCCGGATAAAGGGAATATACAAGGAAGAGTCCTGGGGACGAGCATCCCCAGAAATGCTTCTCCGTATCTGAGGATAGCTCTCCATCTCCTGTATAGGGTTAACAATGCTGGCTCCTGCACTCGACGGTAGATAGGAAGGGATCTGAGCATCTGATGCGAAGGAGTGACCGGGAAGAAAGCTGTCTCCCTGCTGCAGATAACCGCAGTTATCGAACGGAGACGGTTGACTCCGGACGGCATCGGAGCGAGACGATGTGGAGATGGAACTCCTTCCATTGGGACGCTCTAGGAATGAAAGGGGATTTCCACGCTTTACGCGAATCTAATGGAAGAGACGGCCTGTAGACCTGTTGATTACTTCTGCTTGGAAAAGGGAGCCGCGAAGCGTTCGGATAATTTCCCGCGTCGCAGGACACTTGTTGGTAAAACGGATATCCCCTTCCCGTTTGTCTCTTCTTATGGACTTGGAGTGGGTAGTCTTCGTTGAAGGGATGTGACGACGAACGAAACGCAGCGCTGTTATACTCATTTTGCATCACGGAACGAGAATTCATGGAGGCATTACAAGACTGGGAAGAACGGAGTCGTCCCTCCGCAATTATTGGCGCACGCTCTTCGGCAGTGCTGTTAAACTCATAACCCTCTTTGAAAACAATAGGTTCATACTCACATTCGCCATTGGAGTACACGGGTTCCACAGGATAGGTCACAAGAGGGTCTCCACATTTTCTAGCAACTGGTAATGGATTCATGATGGATGGAGTTGTCGTTGCGTTAGACGGCCGCTCTTCGGTTTCCAGGGACAACATGGCTGGATTGAGGTACTGCGACGGCGAATGATTGGTATGGATACTATTCCCATTTGTTAGATTATGCGCCATAAGAATAGGGATGATGCGAGGAACGCGGTCCCGACGCCAACTTCCACAGCAATGGCCATCTCCCCTCGCAAATCAGCACAACGCTTACCTTTATCAAGCCGGAATAAACGCTCCGACTAAACCATTCACATCCTTTACGTAATCCATATGATTGGCTGAACGAGTATTTGCAAGAATCGTGCGGTGTTCAAAGCGGAAGAAATCGATTCAAACGAATCACCCTCTTCGCACCCACGCACACCACCAAAACCACAAGGTGACAGTTTCGTGATTGTGTTGCAGCATTTCGCTTTCCTATTCATCTTCTTATCTCTCATTATTTCTCATACCATTTGCGATGGAACCCAAAAAGGGAGAGAAGGAGAACAGCAGCGTGCCTCAAACGGATCCTATCCGGGAGGAGGAGAAGCAAGATGCTCCGACGGAGGCGCCTATCGCGGGAGGTAGAAACGGCTTGCGTAACATTGGAAACACGTGCTATATGAACACTGGCCTCCAGGTATGCTCGCTCGACGCGTTATGTGATTGGGTAGTGCCTGTCCCACGTCCCCGACCTGGCCAAGCTCTTTTTGACGAAGGCGTTCCTGAAAATGGCAGGCTTCTGCAACAGGGGTTCTAACGCGTAGCTGAACAAGGACAATGCGATGGGAAGTGGAGGTCTGGTGGCGGAATCCTTTGCCCAGCTGCTGGAGCAGTTGTGGACCCTGCCCACGCAAGTCGTGAATCCAACCAATTTCAAGCGCACCTTCGAGGGCTACGACAAGCAGTTCGCCGGACTGGAGCAGCACGATAGTCAGGAGTTCTTTGTTCGTGGTCCTTTCCGCGATTGACGTGTAGGCGAAGTTGGTGGACGTTCTGCACGAGGATCTGAATTTGATAAAGAAGAAGCCCTATATTGAGACGCCCGTGTATACATCCTACGAGAAGACCCAGGGCGCGGAGATGTGGGACATTTTCCTGAAGCGCAACGCAAGTGCCATCGTTGACCTCCTCTACGGAATGACGTGCACGAGCATTCGCTGCTCGGAATGCGGCGAGGTGGCATTCTGCCGTTCTGCTGACGAGTAGATGCGCGTGCGCTACGAGCCAAACAACGTGCTGATGCTGCCGATGCCAACGGAGAAGTTCAAGCTGGTGGTGAACATTCTGCTGGAACGCGATCTGGAGGCGGACTACGACGAGGCGTGGGAGGACGAGCGTCGTAAGGAGGCGGAAACGACGAAGAAGGGGAAGAAGTTTATCCCATTCCGTGCATGTCGTGTCAAGTACTGCGAGGTGGACTATGATTTCTACGGTCTGTGCAGTGCGATCTACGCGAAGGCGGCCGAGGAGATTGATGTGACGCCCGATCAGATTGATCTCTTCGTGCAGGTGGACGAGGACAACTGCGCTTCCGTTGTTTCTGTCTTACGTTCTATAACGTGTAGGCGCAGTACATTCCTCCCAACACGCCTCAGAGCATTCTCTCGCAATTCACCGATTCCATCTCGCATCTCGTGTGTACCGTGGTTCGTCATGATTCATCGTCCTCAACACTAGAGACCCTCTCCTGAGCACAAACCTCTTCTTCTCCGCTTCTCCTACCTGCTTGCCTATACTGGGACGCCTCAGCCTTATTGCTCCATAGACCATTATTGTTCCCGAATTGTGTACTACAAACCCGATGAAACGGCCGACGCGTTCTTGAAGCGCGTACCCGCTCTGTTCATGCCCAAGTTCAAACGGTTGGCGGGAACTTTTGGCGGCAAAATCACGAAGGCACTGACCACGTTTTTGGACCAATGCCGCGAGGAAGAGAAGATGGTTCCCGCGGAAGTAGAAACCGTGGAAAATGAGGAGGGTGAGGATGAGTTGCCGCCTGCCGTGGAGCAGAAGACAAAGATCACTTCGTTCTTTAAGGGGAGTGAGAAGAAGGAGGGAATTGTTGAAGAGAAGGAGGGAGATGTTGAGAAGGAGGGAGATGTTGAGAAGGAGGGAAATGTTGAGAAGGAGGGAAATGTTGAGAAGGAGGGAGATGTTGAGAAGGAGGGAGATGTTGAGAAGGATGGAGATGTGAAGAAGGAGGAAGATGAAGAGGACGAGGACTTCGAGATGGAGGGAGATGAGGACGAGGACTTCGAGATGGAGGGAGATGAGGACGAGGACCTGGACATGACGGACTGCTCCTCCTGCGACGGTCACGAGGGGGACTGTGACTGTGACCACTGTGATGATCACTGTGATCACTGTGATCACTGCGACCACTGTGACTGTGATGGTGACGGCCACGAGCACGGGGAGAAGCGTGGCTACGCGGACAACACCTTCCCTCTCAAGCGCCGTCACGTCTCCTGCCTGTGCCACAGCAACGAGGAGTACCTCTCCGGCACAACCGTCGGCTGTGGCTTCCCCCTGCTGTTCGACCCCTACGCCAGCGTGTCTGGTTACGACGCCGTGCCCGAGTGGTTCGTGAACTCCCTTCTCCGGAAGGAGCAGGCGGAGACGCCGCTGAGCGCGCTTCTGCGACAGGAGGAGGACACGATTCCGTCGTGCGATCTGCTGATTGACGGCGATGTGGGGGAAATGCGCCCGAACATGTTCGAGAAGGCCAAGAAGGAGGAGTCCAACCCGGAGGAGGACGCCGCCCTCGACGAGCTGCATGATGCGCATGCGATGAAGATTATGTCGATGCACTACTGCAAGACGGCGAGATGGCGGGAGAAGCACAACGTGCAGTCCGACGTGGCGCTGAGGGACTGTTTCGAGATGCTGAAGAAGAAGGGAGACAATGACAAAAATAGTCTCTGGTTTTGCCCTCACTGCCAGAAGGACGTGGTTGCCTCCGCGACCACCTGGATCTGGAAATCCCCGCGGTATTTGATCATCCAGCTGTCTCGCTTCGAGTACGTGACGAACGAGCAATTGGGCGGAATGAACGTCGATTTCGAGAATCGGCGAAGAAAGGTGGAGACGCGCGTGGTGTTCCCGCTGAAGGATTTGGACGTGAGCGAATTCGTTCACGAGGACGCGAAGAACGGAGAGCAGTTCCGTTACGATTTGGTGGCGGTGTGCAATCACTTCGGTACGGCGGACTACGGTCACTATGTCGCTTTCTGCAAGGATAACAACGACGGGGAAGACAAGTGGTACCGCTACGATGACGAGCTAGTGACGCGAATGAGCGAAGATGAAGTGGTCACTGCCGACGCGTACATGTTGATCTACCAGCGCCAGGGCGCGGGAAACTGCAGCGCGAAGGACGTTTTGGAGATGATCAAGAGCAAGTAGAGTTGTGATTCGGCTGTTTGTTCAATTCTCTCTTCGATTCCATTTGTTTTCTGCGAAATGGACATCAACCTGAATGAACTGTTCGATTTGCGGAATATGGACGCGTCATCCCTAGAGTAGGCAACATTCCGCCTATTACGCTCATCACATGCATTATCTCAATTGTTCTCGGAGCACTCTCTTCGTGTAACGTAGTAAGGACATCGCTTACGCTCTAGACAGCAATTCTTATTCACAACTGTTCTTCTTTAGCAAACGACTTTGCTTCACAAAGGGCGAGGTATTATATTGGGATGGAAAGGGATTTAGCAATAGTGGTGGCGGCTATTCACATCCTACTTCTACATCGGCCCCCTTTCCTTCAACTTCCTTATCACTCTGTATATGAGCGCTGTATATAGTGTCCGTCTCGAAACGACGTGCTTTTATAAGAAACCCGCTGAGTATGTGTACATGCTCATCATCGGTATTTTCACCATCACTGTAGTTATCCATAATATACTCTTAGTGTAGGTCATATCGTGCATCTATCCATCATCGGGGTTCCTCGGAATGGCGCTGCACTCCATGATCATCTACGTGTGGTGCCGCAAGAACCCGCACATCAACCTCCAGTTCCTGTTCATTCCGATGAAGGCGCCGTACTTCCCCTACATTCTGATGGCCTTCCATTACTTCTCTTACGGCAAGTACCATCGTGCTCCTTCCTTGACAGTAGGCTTCTGGACTCTGACGTCGTCGGCATGATTTCTGGCCACATTTACTACTACTTCTCGGACATTCTTCCCAAGATTGCCAAGGTACGTGGCTGGAAACGAACCACCTTCATTGAAGCGCCCTCTTTCCTGCATATCTCAATTCCTTTCGTTACGCATAGGTGCTGGCTTCTGCAGGGCATTGGCGATGAATACGACATCGAGGAGCCCATTCCCGAAGAGCTGCTCACAGAAGAGCTGCCTGAGGCAGCAATTGCTCCGGACGACGAATCGAGCTCGCCCGAGGACGAAGACGAGGTCCACCAGCGCCATTCCTCTGTTTCTTACAAACACGCGCAATTAAAAGATGAACTCAATGCCGAATCCAACCTTGTGGTTGCCGCCGTTCAGGTGCGCCGCGTCCACCGTCAGTGAGCCGCTGTAGGTCAATCTGTTGTCCACCGTCGCCTTGTAGAATCCGCTCACCTCGCCCACGCTGTTCACCTTCGCACGCAGCTCCGTGTCCTTCGACAGCTTGGATACCAGACCCACCTCCACCTTCGGCATTTCGTGCAGAGACGCCATCTTGCAGACGGTCGACAGCTTCGTCTTGCCGTTCATCTCGTAGAACATGGCGATGTCGGCCTTCTTGAACAGGTTGTAGCCCGTGCAGCTCACCAGCAGATTGTTGCATCCGTAGGAGGCGGCCAGATCCGCTCCGGCGAACTCGCAACCAGCGCCGGACACCTTCACGCCCATCAGCAGGTTCTTGTACTACGCTTCAGAGCGATATACAAGACATACGGCGTACACAAGGCCAGAGTTGTACTTGTTGCCCATGCAGTCGAACGACGCGTCGAACGCGACGTTTCCGGTCATCACCTTCGTGCCAACAGCGACCTTCTTCATTCCAAACTCGTTGTAGTTCTTCAGCGTTCTACTCCTCACGCGTTCCACAGGAACCCACCTGAGCGTGAAGGTGGTGTACTTCACGAGTCTGGTAAAGTCCACATCGGCCACAAGGGCGCCCGTGGTGTCGACGGACAGCTTCTTCACGTTGCAGTAGTTGCAAGGAGCGAAGTCTCCGGAAATCTTGGTCAGGACGGGCTTTCCGCTCGTGGCCTTCGCTTCCGCGGTGATGTTCTACAACGATCAGGGCGCTGCGTCAATCCTGATACCACGCCATCAATGTGCTTGATCTTCATCGTCGCTTTGTTTCCCACGAAGTAGCCGTCGTTCAGGACGTCTAGAGCGGTTACCTCCTCCCTCGTCCCACCCACCCTTCGCGTTCTTGGAGATATCATCAAATACAACAGGCTTCGACATTGGCTCTTCTTCAACAGTGGGTTTTTTTGATGAAATGAATTGATGGCATTCTGACCGACGCCGTCCCCAAAGCCGCTCCGGCTCCTCCCTGATTAGGGGCCATATGTTGATTGCAACAAACAGGGTTAGATATATTCAATCACGTCTGTCCGCAGCGCATTTCGCTGAATGTACTCGCTTTCGATCAGGGAGTCGACGCACTTGGCAAAGTCCTATCCCTCATCCACCTTCTGAATTCCCCACGTCCTCCTCTATGTTCCAGTCCTTCATCTTCTCCATCGTCTGCTTCTTCAACTAGTCCTCACTCTCCTGTCCATCCGCCACATCCCTCATCGAGATCCTCTTGTTCTGCTTCACTATCCGGACGATGCACGCCTTGTACGACTCTGTGTACTTTATCACCGCATTCGCCTCGTGATCCATCTTCTGACTATTCAGCAACTATTCCTCAGAGGAGAAGAGAAGGCGCACTCCCTTCAGTCGGATATGGTCATCGGGCGGGTTGAACTCCGTGTTGTAGGTAAAGCGATCATTATCACTAATGCCGCTTTCTGCACCACCCACCTTCTTCAGCAACTACATGTAATGAAGCATCCAAAACAGATACTTGGAATCGAGAGAACACCAGCGAGGACACGACTTGCTTAATCAGCTGCACATTGGTGTTGATGCGCTCGCTGAGCTCCTTCACCGTCCAGACCTCATCGTTCTGGAACTGCATGAGGACAATGCCCTGAATGGGCAGCATCTGCATCAGCACTTCTCTTCCTCCCGCCGTCACCGTCATCGTCACGAAGCCACGCACAAACGACCACTTGAAGCTGCGTTCCGAGTCTTCCGGCTGCACTTTGAAGGCCTGCCGAATCTGCTCCATTTCCGCGGGACATCGGATTTCGTTCGTTTTGTCCATGTTCTCGAACTCGCTCTCTGGAAGCGATGGCCACACGCCTCCAGTGAGCACATTCACGGTGAAGGTGAAATCGGGGAAGTGGAGGAGAGATTGCATCTTCTGATTCATTCCGCTACTCTTCACAGAAGGCAAGTGGATAAACTCGCTGTAGTTGCTGCTGATGTCTCCCAAGATGCTGTCCATCGTACTCACCGTCAGACCGCCCGTGCTAATGCATCACCGCATCGCTCCGCTCTCACTGGCTGCGAATCAGCGAGATCACGTTCCGCTCCATGTCGAGGTTGTGGACGCGGCTGAAGAGAAGACGGCGAGAAAGGAGAATGTTGTAGGTGTTCACGAACTCATCCTTCGCGTTGATGTTGGAATATAGGAACAGGAGCTCGTTCAGCTGCGCACTCAGATTCACAGCGCTCAGACTAATCGTGATGATCGATCATGATTGCCACGTCTCCTTCCGAATGATGTGGTCGATGTACTCCGCGATGCCGGAGGCGACGGAGACGTCAGAGCTCAGGCAGTGATCCGTGACGGAGCCGATCGCGGAATACAGAGATTGGAACAAGACGGGCGTGGCTTCCAATTCCGCTTTGATCGTCTAGAGATTAGGAGTATGTAGGAAGAGGACGAGAGAGGTTTGGTAGGAAGTGTGGGACAATTCCTTCACAAAGTCCCAATTCACCCGTTTGGGCTTCTTGCTTCTGGCAATCTTCTCCTTGTATTTGTTGAAGAGATTCATGCCGGACGCTGTCAGAACGAGCTTGAACTGTTCCGCAAGCACATCCAATCCATTCATGTGTTTTGCGTAATACAAGATGCGCTTCAGGGAATCGAGATCGTCGGGGTACAGAGAAGGCATGTAACGGACAAGGATGCCCTTCAACTATACATCAAGAGAATCGCGCAATCACACTTCATTCTTCAACAGGCAGGTAATCACCGTGTCCTGCAGGGTCGATTCGATGTTGTGGATGGCGAACTTGTCGCAGATCTGCTTCTCCACAGAACAGGAAGAATCGATCTAATCATCAGCCAACGATTCTGATCCAACATCGGTGAGAACGCTCTGCATCGAGGCTTTGTTGATGGTTTTGTGGCAGTAAAAGTGGTAGGCATCCGAAGTGACCAGCTTCTGTCCGTCAATCCGCATTATGTCTCTCACCTCAAATTCCGCAGCAACTTTCAGCTCCTCTTCATTGTCGCACTCGTAAAGAATCGTCACCGCCTTGGAAACGGTCGGCGCAATGTCGCTCTCCGGATGGAACCGATAGTGGTTGATCTGATTTCGGAGAGTGCTGATTACATCGTCCTTGAGGAGGAGGAAGACGCACTTCACAAAACTATCCTTAATCACAGTGCCAATCTGCGTTTTCTCCGTTCGAGAAGCGTAGTTGCGATTCTACGAGTGAGCGACGGGGACGAGACGGGTACCATATAAGACAGAATAAAGGAGATAACCTGAGAAATGTACTCCATTTCTTCCCATTTGCAACATAACACGTCCAATACATTATTCTTCATACCGCCCTTTCGATAGGAGCTTGCCATTTTTCTGTAAAAGGAGTCTATTACCTAATTCGGAAACCCTTCCCTTTGCAACGTACCTGCTTCTCCTGGTTGTACACATACTCCTGATAGCTATCGTTGTGCTGGTTACGTGACGAAAACAGCTTAAATAGGCGCCTTTTGACGTGAAGAACGATAGAAATGCGTTACGAATAGCACAATGACGCGTTCTGCGTGCTGACGATGCGTTCTACCGGTTTGCACTCCCAAGTCGAAAAGTGATTCAGGAGCGGACGAACGACGAGATCCTGAACGAACTCCAGCGTCTGCTCGGCCGCGTTCACACCTTTCTTTTCGGAAGACATCTTCGGAGAAATAAGTGCTCCTTTCCGTTTGACAGATGGCAACACGTGGATTTGAATTCTTGGGATCCGCGGGATCCCTCTGCTTCTTCTTTGGAATCGAGGAAGGAAGAGTTCTCAGTACAATCTTCCCACTCGCGAAGGGAGCACGTGATCATCCATCATCACCACCCCTTCTCCCCTTTCCTCTTCCCATTGGGTTCTCCCATTCTATGCCAGTCCCTCTGCGCTGTATCCATGGCATATCCCAAATCATCCCGATTTTTGGCAGCCGTTTCGTTGCCTTTTGAACGGCAAATAGTCCACA
>OIWT01000944.1_pt1 | contig 37821 bp, 61 predicted proteins | sample 1587701 | NCBI WGS metagenome assembly OIWT01 (sample SAMEA3888904, study PRJEB22519) | human gut metagenome | biome: human gut; feature: human-associated habitat; material: faeces | place: Denmark | collected 2009 | reverse complement strand
CAATCAAAAGCAAAAGCATTATTCAAGTACTCCATTCGTTAAAACCATTGTGCGTCCATCCATACTCCAAAAGTCAGCTTTAAATTTAATAGTTTGCCCTGTGCTAAACTTTTTTTGATTAGTGCTATTGAGATAAATTACAATCTTTGCGCCATAGGGAGAAGGATCACTTTCGGTATCAGTAACGACAAAGAAACCAGGAATTTCACCATAATCCCAATAAAAATCTTCGGTAGAAACAATCAACCGTCCATCTTCAGAAACAGAAATTTGATCGGCTTTAATTTTACCTTCGAATTTTAAATTCATCCTCTGTGCGATAGGAGAAAAATCTGTTCCTTCTGTCCATGCTTCTCGATATTGATTAGCCAACTTTTTAATAGTTACATTATCATTATATTCTGACGTGACAGTAATTTGTTTTGTCCTACCAGGCAATTCTCTGTCGGTATAAGTGTAAAAACAACATCCGAAAATAATTATAACTGACAGGATAACTGATATTGCCACTTTTAAAAATTCTTTCACTTTAATCCTCTTTCTCAATTTTCTTGCGCTTGGCGCACAAATTAGTAATATGTTCATCAGTATTTTTAATCATACGATGACGCAAAATCTGAAATGCTCGTCCAAGAGTAGGAGCATTAATAGTGGAAACTCGTCGAGTAGATTTACCGTTCTTGGTATAAGTGTAATACAAAGTCCAAACAAACATTTCCATAATGCTCCTCCTTTTGAGTTTAATTTTGATTGCGCGGGACAGTAAGACGATGAAGTTCTCCAACTTCTTTTCCATTAAAAATCATTACTACACCTGTCCTAACTCAGAATCATTATAATAAACAAGAATATAATGGCTTTTATCTTCAGCTTCAGAAAATACTCCATTAACTTTCTGCGCGCAAAGGAACTCATATTCATCTTCGCCCATTAAATCTTTTACAGTTCCCGAGAAATGAGGACTTTCACTATAAAAATCACCAGCAATCTCAATCCACTGATACTTGCACAGAACATTGAGCAAATCTTTAACTATCATTCTCCAACTTCCTTTCTTGATTTTCTATAAATATTATATCATAAATTTATCCTAAAGTCAATAAAAAAAAGACCTCAGATTTTACTCTGAGGCCTTTGCTAAAATGATAAAAGTTTCTGTTACAGTCACCGCTATAACTGTAAATGGTGTCTCCTCACAGAATCGAACTGTGCATAGGTTGCTTATGAAACATCCATGAGTTCCCAGCTCAGGAGACATGAAACAGGAGATACCCACTCCCGCAAGGGTTCACACTTAGGCGGTGAAGAACCGATCCTCATACCATAATTACTGAAAATCTACACTCACACATTCATTCCAGACCTCTTTTATTACTAGATACCCCCAGTTTGAATGCGCGAGCGATCAAAGTATTATCAAGTAATACTTATTTTTATTCTTCCAATTAAGAGGAATTTGCTGCTATGCGAGTATCTATTCAGAGGGACAGATTTCTTACGGGTCTGTCGTAAAGCCGCCAGTAGAAATTCCACTGGATTGGTGGACCAAGGAGATAAACTCCAGCCCAATTTAATCAAAGAAATGGTTAAAATTCTTTTACTCTAATTAAGTATTCGGCGTTATAACTCCTATTGTTCATGACCTGTTTGGCGTTTCAGCGTACCGTACAATGCGTGTCTAGCCCAGGCATTGCTCCGCTTCAGCTATAATCCTCTGAGAGGATTGAACCTAATTAGAAACTTTGATTATTGGAGTGCGATACCAGAATCCAACTGGCACCTTTTGAGTGGAAATCAAAAATTCTAGCATTAAACTAATCGCACATATAAGAGGGAGTTTTTAGACTATCCCTCACGTCTATTGGAGGTTACTTTCGTTTTCTTTGTATTAAGCCGAATACAAATGACTAAGCCACATATCGCTAAGCGCCGGTGGTAGTTTACCTCGAATCCATCCTCTCTCGGCTGGTAATTTTTTACAGTCTTTACCAAACTGAGCCTTTTAACGACCTGCTTAGGTCACAAATCATCCGATTTGACGCCTTATCTTCTAGGCGCAAGACTCGCAATCCTTCCGAATTGCATTGGCGGCGGCGGAGAGAATCGAACTCTCGCCCTGTGAGAGACAGTCACTAGTTCTAGCCACTAAACTACGTCGCCATGGAATAAGGAAAATTACTTTTCCTCATCGTCTTTGTACCAGGCCAAATCAATTTCACTTAACTTAGCCCAATTCAAACTAGGATACATATTATCTTTTTCTCGTTCATCAAACACAGCATAGCCAATCAACCAATCGTTACCGAGATTGATCGCCTGTCGCAGATAAACATACTGACAAACTCCATCATAGCCATCATCCAGACCAAGTTTTTCATCCTCTTTATACCAAAGACGAAACAACTTATCCCTAGCATAACTATTGAACCAGTCAGTAAAATTTCCAACAAAAAAGTCCATAATATATCCTTTCTTGAAATAAGTGGTCCCTCATGATGGTATCGAACCATCCCGGCGAAACGCATGGGTTTTACAGACCCACCCCAGTCCTTATGGTCTAATGAGGGATAAAACAGAAACCGTACAAACGGCTTCAGAAACTCTTTCTACACATGGTAGACGAGCTAATGGTGCGCGTGAGAAGACTCGAACTTCCAGTCTGACGGATTAAAAGTCCGCGATTTTACCATTAAACTACACGCGCATGAAACAGAATATTAAGAAGCGTTCTGTTATCGCTTTTGGCGGACCGTACAGGACTTGAACCTGTGACCCATGGATTAACAGTCCATTGCTCTACCAACTGAGCTAACGATCCACAATAAAAAATCAAGACGACTTTTTCGTTTTTATCATCTAATAATTCAATCAAAACATTAAAAGTTTGCAGAAATCGTCTTAGAATCTCATTTCAACCCACATCAAGACAGCTTCTTACCAAGATTTGAATTTTAAGTTCAAGTTGTTAGAAGTATTTTGCTGCTTCTGTCTTTCATTTTCTATAAATATTATATCATAGAAATCATAAAAAGTCAATTCATTCGGTGAGCAGTTTCAATCTCACGCAAGCTCATAGGGATTTCGTTTAACAGCATCGGATATACCGTAACCTTCACGTTCCCACATTAGAGCAACATTATTGTCTTTAGCGATTTTTAATTCTTATCTACGAATGAATTTCATTTTCTATAAATATTATAGCATATTATCTATCAAAAGTCAAATCATTGAAAGTCATCTTCTGTCCAATGAAGACCTTTATAAGTAAGGTAATGTTTAAAATCTTCAACAAAACGCCAATAGTCTTTACCTTTTCCTTTTTCAAAAGGAAGTTTGTTATACTTATAGAAATCATGCGTATATGCAATCCACAAAAGCCAAATCAAATTGGTATCTTTTGCTTGAACATGAATTTTCGCACGAGGTTGATAAACTGGATTATGATAAAGAACATAATATTCATTATGAACATTTTCAACAGTCCAATTAGAATCGTGAGTAAGAATCTCAAAAAGGTACTTCTTCGCCTTATTTGAACGAAATACATGAGTGCCACCAAAACAGAACTCAAAATAATTCATCAAATCATCATAAACCCAATCACTTGCGGGCGCAGAATTAACTTTCTTTTTCTTCTTACTCATTGGAGTCCTTTCAAGTCTCAATCAAAATGAACGAATAACCCGGAGCCTTCTCGCGCAAATAAGTATAAATTTCATTGCACTTTTTCAGATAAGCAGTCGCACTCATATCAAGATTCTCTGGAATAGGTTTATCATTGAGATAAAGTTTTAAATAACAATCATAACTCCAATTATCTGCGAAAAGCAAACCAAGAATATATGAATAGTCATTATCAATATCTTCTTGCTTGAGAATACCGGCATGAACCAAATCATCTTGAAGAACTTCATAACTAATAACTGGCGCGGTCAAAATTTTCATTAATCGAAAAATTCCTCCAGATAATCCAAAAACCAATATTCAATCTTTTCAAACCATCGAATTAATTTCTGTTCCCAAGTCAGATTAGTTTTGATCGCGGCTGAACGATAGTTTCGTTTTCTTTTCTGGTCGCTACACTTTGAACGCTTACTAGATAAATTCTTTTTGTAAGCATCAGTTCCAACCATTGCCCGACCATAAACCATCTTGGTCATTTTTAATTTACCCATAGCAACTTTCCTTTCTATTGGTGCGCAAGGTGGGATTTGAACCCACAAATCCTACGTCCTTAGCGTAGTGTCTATGCCGTTCGACTACTCGCGCATAATGAAGAATTTTCGTATCTTCTCCTCTTGATTGCCTATTCAATACTGAGGACGACGGACTAACTCAATCAAACCGTGAAGTTCAATTCTCATTGGGAATCTAGTAGGGAACTCCGTTCTGGAGCAGCTGGTTGGATTCGAACCAACGATAGAAAATTAAGTGCTTTGCAGGCACCCGCCTTTGTCCACTGGGCCACAGCTGCATATGAAAGGGAGAATTGCTTCTCCCTAAAAGAAAGAGGTATGTATAAAAAGAGTAGGAATCAATTCCCAAACTCTATAAATATTATATCACGATTTTTAGAAAAAGTCAATTAAACAGTTTCTGACATTCCCTCAATCATCTTCTGGACTTCGGTATTCTCCATATCCAGCTCGTGACTACGCTTTGCAGCGAAATCAGCATACTTAGTAATCTGCTCATACAGCGCGGCAACACGCTTCTGATAGTTGTAAGTGTAATTCGCCAGGGCGTGGTAATACTGAGTCCAAGCCTTGCGACGAGCAATCTTCATGCCCTCATTCTCATCCCACTCATCATCAACCGAACAGTAAGCCTTGCCCTCAAACTCAAGATTAGCGGGACCAAGAGCGGAATTAATATTGAGTAGATAGGAAATCTCATCTAGCTCACAAATTCTAAAAGCGTCACGCTTAGTCCAAAGATTTGCTAGATCGCGAGAGCCACCATTCAGCTTAGCGACTACGACGCCATGATACGAATGTCCATTGACAACACCCGTATCATCAGGATCGATATAATACGAAAAACTCGGCTTGTAATAAGTAACATCGCCACCACGCTTAGCGGTCAAACGAGGAACGGCAGGAATAAACTTAGTCATAATTTAAATGTCCTTTCTTAACTTTCTATAAATATTATAGCATAAAATCGTTCTAAAGTCAATTAATCTTCAAGAGTATTAGTGGAAAAAGCTTCAGCTGTAATATGAACGCCAAGGAAATACTCAATGATTGCAGGCAAAGTATATTCTGCATCGTCTACAATGATTTTTTCAATTGTCTTATCCGCAGCAAGGTCATCAAAAGTAACAGGCGAAGGAATCTTGTAACCCATCACATTTGCCTTTTCCATTAGAATGTGCCGCCGATGGTCATCAATAGCAAAAATAGGCACACCAGAATTTGCGCTTTCCTCAATCAGACGAGAAGTTTTACCTTCCCCACGTTTCATTCTAAAAATCTTCATTTAGTTTTTCTCCTGAGCCATATAATTTTTCAACGCCTGAGAGATAGTCTTACCATCTGCTTTAGTACCAATTTCCGCACGAACGGCTTTCATCGCTGCGCCAAAAGCAGTCGGGAGCATACACTCGGTATCCATTCCGCGCAAATAATCCAAAACCTCATCATAAGACATCATTTTAGGCAAATAGATGGAATAAAGGTCAATCTGACGCTTCAGGCCCTTAGCATAATGAGTATTGAGTAAATCGCCAGACATTGCGTCATAGTCTTTCTGCATCTGTTTGACTTCCTTGCGAATGACATCAATGGCTTCATCATCGGTCAACTCACGGCGAAGCTCAACTTCTTTCGCGCGAAAGCGAGACAAAAGATAAGAATAATCATTTTTATCTTCCATTCTATCCTGTTTCAGCGCGGCTTTCATATTCATTTCAATCTCAGAAACAATCAAAATAATCTTCCTTTCTTACAAGGTGATATAAAAATCTATACCTTCATTCCACATAACTTTACGGGCTTCGTGGAAATCTTTAATCTGCGGCGGAGTTTTATCATGCTGTTTAAACCAGTAATCAATAAAATCCTGGGCAGCAAAATTCATCAAAGCAGCATTGGAAATAAAAGTCGCCCAGCTAGTATCTGCTTTTGTTTTATAACGTACAAGCCACATCAATATTAACCCCATTTCTCCTGGCGTACATAAGAAAAAGTGAGATGAGACTCCTTTTCAGTCGGCTGAAAATTAAGCCACTTCTCGATGTTTTCCTTCCCCTCAACAGTATAGGAGCCATCATTAAAATCTTCAAAACGATTATCCGAAGCGTCAAAATCATAAACAGTACCATCTTGCATTGTTAGACTGCCAGTTTCATCACCAGTTATAATCCAAATAAAAATTTCTTTAATATCGGATATATCGTACCCTTCAACATGACAAACAGTTTTTTGATTGTCGTAATCGTAGATAACAAAATCAAAACCCAATACTCATTCTTCCTTTCTTGATTTTCTATATATATTATATCATATATATCTTAAAAAGTCAATACAAAAAATGGGTTGGAATTTCTTCCAACCCAATATATGTCAAACTTCAATCCAAGCATCAGCATAGTCGGCCGCAGAAAGAATTGTGTCATCTTGTAAGCATTTCCAGATGAAGCCATTATCATCAACATAAACTTCATCTTTCATGTAGTGTCCATAACTTCCAACAGGAGCTACCCATTTCTTTGCAGCGAAGGCATCTGTTGTATGGCACAATGACCAATTTTCATGGTCTTCTTTTGGTGAAATTGCTGAAGAAGCATGAGGAACCAATAGAACCCATACTTGTTCATCATACTTAACTGGCGCGCCAACTAACCAAGAAGAATAATCCTTATTAGGTTCCCATTCGGGAATACATCCTTCATTAGCGATAATTTCAGTACCAGTTAAATTTTTTGCTTGCTTTTGAAGTGCTTGAGCATCTGCTTTGCCTTTCGCGCGGAACGTATTCAAAATAAAATCTTTACTTGTCATACTGATTGCACTCCTTCTTGATAGGCCGCGGCGATAGCGTCGTAGATTTGTTCTACATCTGATTTATCTGCTTTTGAATTTTCGAGTGCGGAGATACGCTCGTCAAGAGTCATAGAAGCCTTGGCTGGATAGTTCCACCAAAAGTCAAAATCATTTTCAACTTCTTCTACTGTCAGAGAGCCATCATAACGGAATTGAACTTCGTCGCACTCGTAAACATCATAGGTTTCTTCTTCCGAATTACCCTGTTTGGTGACTTTTTCGATATTTTTCCTCAAAATAACGTCGGTTTTTCCGCCAACGGGGAAAGTCAAAACAGCTTTCGGGATAGAGCAATAAGTCTCTTTCATAACTTGTCAATTCCTCCCTAGAATGATTAGATATGGATTGCTTCGAACGATTCATTAGGGTATTTATATGATAATTGAGGATTACTCCACGACTTTTAGAATATGTAAGCCAACTATTATATGCTGCAACTTTTCGCGCTCTCCAAATAGGTACATAAGAGAGTTGATTTGCACGGATAAATTGTCTACGCGCTCTGCGAAAAATTTTCTTGCGAATGCCACGGTAATGGCGATAAATTCTGAAACCCATCATATCAATGAAAGTATCTTTATAGCGAGGATGATTTTCGACCTCTTTAGATGGGAATTGAATTACTGTCCAGACATTTTTGATTTCTAAACCAAATTGTGCTTTAATGCGTTTGGCAACTGTTTTAATCGCACGCGCTAAATTGGACTTGTATCCAAACAAGAGAAAATCATCTGCATAGCAAACAATTTTTTCGACTAGTTTAATTCGCTGTCCACGGCGCTCTTTGTAAAGTTTATTAAACTCGCGTAAAACTTCACTCATTACTAAATTAAATGCCCAAGTAGAAAAGTAACCGCCAATAATTAAATGGTGATTAGGATAGTTTGCCATAATAGCATCAACTAAACCAATTAACTATTTATTCTTGCCGCAATATTTAGCGATAAGATTATGGACAGTGCTTACTTTTGTTGATGGATAAGCCTTACGGATGTCACATTTAATGCAGTCTACTCGTTTGTCTTTGAACTTTGGACTATTGAGAATATATGAAATTCTTTGCGCGCCCTTGACTTGTCCCTTACCTGGAATACTGCCAAATTGACAATATAAAATTTTAGCATCAAAAAGTGGTTGAAGTGCGTAAACCGCAATGTATTCAAATACTTGCTGAAGAGGAGATTCTTGACAAATATCTCTTTTCTTTCCAGAAATACCATCAACTCGATTGAATTGACGAAGTTCTTTAAATTTAAGTTTGTTATCAGCAATCATTTGAGCGCATTTTTCAGATAACTTCTTGATTGCGCCGTCGATCATAGGAGTTGACTCATTTAATTGTGAACGCTCCTTTATTACCACGCGGCGAGATATACCTGTTTGAGTACATAATAAATCAAGAAAATCATTGCGATAAAGTTTATGCTTAACACAGTCATAAACCGCCCAGTAAATAAACTCTGGATCACATATATTAGTACTCGCGGGCTTACAAAAAGTCTTTATAAGTAGCCCTCCTTATTAGTCCTTTGGCCGGTCTCCCCGTGCGACTTTCGCCGAAGCTACTAGACGCGGTTAAGCTTATTTTTTTCTGAATAAAAAAATAAGCCGGTCTTGACTACGCAGGAGCAATTTCAACTAAATAAGTCTAGGAACGTAATCCGCATTATTGTTGTAAAACTGCTCCGCAAGCAAGACCGGCTAGGACCGCCGAGCGCCCCGTTCCAGTTAGAATTCGAAGGAGAATTGTTCGAGTTACGAGCTGAAACACCACAATTACCGCCATTCTACAAATTGTAGAAACACCAACCAGCACGCACACCAGACGATGCCAAATTGACGTTGAAGCCAAATCTGCCAACGGAATACGTCCCTACTTTCGATAAGCGCCGAAAGAACTGAATGGAGGATTTTGTAGTAGAGAAATCCTTCCCTAAACTTTGAATCGTATCCTTGGAATTTTATTCTAGGTTATATAGATTCTTGAATGGCGGTAAAGTCATTGAATCTATCTCGGTTTTGTATGAAACAAAACTTAAAAGTTAATGGTTCAATTAAATCATACTATCGTTACACTCAATTGAGATCGGGTCAATAGTCAGGCATATCGCACGGATGGGTCGTTTCCATTATAACGGGGACTTGCGTCCCCTCTCTTGCCTATCCGCACTTCGTGCTCCTAGGCTTCGATTCACCCCGCAAGACCTGGACCGCCGAGCGCCCCGTTCCAGGTAGAAATCGAAGGAGAACCGTCCGAGTTACGAGCTGAAACACCACAAGCACCGCCATCCCACAAAGAGGAGAAACACCAACCAGCACGCACACCAGACGATGCTAAAAGGACGGAGAAGCCAGCTTTACAACCAGTTCCACTACCAGCTGTCGTGGATACCTTGGCTGGCCAGCAAACTGCTGGGTCATTAGCGATTGCAGTATCTTCGATATATTCCCAGTGCCAACCTGTATTAGCACCCTCAACTGCCCACTTCAAAGTCAAATCAGTTTGCTTTGTATAGTCAGAAGAAATTGTTCCATTAGTAGTAACTTTTGACTGGTCATGACAAGTATAACAATCAAACATATAGTTTGTATCATCTTTACTCCATTGCCACAATTCGTCTGAAATAATCAGATAAGCACCATTCTGGAACTCAATCTTCTGGAGCAAGCCAGGTTCAGAACCATTGGTGTAATTAGTTGCGCTGCCATCATAGCCCAATACATTGTCATTGTATCCAGAGTGATAAGGCATAGAAGAAATAATTGTCTCATTCGCAACAGTGTCAAAAGTTGTTCCGCCATTATCAATATTAACGGCTGTATAAGAAGTATCATCAATGGTGACTGGCTCCAAACTTTTGACTTTCTTCATTGAAACAAGGCTTCTCATAGCACTATCGCCACGATCAGTAGAGCCACCTTTCTTACCAATGATAACAGTTGAACCAACTTTAATATTTGCGCCCTGAGCGGTAGTAACAATAATACGTTCTACGCCTGTCTCGCCAACAGAAGTAGTATATTGCCAGTTATAACTTGAGCAACCCTCAATCGTACCAGAATTACCTTTCTTAGCATACTTTAACTTCATCATAATATCAAGGAACTTGATAAGATTGCCACTCGCGCCAGAATATTGACTACCACGCTTACGCCATAAAGCGACGCCAGATTGGTGAGAAGTAAAATTAATTGCAGGAAGATTAGTACCAATAGTAATGGTTCCGTCTTTCATGCCAGCATAATACTTCGGATTAGCAATAAACTCATGAACGACACCATCTTTTGATGTACCTTGCGGCCAACGATGCCAAGTTTCATCAGGGGTTGATTTGAGTTCGACGAAATGATAGCCTTCACTGGTATATTCATGCCAGTAAGTGTTCTTTTGAAGAACCCAAGTAAGATGCTTGCCAGAACGAACGGTAGCAATGTCATCAATTAATTCAACAGCATAGATAGTAATTGAACCGTCAGAATTATGCTCACCAGATGCTTCGACGCACCAGAACTCTGGCTTAAAGGCGAAGTCGTCTTGACCAAGAGTTGAATTAGTTGAAGGAGTGCAAGTCATACCAACAGAATCGTCAATATACTCGCCATTTGCACTATTTGAAGTAGCAAACAAAGGTAACTTGGTACCATAAACTTTGCTACTGGTAAGAACATTTCCAAACCAACGCTCAAGCATTTGAGTACGGGTAGAGATACCTTCAACCCAATTTTTCTTCCACCACTCTTGGAACAGACCGTTGACTTGAGCAACGGAAGTCGCATTGCGAACGGATTGAGCATAAACACCATCAATCATTCCGTCAACTTCGATTTTGGTGTAAACTTTGGTTGAATCCGCGGGAGTATAACCAAGTGCAGAAGTAATGCTATCAGTTGTGACAGTTGCATCAGAACCAGCTGGACCAGGATCACCCTTTTCACCTGTATCTCCTTTTACTCCTTGAATGCCCTGAATGCCCTACGGTCCTTGTTCACCCTATGGGCCTTGAATACCAGCCATGCCAGATAAATCAGTTATAAAATTATAAGACGTTTGACCTTTAACATAGAGTTTTGCATTATCCTCATCCTCTACATTGCCAGTGTTAATCAAAACAAATTCTCCTTCTGAAACGTCTGTGCCGCTAAAATCAGCATTCATTTCGCCAATAGAGAAGTAAATCTTCTTAATGCTAAATGGATCACCTTTGTCACCTTTTGGACCTTGGAGACCCTAATCACCTTTTTCGCCTTGGGGGCCTTTTGGACCTTGTGGACCAATTCCACCTGTCGCACCTGTGGCTCCAGTTTCACCCGTATCTCCCTTTGGACCTTGAGGACCAGTCTCACCAGTCTCCCCTTTTTCGCCTCGTTCACCTTTTTCGCCAGGATCTCCTTTATCACCTTTTGGCCCTTGAATACCTGGGACACCCTGATCACCTTTCGGTCCTTGATCTCCCTTTTCTCCTTGGATACCTTGTGCGCCCGTATCACCCTTTACACCTTGAATGCCCTACTCGCCTTTATCGCCTTTTGCACCTTTAAGGCTAGCGAGCCAAGCAGCTTCATTGCCATCAAAGCCATTCTTAACAGCAATAGCATAGGCAGTTACCGCGCCTAAATCTATTCTTTGACTCATTCGTAAATTACCTCCAGTTTACCATCATCTGAAATTGAAAAGCTAATTCCAGCAGAACCCTCGGAAATTACGGCATACAAATGTCCAGTTTCGTCGCTTTCAAAGTAGACGTAACCTACACCACCTGTATCTCCTTTATTTCCCTTATCACCTTTCGGACCAGTTAATTCTTTCTTTTGCTCGTCGGTGAGGTCGTCCCAAGTAAAAGCATCGCCTTTATCACCTTTTGGTCCTTGTGGTCCAGGAGGGCCTATATGGTCAACGTGAGCATCTCTAACTGCTTTACGAGTTAGAGCAAGTGTCATAAAATCCATTAACTCACCTCTTTATGTCCACAAATAAATGTCCATTATCGTCTACATCAAAAGAAACATCCAAATTGAGGTCAAGAATTGCTTTACGAATTTCTTCCTCCATTTGAGATTGAAGTTCTTTCTTTAATTGCGCTATATCCTCTACTGTCCAATAATCAACTCCACGTTGAGGAGTTCTACCTTGAAGTGATTCAAGCCATTGAGTTTCAGTACCAACAAAACCATTGGCAACTGCAATATCGTAGGCTGAAGCACCTCTTGCTAGCGGATTAGATAGTGCGCCGGAAATATCACCCGCTGGATTAATTGCGCCAGATATAGAGCTATTATTAGTAATACTTCCGTAAAGTTTCATAAATTAGATAACTTTCCACTCTTTTTGATTGTTCAACATATAACAAGTTGAACTATCAATAGCAAAAGCAATAGAGCCAGGCGCGCAATCAGTTGGCAAAGTATCAATATCTGCCTTTTCATCGCAAATAAACTCATAATATTTATCTGCACCTTCTCTTATTGTGCTAAAAGCCATAAGAACCTCCTTATAGGCAACAAGCAAAAGTAACTCCCGACATTTGAGAACTAATTGTTACTCCGAAGGAAGATTGACTACCTATTGTCCAAAAATAATTATATAAAGTTTTGTCATAAGAACTAGCAGAACGAGTGTAATAGTTTCGATTATCACTAGAACCAATTAGTTTCTTAGGAATTTGGTCTGGTGCATTGGCGTAGAATTGATATTGTCCACCCTCCTGAGAGTTGACAGCATATTCATAGTCAGAGGGTGGAAGATATTCGGTTAAAGATGGGATGAAAAGATAATTAGTAGAAATGTCGGGGTCAGCAGATGGTAAATTACCACTAATGCCCGAACTTTTTTGAACAGGGAAAATTATCTTTTGAAAGTCATTTGGTAAATTCTCATAAATATCTCCGCCGGGCTACATAGCTTTATAAAGCAATGATTGACTCCAAGTTTGCGGCTCAGAATCGCTTGCCTAAGTAGAATACATCCTACGAGTTTTAGGTAATAGTGCGGTCAATTCAAGAGTCAAATGAGCCTTCTCACCAGCTCCATTTTTGTCTACTTGATATGTCCAAGGAATTATGTTTCCATCTTCGTCCACTCGCGGAGTATCTTCTCTTCCATCATTGATACCTATAATCCTTACCCTACCAACTGTACCATCTTTAAATTTGAGCTAATGCTCATTGCCTAACTCCCACTTTTGATTCACCCAAGAACCATCCGCAATTAATTGTCCAATCTCAGTCCAAGAAGTAGTGGTAAAGTCTAATTTCTAAGACCATACTCTTACCTTTTGAGTACCAAAAGTAGAAAATACATAAGATACATCATCAGTTCCATGCTTAATTGCCTTAACTCGTTTGCCGTCTAAGAAGAGTGGCATATTAACTACCCTCCACAATGAAGTAAAAACATTCTGGATCGTAAGACTCAAGAGCCTCATACTGCTCTAATGTTAATACTTGCATATTACTTTTCTTAACATATTGAGTTAAGTCTATTTTTCGTGCGTCAAGTTCGTGAAGTTTTTCTCCATTTGAATCTTCGCCAAACCAATAATCTGGTTCCTCAATAGAAGTTAAAAGAAATATATCACCAGGATTTAACTTTTTAACTTCTTCATTATAAGTAATGGTATTGTTTGATAAATCTAATAATGAGTCAAGTTGCTCTTTATTAGTTAGAATATAAGTTACAGGCTTATTTTGAATCGCGTTCATTAAGTCTGCAAATGAATATTCAAGTTTGTCCGAAACATCTTTAATTATTTGCTATTGGTCTGCGGCTGTCCAATAATCAGTCCCGCGGACGGGAGTGATGCCATCCACTCCACGAGGAATTTTAAAATCAAGGACGGCATCACTTGTCGTTCCAGAATTGTCTACAGATGCGCTTTCAGTTGGGCCAACTGTTGTAATTGAACCAACTTTAATTGAAGCAGGACTTCCTTTCATAGTAGGGACTTCTACCCAAGACTTAGTTGCTTTGTCATATAAAGACATTATAGGCATAGATTAACCCTCCTTAAAGTAAGATTTCGCTGTTTCTTTTGCCCAAGAGACAAAATCTCGATAGACTTTATATTTATTGTTCATTCCCTGCGCAAGGAAGTCATTGATAAAATTGTTCTCATCATCATAAGTATAGCGAGTATGAATTATATTTACTAATAACTCTTGATAGGTAAGAGCCGTAAATGATTCTCTATAACTATCAAAAGAATAACCACCGTCAGTAGATTCAATATTATCGCAAATACGGCATGAATATCTATTTGGAGCTAAACGCTCAACTTTATTCTGCGGCAATACTTCACTCTTTGCTTTTGTAATTCGCATAAAATCACTCCTTAAAAACTACGAGCTAAACGAGAACCTACGTCAGCGTTTGCAGAATTGTATGTTTGCGCGCAGTTCCAATGGAAAATTCCAGCTCTTTCTTGAGTCTGATAACCACCACCGAAAACAGGGATTGAATAATCATAAGTAGTATCTACATAATAGTCACAATAATAGCTATCAGTATCTCCAAGAACAGAAATTGCAACTGGCAAACGAAGTTCTGGTGTTTTCTCTGAATAATTCAATCTGGAAATAAAACCACCTTGAAGAGGAAGGGTGCCGATAACCATTGAATAATTATCATTAATTTCGTCTGTCCATTTGGTCCAATCATTGCAATAATAGACCTTATGATCATTAAAAATTAAACCATCAACAAACTCAAGTACATTGCCAAATGGATTTTCAATTCCACGATAAGAAAATGCTCCATCAACAATGCCAGAATAAGGTTTGATACCAGTAAAATCTTCAGTAATGGTTAAACCATCGGTCAAACCAGTCTGTTGACGAGTAGTATTTACCAAACCTGTTGCTATTGACTGAATATTACGAGTAGCAAACTCAATAGTCATTAACATATCAAGTCCTTCGTATTTTTCCGCAGGCAGGGAAGTGTGCCAATCATTTCCAAGAGCACGAGCATTTGCACGATAATACGCGCGAGTACGAGAAACGTCTGGCATATATCCAGATTCAGAACGGTTTTGCTAAGAAGTTTCATAACGCGCAATTTCATAATAATCAGCTTCAGTACCATCTGCGCGGAGGAACATTTTAGGAAGAATATAGCCGTCTTTGTGATACTTACTAATCATCCAAGTCTCATAGTTGTCGTCAATAGTTGTCTTAACATAATACTTAGGAATTTTAACCATAATTTGATTAGCATGGAGCTTGTTATCATTGTCTGTGACAATACGAATATCAGACCAAGGATAAATGTCATCAAAACTATTGTTCTTCATCTCGGATTTAGTACCGATGTTAGCTACTAATTGAGTTGCGTCTCCATAAGTCACTACACCATTTTTAATTTTAATACGCTCGCAAACTGGATCAGAACTAGTCCTGCTAAAACGAACGCCATACTCTTCTTCTGTTGAGCTAACATAAAGCATTTGGATTATACGAGTTGAGGAAGCTTTGGCGAGATAAGTCAGAGAATCAACGACAGGCTCATAGCCATCTAGCTTTTGAGCAGATAAGTAGTAGTTATGCCCATTAAGGACATAGATAGTTAAAGAAGAGCCATCCCATTGATAATCTGCTGTTGTTTGCGCAGTAAGGTCATGGAGAGTAATCATGATATTTTTGAGTTGCTTGTTATTGGTTGTATTGATAATAACAGATACATTTTCACAAACAACACCATTCATAGTATCTCCAAGATCAACCCAATCGACTTTATTTGGACCAGAACTAACTGGGATTAAAACACCAGATTGAGTAGGCTTAGAGACTCGGAGATCGAGTTCATTTTGGAGATTATAGATGTCAGAAATAGTGAATTGAGTAGCATTATAGTATGGATTAATCCAAACTCTTTTTACTGCTTCGTCTGGCTAATCAATGCCATAATAAACACCAGAATCACCAGTCGCGCCAGTCAAGCCAATAGGACCGATAGGACCAATGTCACCTTTGTCTCCCTTATCGCCTTTATCTCCTTTATCTCCTTTGTCGCCCTTTTGACCAACAAGAGATGGGCGATCTTCAACAGGAACATCATCCCAAGTTAATGGATCGCCTTTGTCACCCTTGTCACCCTTGTCACCTTTAGGCCCTTGAATACCTTGTGGACCAATTGGGCCTTGTTCACCTTGCGGACCTTGGATACCTTGTGGCCCTGCCGGACCAGCTGGACCAGGTTCACCTTTTTCACCAGCCGGACCAGCTGCTAGACAATTATCCCACAACTTTCCACTGTTGTAGAATTTTTTATCTCTAAATAAATAAAGCCAGGGGATAGGCTCTCTAACAAGTATAAAAGTATAATTTGGAAGAGTCCCTATGTCAAGAGAATTCATTTCCTCTGTTGTATTAACAACTCTTGAAATAGGAGCATAAAGTCCTGCTGGACCAGGGTCACCTCTTTCGCCAGGGTCTCCTTTATCACCTTTTGGACCTTGAAGTCCTTGGGGTCCTTGAATGCCCTATTGTCCACGAGGGCCTCGTTCGCCTTGATCGCCCTTTAAACCCGTATCACCTTTTGGACCTTGTTCACCGCGATAACCGCGATACCCTTGTGGACCTTGAATACCACGAGGGCCTTGGATACCTTGAGGACCTTGTTCACCACGATCTCCTTTTTCGCCTTTCTCGCCTTGAGGTCCTTGCTCTCCACGAGCGAACTAGAAACTAGAAGCGTCACAGAAAAAAGCCCAAGGAGAACTTGAATAAGAATAATATAAAGAATGTTCTTCTGAGACAAAAGCAAAGATAGTTTCATCTTCTTCGGTGATTGGTTCAATTTCATTTAATTCATCAAGAGTAGAAACAAAATATTTAATGTCTGTTGCAACACCAGGAACACCTTTATCACCTTTCGGGCCTTTTTCGCCTTTGTCACCTTTGTCGCCTTTTTCTCCGCGTGGACCTTGTATACCAACTTCACCCTACGCGCCAGTTGGACCAATCGGACCTTGGAGACCTTGTGCTCCAGTTTCGCCTTTTTCGCCTTTGTCTCCTTTATCTCCTTTTTCGCCTTTTTGTCCTTCAAGTCCACGGATACCTTGAACACCCTGTGGACCTGGAGTACCCTTTTCTCCTTGCTCGCCGCGGTCACCCTTTGGACCAGTAGCACCTTGAAGAACCCATACGTTAGCATTAGTAAACATATATTGCCAAGTATCATTCTTGCGAATATATACTTTGCCTTGATCTTGGCTAGTTCCGCAGATGGCAGCTAATTCATTTTCAGCCGCGCCAGTGAATTTATTCATGTCCTCAATAGTCACGAAACTATAAGAGATGGTGTACATTGCACCCATTGGGCCTTGGTCGCCTTTATCGCCTTTTGGACCTCTTGGTCCAGTGTCGCCTTTCGGGCCTTGCATACCTTGGACACCTTGAGGACCTTGCTCTCCACGGTCTCCTTTTTCGCCGTCTTTACCATCACGACCAGGAGAACCCTGCGGTCCAGTTTGTCCTTGAGGACCTTCTGGACCATCTAAGCCTTGAATACCTTGAGGTCCTTGTGGACCTTGAATACCACGAGGGCCTGGTGCGCCAGTTAAACCTTGAATACCTTGAGGTCCCATTGGGCCTTGGATACCTTGAGGACCTTGGAATACACCAACTTGAGAAATTTTACATAAATAAGCCCAAGTAGTATCAGACAATTTAATATATAGCTTACCATTGTCTGGATCGACAGAAGAATTTGTGACAATAGCAATTACATCATCAATAGCAAATTCTGATTTATCAAGATCAAGATATTCTTGATATGAAGAAACGATTTGACGAATTTTTAGCGCGATACCTGCTTCACCTTGGACACCTTGAGGACCTTGAGAACCCATTGGTCCCATATCGCCTTGGTCGCCTTTTGGTCCTTGAATGCCCTACTCACCTTGAATACCTTGAATGCCTTGGATACCTTGAGGACCTTGGTCACCCTTTTCTCCACGTGCTCCTTGGACACCCTGAATACCTTGTTCACCTTTCGGACCAGTTAAACCTTTTTCGCCAGTGTCACCTTTCGGACCTTGAAGTCCTTGGATGCCTTGGAGTCCTTGAGGACCTTGTACGCCACGGACACCTTGCGCGCCAGTTTCGCCTTTCTCGCCTTGAAGACCACGAGGACCACGAGGACCAGTTTCACCTTGGATACCTTGGATTCCTTGTTCGCCCTATGGGCCTCGCAATATAATATCAGTAGGTAAGTTAGCCGTAAATTTATAGCTATCAGCGGTACGAACAAAAATTTTATGGTCGTATTCATCCTCAGAAAGGACCGCTGCGAAAGAGCCGATAGGAAGACTAAGAATTTTTTCTTCTAATTCTTCTTTTGAGATATAGATTTCAGAAATTGTTATAGTGTCGGCAGACAAACCTTGGATACCTTGAGGGCCTTGAATACCTTGCGGACCTTGTTCACCACGATCTCCTTTTTCACCTTTTGGTCCAGTATCACCTTTTGATCCAGTATCGCCCTTTGGTCCTGTAAGTCCTTGGAGTCCAGTTGCCCCACGAGGACCTTCATAGCCACGCTCTCCCTGAGGACCAGTTTCTCCTTTATCACCTTTGTCTCCCTTTTCGCCTTTTGGGATAATAAAATCAAGGACGGCATTAATTGGTGTACCAGAATTAGATACATAAGCATTAGTTCCACTACGCACAGAACCAATAGAGATGGTTGCATCGCGACCATCTTTGCCATTTAAACCGTCTTTACCATCTCTACCATTATCACCTTTTTCTCCCTTTAGCGCCCCTGCGCCAATAAGAGAATCAGCTATTAATTTTTTTGTTATAGCATAAAGGAGTAAATCCATAAAATTTGTTCCTCCTTAAAATTTTTATCTAAAATAAAAGTGCTCTCCGATATAGAGAGCACTAAGATTGATATTTTAATCGGTAAGTTTTACACGAATGAGTTTGATAGAAGGATCGGTAGAAGATTCGACAGCAAAACCAACAGATTTGCGTAATAAACGATCAGAGTCCGTTGATTCATTCCAGGCACGACCTACTCCAGGAATGTCAGTGGGAATAATGTCATCACCTTTGGAAACAGGGCCAATGACTTTGACACGGCAACGTCCAACTAAGCCAACGGGAATGTATTTTTTAAGATTATATTGGTCAAAAGATTCGTTGCAATTTTGAGGGACTGGTTCACCACCGATAAGATGAGCATATTCATCTGATTGAACGCCAACAATGCGCTTTGAAGAAATGGTTGCCTTTACATATTTCTCTTGGTTAGAAGACATATCAAGGGCGATAATATCGCCCGGAGTTGTGGATTCTCCACGAGGAAATAATTCAGCATAATCGTTATAGACGGCGTTGTATACTTTTGAGGCGTGAATATTTCCGTCACCGTCAAAATAAATCTACGCAACACTATTTTGCCCAACATCATAATGGGCATCGCTACCCCAAATAAAATAAAGATTATCCTATCCTGATAATCCAGACAATGCCCATGAACCAGCATGGGTTTTCATTGAAATATATGACTAAGCATAACTCCCAGGCTGCTCAGTCGTGAAAGTGTTTAAATTAAAAGCGCCATTTTTTGTCGCAGCAATCCAAGTACCTCCAGTAACTAAAGAAGATGTAAGTCTACCAGTTAATGTGCCTCCATTAAGAGATATTGAATAATCAGTGTAATTTACGCTATCTAATATTGTTTTTTCATTCTGCCAACTATCTCTTCCAACTTGCTATCTCCAAATTAAATTCCCACCGAATAGAGGGGCACGTAAATACATACCATAATAAGGACCATCATCATTATTATTTCTATGTCTGACAGAAATAAAATCTTGCCATCCTAAATCTTTTAAATTTGCTGTTCCAAAAAATCCTTTGTAATAAGTCGCAGCCTAAGCTGGAGTTTTATCAATTGAAGCAGTACCTTCTAAAGTTCCAGCATATACTAAATTATCATAAGAAGTTGCTGGAATAGTAACATTATTAACATTTAAATTAGTAGAATTTATATTAGTTAATGTACTATTAGAAGCTATAAAATTTACAACTGTCCCATTAGTACAAGAACTACTCGCAGCCTAAATCTATCCATTGATTTTTTGATTACCTGTAACTGTGCTATTCGCTGCAGTCAGGCTACCAAAAACATTACCTTTACTCTTATAATTCTATGTATCTAATACATATGCGGGATTTCTATTGTTCGTGATATATAAAAATCCATCAACTGTACTGCTACTTGAATTATTCAAGAATACTAAATCATGTCTTCTTAATCCAGAGCCGCCACCAGTGTGTAAAACTGAAACACTCTTATTATAAAAAGCTGTCCCGATATAAGGTGTACAAGCGCTTGCATTAGATAATTGCGCGCTTGGGAATCCTGTCCAACCAGAAGTCGGTGTGCCATTTCTATAAAAGAATGAGTTAGCAATATCATTATTACTATAAGCACTCAATCTATGGGCATTATCCGCTGTAATATTACTCGTACTAGAAGAAAGTGCATTGGCTGTAACATAATTACTTGCCGCAACAGAACCTAATTTTGCTGCATTACCCGCTTCAAGAGCATAGGTAACAGTTGATTCTAAAGTATCTTTTAATCTTAGCATATTACCTCACCTCTTAAATCATTTTACGGAATTTAAATGTCACATCAACAGTAGAAGTTGATGCTTGTTTAACAGCCATCTGAAGTTTCATTACACCGCCTGAAGTCGCTCCTTGACGAATTGTGCGCAAATAGAGTTCATTACTATTATCCGCATGACCCGCATTGTGAAGTAAGATTTCATCTGAATTGGTACTATTGGTACCACCAGAATACCAGCTAAATACGCCAGACCAAATTTCGCTGTAGATGCCTGGAGTATTACCGCTTGATAGTCCGCTCACTTGAACAATGTAGGTGCCTGTTGAAAGCGCGGTACCTGCAATACCAGTATCTAGCCAATCAACAGTGGGTTTTAAGTTCTTTGTAATTGTAATAACACCACCGGCAGCTTCAATAATTTGCGCGAGAGTGCTACCCGCAAGAGCTTGGGAATCTTTAGCAACACCATTTAAATATCCATGAAACGTAGAAGCATAAGCATTATTCCAATTTAAATCAGAAGAGCCTAAGCTATATGTTAAATTATTCGTTGGGAAAATAGAACTTCTTACATCTAATCCTCCCCTGCTCTATCTTACACCTAATAGCATTCCATCATTCGAGTTGGTATTTGTATTTACATCTTTATCTATAACTCTAAAAACATAGCCTGCATCTCCTGAATTAGCTATAAAAGCGGTATCTGGAGAAATATAAATAATTCCGATGTCAGGCCCATTCTAATTTGCATACATATATACCGCATTAGACGTATCATTATTAGATGTAGGTAAAGTTATTGTTACATTATTGTTTCCAGTTTTTATAGTGTTGCCACTCAAAGTCTAGGTTGTTATTCCTTTAAAAGCACTTTGTAAATTTAACGCCCCAGTCATTATATCGCCAGATTTTTTAACATATCTTCCATCAGTAGTAGAAGTATAGTTAAAAGTAGTCAATACTTTCTAAGAAGTAGAAGCGCCAACATAAATATTATCAATTCCAGGAGTATATATAGAACCACCAGACTAAGGTGAATTAGCGGCAAACTAAGTGCCATCGGCAAGTCCTAAATAAATTCCTTTATTACTATGATTATATTTTAATCCAGCCCATTGATTATAGTCCCAAGCAGTAGTACCAAAACGAAGATGACCGCCCTAAAGAACAACTTCTCCATTTGTATCACTCGCAGAAGTAATCCATTGATTACCAATTTTGATTCCTTTTTGGTCTCCTGTTGCAGCAGTGATAGTGCCAGTCATTGTTCCGCCAGAAAGAGGTAGAAATTTAGATGACGCTGAAGCCGTACTATTATTAATAGCATCAGTAATATTCTTTAAAGAACTACCACCTAATGCATTGGAATTGGTCGCTAAATCAGCCGTTGAAGCATGAGCTACATTGTTGACAGTTAAAGTTGTACCAGTTGAACCATCAGAACGACCAAGAGTAATAGTTGCATTAGAAACTGATGCACTATTGTAAGCGTTTTTCTTCGCAGCATAGGAAGTATAGTTAGCACTATCGAGAACAGTATTCCAACTACCCCATACAGAGCCACCCATTCCACGAACAGCCATGTGTCCATCTTTCGCAGCTTCCACTGCGATTTGCGCGTCCCAGCCACCAGTATTATCCCAGTCTAAATGAATAATATGTGCGTCAAAAGGTGCTTTATTCGTTATATTACCATTAGCAATAAAAGTACGAATGCCACCAGCGCCAGTAATACCGATATTTAAATTAGTCGGACGTGCAATTGGGTTGCGCCCTAAATAAATTGCTGTACCTGCATTACTTGCACTTTTAGCATAATCCGCAGTTGAAGCATTAGACACATTATTGATTGTCTTTTCAACTGTTCCACCATTCGCTCTAGTTAATTTAACCTTATTGTTTGTGGTTGTATCTAAACCAGTAAAAGCAGTTCCATTACCAGTAGAATTATTAATTTTATCAACAATGTTCTGAAGGCTACTACCACCAAGAGCACCAGAATTCTTCGAATAATCTGCTGTTCCTTTAAGCGCGCCTTGAAATATTGATGCGACTACAGTACCATTATCATTAATAGCAAATAAATCTTTATAGGTCTTACCTGCATCTGTTGATTGCTAAAAACTAAATACTGCATCATTAGCTGTTGCATTGTCAAAAATATTAATACGCTGGCGATAAGTTGCACCATTCTAGTCAATCATTGCATTGTTACCGTCACCAAGAGTAACAGTAGATGCAAGTTTACCAATAGAACTATCATTTAATGTGCCCCAACCAGGATTGCCACTTGCATCAGTTCGATAAACTTTATTTGCTGCATTTGGCGCGGGAGCATAACCACTTTGAGTCTTAGTGTTTAAACGATTTTGTTCAACCCAATCGCTCCAAGAAGAAGTACCGGAATTATAATAACGAACAAATTGCTTCTCCTAATCATCAGAAGCATAGCAAATTTGAGTATACCATCCGGCCGCACTCTAAAGAACTTCTAAACCAAAAGCATCAATACCCGTGGGCTTATTAGTATTAGTATTACCACCACCAGCCCAATACATACCTGGCGTGCGCAAAGTATCAAGATTAACACCATTTATTTGTTGCGCTGTAACAAAAGTAGATGGAATAGAACTAATCGCAGTAGGAGTACCATCGTTGATATAAACTGGCTTAGTTGATGAACCAACAGTTCCTGTTCCAATTTTATTACTTATTTTTGCGTAATCAGCAGTAGAAGCATTGGAAACATTATTGACCGTTTTTTCAACTGCGGTTCCATTAGCTCTTGTTAGCTTTACTTTATTATTAGTAGTAGTGTCTAAACCAATAAAAGCAGTTCCATCGCCCGTCGCATTGTCAATCTTATCAACAATATTTTGAAGACTACTGCCGCCAAGAGCGTTAGAATTATCTGCTTTCTTTGCTGTCGCAGCAGATAATTCATATCTAGTTTCTCCAACATCAACTAAAACAGTACTAGTGGGAGACTTAGTATCATAAGCAAAAATAAGAGAACCATCCTCAACAGCCAATTTTGGCAGGTTCTCTACTCTACCTCTCTTTGGTTTTAATAATTTATTAGCCATTAAAAGTCCTCCCAAGTAGTAATATCACCAGCACCCGCGAAATTTTGCGACTTAACCCAATTAGTAACTGCTATTGAGGTTGGTATTTTGTCCGCGGCTGAAGCAGTTGACATAACGGCTTCAATTCGAGTATTTAAAACATAATTATCAAACTTCTTAGCCCAATCAGCTGCAGAAGTTCCTCCTAGCGCGCCTGCGTTAATAGCATAGTTAGCTGTACTCGCTATAGCAGTCGCACCAGAATTTATATAGTCTAATTCAAGCCAACGATGGATTCCATCGCCAACTTTCATTAAGTTTGTATCTGATTCATAACCAGCTTCGCCATCCAATAGAACGGGATTATTGATGCGCCAAGCCTCGCTGGTGTCTTTTTTAAGTTGTATTCTAGCCTTGAGCATCAACTCACCACCTTATTAGGTATAATTGACTTGTTCTGTTGAAGCTAAAATGTTACTAGTGCCGCAATAAAGTACTAAGAAATCATCTTCGGCATCAGTTTGAGATAATAGCATGGCAGGCAATTTATTAAGTCCTGCTTTGAATGTCTTGAAATTAGGACCAGTACCAGTAACGGTTAATTCAATTTTTGTATTGTCCGCAGCAAATGAACCACCGGTAGCATAACTATCAACATTAGTTTCCTTACCAGTAGTGACACTAACAATATGGCCATATTTATCGAGCGCAATTTCTTTAACATAAGTGCGCTCATCCGCAGAACCAACAGTATCACTAACAGCAGAAGTTGCAGTTGCTCTTAAAGAGTGACTAACCTTTAATGTACCCTTATCGGTAATCGGGCCACCACTAACATCAACACCACCATCAGTAGCAATATCAACTTCTTTAACACCATCTGCTTTCGCATCAGCAATCTTAGTTTCTAAGTTTCTGATTGCTCCACCAAGTGTAGTAGTTTCGTTAATATCAGATTCTGTACTACCTGCTGCGATACCAGCTAGAGGAATATTAGCTAAAGCAGATGACTTTAATGCTCCATTACCAAAGCCAACAGCAACTTTACCCGCATCAAATGTCTCACTCTTGATTAAAGTCTTATAAGTTACTTTAAAGACCTTATTGCTACTACCAACTGGATCTTCAACAATCTCAATTTTAGAGACAGAGCCTTCATCACCTTCAAGAACACCAGTTTTATCTTCTTTAAGCACGGCTTGGAGATAGTTGCTTAACTTGACATCCGTATTACCAACTTTCTCAAAACCAGGTTGTCCGCCATCTTGACGTGTAACCCAAATGTACTCATCAAATATATCACTATCTGTTGAATCATAACTGTCATTATCATTATGATTATGATTTACAAGATAAATAATGCCAGCTTTGCCACCATCAACATTATCCGCAAGTAAAGCTGCATAAGAATCATAAGGGCCTTTATAAGAAATAGTGATAAACTCACTTAACTTAGTATCGGTATAAGTCTTGGCTTGGCTAAGAGCAGTAGAAGCAGCTGCATCTGCAATCTTCTCAATATCTGTTTGAGAAGTATCTTTGATCTAAGTCCAAAGCTGTTCAGAAGTAACCACAGTAGAAGCAGGACTAAGTACAACTCCACCGTCTTTATCGCCAATCTGAATACCTTTAAGATAACCGGCAAGTAAATCGTTAATTTCAGTCTTAGTATAATATAACTTAAAGCGCTCATCAATCGCCTTTAAATTATCATCGACTTTCTTTTCAAGTTCAGCAAGTTTCTTTTTGATTTCCGTTAGATCTTGCAAACCAAAAGTGTCAATATAATTTTTAACTGAATCCCGACTTACAAACTAATAAGATTCATATCCAGTAATAAAATCCTTAATAGGAATTCCAGCACCTTCGCCATCATTGGTTAAATCGGAAGTCTTAGATGGCATATCAGTTTTAATTTGCGCGAAGTTATTATTGATACGGTTAATCATTGTATTAACTGTATCATTCTCGACAATGTCGCCTTTCTCGTCAGTTTTAGTTAATTTTTCAATAACGACATCGACAAAATTATCGACCTTAGCCCAAGCCTTAACATCGGCAGAAGGTCCTACAATAGGATATAGGTCATTAAAGTTACCCGGACCTACATAGATATAAGCAACTCTCTTTTGAACTACATTACCATCCTCTTGCTTAACTCCAACGGTAGTGTAAGCAGTTACAAGCTCGCCCGCAAGGATATAGGGGTTATTAGCTTGTAAGTTAGCTAATGAGTCAACCTTATTTTGTATTCTAGTTTTTAGTGTTTTACCCGGCATTTATCTCACCCCTCAAAGATGAATGTATCGTCCTCTTTACCGAAGCCATAATCATCTGCAGCGCCGCCAGAGCACAATCGAACCTCATCTTGGTTCTTTATATATTCAGAATCATCAAGAGGAAGCCCGCGATAAACCTTTGTTTCTTTACCATTAATAATAATATTACCATTAATAGTAGATGGTTCTACGCGAGTTGCTCTATCAGCAATATTAGTTAATTTAGCAATATCAGTTAAAGAGATTAAAGAATAGCCATCTCGTCTTACAACAAATGTATCTTTTAAATCAGCTTTAACCGTTTCAACGATTTTGTCTTCATCAATGAAGTAATCAACTCCATTTACGGGCTTTAGGCTATCTAACCATTCTTTTTCCGTGCCTTTAAAACCATGCATAACTGCAATAGCATAAGCAGAGTAACCGCGTAAAACAGGATTAGACAGCGCGCCAGAAATACTACCATCAGCCGCAAGAGCACCAGATAAAGTAGAATAGCACGCAATGTCACCGCTTAGTGAAGTTGCATCAAGCACACCTTCAAGAGAAGACTAATTTTTTATCGCGCCATATAAAATTTCATTCTGTTCCAACTCTAGTCACTTCCTTACTTACAGTGAAACTAGACAAAGGAATAAAAGTAAAAACATCGCCTTCGGCAGTCTCAATCTCCATGTCGTAGACATAAGTTTTCCCCATTTGGGCCTGCGCAGTATCTTCTGGTTTTATATGCCAAACAAGAGTATCATAAGGAATCTCACTTTCAAATAATACTTTTGTTGAAGTTGGATCTTGTCTAACCTGCGCACGAATCTTATCGTCAGGGCCTGGAGTATAGGGGTTGCCTTTTGAATCAGTAATGGAAATAGTGATATAAGCACTATCGCCACGAGTGATTGTGATATTTGTTCCTTGTGAAGAAAGCATACCTCTCCCTCCTATTAAAGTTATCTAATGATAAAGTAAGATTTTTGAGCATTAATTATAAGTATTAAATAAAAATGCGCCAGATATAAAATCCGACGCAATTAAATACTTTATTTTGTTTTTGTTCCACCGCAAAGTAGATCAATCATTTGATCCAATTCAGAATCACTTAATTTGTCTATATCCGCAGTATTAAGTTGAGACATAACTTTAGCATAATCTGGATTGAAAAATAAATCGATCAAAATGCTCATGGGATTATTATCTTTCATTTTTATGTAACTCCAAATAATTTAAATCTCGAAAAATAATATCTTCATCAGGCTCTCCTGGCGAATAACTAAACCGAAGATTATGCGAAAGAGTTGCAGCATAATCATTCCAGCTTTGAGCATAGGGTTTAAGCCATTTATGTTTCCAATAAGCAAATACTTCCGCTTGATTCCGCGGAATCCCAATGCCCATTAGGAGTTTAATAAATCTTTTCTTAGTCATGATTCGTCCTTTCAAAAAATAGAGAGTTAATCTGTGACAAGATAATACTCCTTTATAAATTCCTCAGTTGAATCGTTCTCAAGTGCATATCTCATCTTTTTAGTCCATTGATAATAGATACTCCAATAGCGAGAATAAGAAAGATAATTTGGTTTCAATCGAGCATAATCATTTGCTTCATTACGTTGCCAACCAACTGACAACATAGACTTTATAAATCTCTTCCGAGTCAATATTTGCCATCCTCTTTCACCATTTTAACCAATTTTTCAGAATACCAACGAATTTTATCAATATCTTGTGCGCCATCCTTCTTGTCCGCGCGCCAGATATACTTAAAAATAGTCAATTTAATCCAAGATTCAACGGCTTCACGTCCATAAAGTTGCTCCATGACATCAATACATTCAAGACCACCGGCTTGATAATGATTAGGATGATCTACCATATCATTAGGGACTTCATGAAGTTCGTTGCCAGGATCCTCTTGAATAGGATCAAGCAATGAAATCTAGTCAACACATTGCCCAACAGCTTTAGAAGTGTTCAAAGAACGTTCCTCATAATTCATATTACTTGTCTCCATCATAGAAAATTAACTCCTCTGCATAAGGTAAAGTATGAACCCAATGAATAAATTTCTGCCATTCGCCTAATTTATGTCCTTTACGCTGATGAACAATAGAACGAAGAACTTCATAGTTTAGGGTATATTCACGCGCTTGGAGATAAGATTCGGGAAGTAATTCAATTAACTTACGCCAATAACGCTTGTCTTTTGTCTGATTAAATGCTCTGCGCAAATCTTCACAAGTCTGGATTGTTTCATCGAACAAATCATCCAACTCACCCGCGCAATAAATACCATCACGCTGTTCCATTTCTTCCTGTTCCTCATAAGGAATTTGCTCGATCTCGAAACTTTCTCTTGTAAGCGGTTTAGACTGAATCTTATGCATGGTAGAAGTAGAATTAGTTACAGTACCAATTTTATATGTGTCAAGCTATTTCCATATAGACAAAGGCAAACTAATATAAGCTGAAACAAAAATTTGGCGTAAAAATTTCCTATGCTCTGGCCCAGCTTGAATCAATCGCTGAGCGAGATCCAAGTCCGCCGGTCCAAGAAAAGCATATTCCATAACGCGAGAGCCAACATCATAATAGATACAACCATTGTTATCCAACCAAGCCAACTTTTCTTCATCATATTTCATCCTTTCAGCTTCAGTCATTTCATCATACTTATCATGCTCACGCCAAGTATCTAAAATCTCAAAATCTTCTTCAGTATCTTCGTAACAATAACCAAACGTACTATCTGATTTTGCCCAAGATTCAAGTGGCGCTCTCATACCATGAAAAGCACCTTCCCAATTAAAAGTTCTTGTATTATCAAATTGCATTAGTTTTCTCCTTGTCAACGAAATAAATCGTGACGGGATTGTCTTTAGTAAAATCAATAGAAGTTTCCAGTCCAAGTTTAATAATTGGACCTTGATATTCCATTATCTTCTTTGAATCATATCCACCAAAAGCAGAAAAAGATTCAAATGTATGAGATCCAATTATATCGGTCGCCCGCGCAGTCAAATACATTTTTTTCTTTTCACTATCAAAAATGATATGAATAAGATATTTATTTCGTGCAACTGCTTCAACTTCATAACGCTCAATATAAAAATCATCCATTCCGTGGTGTTTCATTTCTTTTAATATATCAGAATAAGTCATTTATCAATTCCCTCTATTTTTTGAATATCTTCTATTTCAAGCGTATAAAGATTACCTGTACCTTCATCTGCTATAAGTTTAAAGGAAATAATTCCGCTTAGTTTATAATTACGGTCATCGGCTAACATTTCTGTGGTTCTTTCTTTCGGACCGCGATAGGCATTCTCGATTGTAACAACCGGATTATCGACAACTCCTTTTAAACTAAAAGACTTATATTCTTTTCCATTATTGTATATATAATTAAGAGATAAATCAATAAGTTCGTCATTTCTTAGTCTTGCAGTCCCATTTTGAAAATACATTTTATTAATAATATCCATTAAGCTCCACCAATAGTCTTATTATATCCATAGATATTTGATTGATAAAATTCTATATAATATTTCTCTCGCTCATTTAGCTTCTCCTTTGGGCATTGCTCCAATAACTCAAAAGTAAAGTTCCAAATACCTTCTTCGCCCATCGCATCATGGACTCTTGAATGAGCTATTGAGTCTATTTTGAGCGCAGCTTTGATATGATTGGACCAACGAGTTTTTATGTCTGTACTCTATCCAATATATATCTTGCCATCTTTGATATTAGTAATTTTATAAATACCAGAAATTTTGTCCTTGCCAAGAATACGTCCTGCCATTTCACCAAAAGGCTTTAAAAAGTATTCGCTCCAAATCAATTTGCGCAAAGGTTGTTGACTATGACACTCTTTAGCGAAACGAAGTAATTTATCAATATCCTCTTGAGCATCAATAGAGAGATGAATACGATAAAAATCTTGTTCATCTTTGAGCTTTTGTTCACGAATTTGCGCTTCAATAAGACTCGCGCGCAAAGCAGATAAATTATTAATCTCGGCCTAAATTTTTGCTTTGTCCTTTTGATATTGAGATTCAAGAGACATTTGCTAATCAAGGTAATCATCCAAATTCTCTTCTTCTAATTTATCCATTGCTTCGCGGCGTTCTTTCATCAAAGCCTGCCACTGTCTATCAAAATCAGCAATCTTATGGTCATAGTCTTTTTCAAGAGCAACAATCTTAGCCTGAAGTTCGGCAATATCCCTGTTTAGAAAAGTCTTTTGTTCTTCTGCTTTATCTGTATAATCTTGAACTTTATTATAATAATCTGATTGAACTTGCTTTAATTGTTCTTGATTATATCGTCTCGCGTGCTCTAATGCCTTATTATTTTCTTGTTTTGCACGCTCAAGTGATTCATTATAAGAATCTATTAAACGCTAAGTAACTACTTTTTTCTCTTGAACTTCTTTATCAAACGCTTCTAATTGCGCTCTATTGATTTGCTTAACTTCCTCTTGGCGCCCGCGCATTATAATATAAACTATAATTGCGCCAACAAGTGCTCCTATCACAGAGAACAAAATTACCATTTACGTCATTACTCCTGCAACTCTCTTTCTTCCCAAATGAATATTTCATCCGTTGTTTGGGCCAACTGATTATAAATATCCACTGTTTCTGGTGTTATAAGTGCACCTTCAATAATAGCATAAGTTGACCTGCAATTCGCTATTGAGCCACGAGATAAACCTTTAATTGTCTAAACAACAATTCTTTTATTATCATCAAGTGCAAATGTGGCATTATCTATCGTCGCGCTCAATGGCATATCAAGATTTTTTCCAATCTCTTTGCCAAAACGATTCAGCGCTAAATTAACAAAACTATTATGCAAATAATATATTGTACAAGTGTAAGTCATTAAGATTCACTCCATAATTCAACCTCACCCGTTTTAAAGAAATGCTTTAAATCAATTATTCGCTGATTTGAAGAACCTCTATAAGCTAGGCTGAGATCTTTTTTATCGAGTTCAAAAGGACCATCTACCAACACATCAAACATCAAAAGTAGTTTACCCTCTGGCTTTTGAATTAAATCTTCAAATTTCTGTCCAGACCAAACCCAATAATTTTCACATTGAGTTTCATCTCTTAGCCTTTGCACAAGGTGGGCTATATGAGAACGTCCATTAACGTCCTATGCAAAAGGCTCCCCGCCAAGAAGGGAAAAGCTCTTTTCTTGTGGATGTTCCTTAAAAAACTCTACAATAGTAGAAGTAGTTTTATTTGTATAAGGCTCTCCAAAATTATAATCTTGTGCTTCGGAGTTAAAACATCCCTCGCAATGAAGAGGACATCCAGACACAAAAAGACTTACTCCAACACCCGGCGCATTTGCAATATCAAAATACTTTATTCCTGCATAATTCAAAATCCAAAACCTCGAGCATAATCAAAATTTGTAGGTCTTTGCATCTTCGCACGACCCGCTCGCTTTTGCTTAACAAGTACAAGTTTATCTTCTGCACGAGTAATACCGACATAACGAATGCGGCGTTCTTCATCTCTTGCTTCTTGAGAATAGCGATTGTTACCTAAGAAATTCTCAAACAGAACAACATTCTTAGATTCAAGCCCTTTGGCAGAATGAATAGTAAGTAACTTAACAACATTCTCATTCATCAATTGATGGATTTCCTCAGTCGTTTTTTCTGCTTGACGAAAATTGACATAAGGAACACCTAATGCATCAAATTCTGCCGCAATTTCTGAGACAAGTTTATTTGAACGCGCAAGAACAAACCAGTCCTTATAGTCGCCACGTTCTTTAAGCATATATGCGACTGCAGGAATATCAAAAGCCATAGAAGTAACTTCTGCCATTCCTCGCTTCATTGGAATAACATCTGTAATTGCAGCTTCATCAAGATCTCGAATAGCTTGCTGTGCGACTTTGAGAATGCCAGAACGAGAACGATAATTTTCAGTCAGCTCAAAAATCTTTGTCTGCGGATCGTTGTACAGGCTATTGAATACTTCTTTTGAACTTCCCTTAAAAGAATAAATCATCTGGCGCGGGTCACCAACAGCAAAGAAATGACGAGGCTTCAAAATTGTTTTAATGAACTCATATTCTTGTGGTGCTACGTCCTGAAATTCATCAATGAGCAGATGGTCAATAGTAGGAATAAACATCGTATTCAAATGCTTTTTCACTTCGCGGAAAAGACTATCAAAGTCATCATCTTCACGCGCGCGTTCAAGAATATTATCCAATCCAATTTTATTCATCGAAAGCAACTGCGCGGCATAGCTATGGATTGTACCAATAGACACCTTATCAAAGCCAGGACAATCAGACAGACGGTCTTTCATTTCTTGCGCCGCATTGTTTGTATATGTAATAAGAATAAGCTTTGATGGTTTTACTCCATTGAGAAGCAAATATTTTGCACGTTCAGTTAGAGTACGGGTTTTACCCCCACCAGCACAGCTAATAACCAGAACTTTTTCAGCATTGGTTTCCACAGCCATTTGCTGTTCAATACTTAATTCCATAAAGCACCTCTTTCATATTTCTATAAATATTATATCATAAAATAAAAAGAAAGTCAAGCATTAAAGCCTGACTTTCTAATGTTATTTCTTAATAAATAGTTTCTCGACTTGGTCAAGAGAATTATTTAATCCGACAGTATTTTTAATTTTCTTATGCCAAACCATTTTAAAATCATCTGGCGCGCTTAACTCAGAAATAAAGACTTGATTATGCTCAGATAATTCTCTAACCTTATTCCAAAATGCTTCTTTATCATAGTTATCATATGGATAAGGCTTAGTTCCATTATAAGGCGGATCACAATAAATAATGGTATCCGAGCAATCAAGAGAAAAGAAATCTTTTACTTCAAATTTACAACCAGTTAATTCTGGTATCTATTTAAGAATGTTATTCTTTCTATTACGATGTTCATGTCGCTTTGGGTCACTTGCAGAAATATCTTTTGCATATCCACCATCATAAAATCTTCCGCCAAAAGAAGCAATATAGCCAACAGCACCAATATACCAGTCTGGATGTGTTAATTGAGCGGAACGCCATTCAGCTCGACAAATATCATACTCTTCTTTTGAAATAGGGACTTCAAAATTTGGAATCTTATCTAAATTATTAAGTAATGCAATCAAGTAAGGATTAATGTCATACCCAATCCTGTTTTCGCATTTAATATGCTAGATTAGGTTCGCGCCGCCAACAAAGGCATCAACAAATGTATCACAATTTGATTCATCTATTGCTTTTTGAATTATTGGGCAAATTTCTTTAGCTACCCTTGATTTTGAACCTTGATAAACCATTAATTATTCCTCTACTTTGAAATAAAGTCCACAATGGCATAGTCCAGAAGGCTGATTCATAAATTCCTTACACATACATTTATTTTCTGGGCTTTTGGTTAAACGACAAGGACAATATCCACCATTGGATTTAATAGTAGCTTGGAATTCTTTTACTTCTTCGCTCGTCCAGGCGGGATTAGTTTTAATTTTCATTGATACTCCTTTGCATATTGATTTGGAGAAGCAAGTTCTACACCTAATATTTCATTCCATCGAGATTCTTGATCGGGTATGAATCTCCCAAATTTAACGATAATCTTTCCACCGTAATCTTTTACGAAAGACTCAATGAACTCAATTTCTTTTTGCAGTTCATTTTCATAGTATCCAGTATAAATTACAAAATCATCTTTACAACCTTTTTGACGGAAATATTTAATAAGTTCCATTACATCATCAAATTGCAGCATTGGCTCAAGTCCGCCAAATACAATAGCCTTAGTAATTGGATTATTAATATATCTATTATATAAAGTAGAAAACTTTACAGCTTTGCTTTTCGAATTTGCTAAGGGGCTATTTTGACACATTGTGACTGGTCGTCCTGCATCTTTACAGCATTTCCAACCACAGAAACAAGTTCCAATAAACATTGACGGCTTTTTATATTGAACAAAATCTTCGTCAACCAAACCTTTAATTAAGATTGTTTTTTCTTCCATTACAATTCACTCATTTCATTCAAATCCATCCAGTCACGCAACTTAAATTCCGCTTTACGTTCTTTTGAGTATGTGCGCTCAGGAGTTAAAAATCCAACAATTCTTTGATAAGTGGTTACTTTTGGATTACCGCAAATTGGGCAAGTTTCGCCGTAGAAACCGTGATTATTCTTGCAAGCACTAATTCTAGTGCAGAACGCGAAATAAACAACGCCTTGGTCAGCAATATAATTAAGCATATCCCAAGCAGTTTCAAAATTATTAAAAGGTTTATCAATGTTAATGTGCGCGATTGAGCCGCCATTACAAGCCTTATCTAAAGCAGCGGACAAACGCACTTTTTCTGCCAACGTAGTCTTCACACCAAGAGGAATCCATTGATTTCCATACAACGGCAAGCTATACTTTTCATCAGGGTAAAATATCTTATCCTTTTGCATTAGAACCGCAGCGGCGCGTTCAGCAGGAATTTCTTCAACGTTAGCGCTATAATTCTTATCTTTGGTATACTCATTCTTTGTTTCATTGATGGTTGCTAGAATCTGTTTTGCAAAATCCAAACCCTCATCAGTATAATAAGTATTATCAAACTCATCTTCTTTTGTCAAACCAAATTTCTGTAAAGTCTCAAAAATACCGATTATGCCAATGGTATTATACTGAGATGATAAATTAATAATCTTGCGAGAATAATTTGGAAGAAGTCCTTTTTCAATATTACGCTCAAGAATATGACGAATAACATCAAGAGTATCCAAAGAAAGAACCGTAGCTTCACGCAAATTCTTCAAATAATCATTCTTATCTTTACTCATATAAGCAAGTCTTGCCAAGTTAATAGTATTAACTTTAATAGAACCAACTTCTAGTGCAGAACCACCAATAGAATTGAAGTAACCAAGATTCTTAATATCAGAAACCAAACGACAACAGTTAGACAAACTAGTGACATCTTCACTGATAAAGAAGTTACTATCTGCCCATTTCATATTATGCTTACAACACCATTTTGCAAATTCCTCATTAATAAACTTGCCATCTTTTCTCAATAGAGAATAGGTAAGAACCGGGAATGTCATTACATTCTTCGCGCGAATCTCACTAACGACTTCCATAAAAGCTTTCTCATATTCAATAATATTATCAATTTCATCAATCATATAAGAGCCATCGGGGAAAGTTTTCCCACCGAAAATAGATTCAAGATAGGACTCATCCATAATTGAGAAGTTTGTAAAAGCACTTTGATTTACGCGAAGATAAGGCTGATTTAGCTTATATATAATGCGTTGGAACTCTTGGTCGCGATAATATTCTGGACTCTTAACGTAATAACCTTCTTCTACGTCCTTCTTCCAAAAGTAATAAGAATAAACAAGGAAACTGGGCAATCCACAGGCGCCAGAAGAACGATTTGAAACCCAGCTAACAAATTCACCTACAAAATCAGTAAAAGTAGTCAGATGCTTTGGTGGCTGAGCGTTAAAATTATCAATAAAGTATAGACCTTTATTTACTAATTCTTCAATGTCATATGCGAAACAATAAGGAACAAAAGTAGTTGAAGCTGCATCGTGTAAATAATAAAAACCAGTATACTCTGCATTTAGCCATTGTTTCGCACGCTTGAGGCCATATTTCTTTTTAATTTCATAAAAAATCTTATTAAACGCAAGAAGTTTTGCGTGCGGCTTGTTCATTTCTGTAACTAGAGAGCAAATATCTTTTGTCCCTACATTAGCATTACCGTCGATGCTTGCATCTGCGACAGTTTGTTTATCAATAAAATTATCAATAAAGTCAGTATAATTTAATTGCTCATCGGCGAAACCGTTTAGCTTTGCAAGATCTACGCCATATTTACTAATAAGATATTCTAAATGATTAGTAAAGTCTTTATCTAGTTTAATATTAATTCCAAAATCCATAAATTACTCCTTGTTTACCCATTTTACGGCTTCTTTAAAAAGCATTTTCTTTTCATCAACCTGCAAAACCGGCATACTTTCAAATCCCATATCAATCATCTTCTGCACGTCAGTAAAAGTTTCATAACTAATATTTTTCTCTTGAAGCTTCTTTTCCAAAATAGTACAACGTGGACAATGATTGGTATATAGAATAATTTTCTCCATAAAACTCTCCTTATAAAAAGAAGCCCCAATAAAATTGGAGCCATTTTCTACTATATATTTAGTAACTTTATTTAATCTTACATCTAAATCTGGTATCATTTTAACAAGAGCCACAAAGAAATTATATAACCAAATTGATCGCTAACTACTGTCGGCGCCAATGAAATTACATCATTACCAGATATACAATTAACTTGACAATAATTAATCAAATCATCCTGCGCTTGTTCTGCGGCGGAGTCATATGAATTACCTCGTCCCGTAAATACATTCATTCTCATTTAAGATACCTTTCAACTAGACAATGGACGTCTCCTCAAGACTGGGATTTGAACCCAGGATACTGATCTTTCACAGCGTGCTAACCTCTACACTATCCTGACGTTGAGTAAGCTGTAATTGTCTGACTATAATTATTCAATTTCAAGACGATTAAAAGAAACGCGCCAACAATTGAGCTAATTATCCTGTTTAATGGCGGATAATATAGGAGTTAAACCGATGACAAATTCTTGTTAAGAATTATTGCGGTAATCGTCTTTATTAAAAAGTCATAAAATATCAACCATTTCCGACTTATGCCCATTTCCGTTTCAATTATATGACTATTGGTGCATCTAAAGAGACTTGAACTCTTAAACAACACATCCTAAATGTGCCGGCTTTGCCAATTTGCCTATAGATGCTTATGGCGCGGAGCGTGGGTGCCGACCCCAAACAAATTTCTTTGTCGAAACGCTTAGCAGGCGTACCCAGTTCCCCGACTGGTTCACTCCGCAAAACAAGACACAACCTACAGATTTGAACTGCTTAACCAATTTATCAGATTAGTATTTTAACCAAAAATAATTGCTGTTTTGAGTGTGTCTTTCTTAACTTTCTATAAATATTATAGCATAAGATTATAAAAAAGTCAATTAATCAAGTAGCTCATTCGGATCAAAATTTGGATTGTCCTAACAATAAGAGTAAAAAGATTTAAGCAAAGCATAATATTCTAATTGTTTTATTTCTTGCCATTCTTCAAGAGTAAGGAATTTCAGTGCGTCTTTTTCAATTAAATTAACTTTTTTAGGCGCTCCTTTTCCCAATTCTATGTATCTCTTATTGTGAAAATAACATACTGCAGCGACTCTAGCTTTATGAACTGGACAAATATTTGTTACTCTTTTATTAAATGAACCAGTTACTTCATAATTATAAGCCGAACAATAACCACAGCCAGTTGCTATTGGACATTTTAAGCATTCTTCACTTGATTGAGTAGATAATTTAATTTGTTCAAATTCTTTCCTAATGATTTGCCCCTATTTAGTTTCATAAATATCGTTTGTATCACCAATACAAACTTTAGAAGCTAATTCATCTCCAATGGATATGGGACAATATCTTAAACATGGATATGCTTTTCCGTCTGGTGCAAAAGCTAGCATATCACCAGCCCCGCCACAGAAATTTCTATCATTCTTTTCATAATTAATTGGAAAACCTATTTGATCTGCTAAAATAGTGATATAAGTATCATTATTTGTATCAATTAAATAATCAGCAGTCTTTTTTAACTAATGGTATAATTCTTTTGCATCTTCTTGGGTATATTTTGGTTCATAGGCATAATTACAAGCAATATAATCACTGTCCATATCTTCTAACATGAATTTAATTGAGTCAAAAATATTTGGAAAA
>OIWT01000942.1_pt1 | contig 37915 bp, 27 predicted proteins | sample 1587701 | NCBI WGS metagenome assembly OIWT01 (sample SAMEA3888904, study PRJEB22519) | human gut metagenome | biome: human gut; feature: human-associated habitat; material: faeces | place: Denmark | collected 2009 | reverse complement strand
TTAAACACGCCGTTGTCGTCCCAGCCGTGCTCGTCGTCGCCGATGAGCTGACGTTTGGGATCGGTCGAGAGGGTCGTCTTGCCCGTACCCGACAGACCGAAGAAGATCGCCGTCTCGCCCTTCTCGTTGGTGTTGGCCGAGCAGTGCATCGAAGCGATGCCCTTCAACGGCAGCAGGTAGTTCATATAGGAGAACATGCCCTTCTTCATCTCACCGCCGTACCACGTGTTGAGGATTACCTGCATCTTCTCCGTGAGGTTGAAGACCACGGCCGTCTCCGAGTTCAGACCCAGCTTCTTGTAGTTCTTCACCTTCGCCTTCGAAGCGTTGAGCACCACGAAGTCGGGTTCGCCGTACTGCTCCAGCTCGGCGTCGGTCGGACGGATGAACATGTTCTTCACGAAGTGTGCCTGCCAGGCCACCTCCATGATGAAGCGGATCTTCAAGCGCGTGTTCTCGTTGGCGCCGCAGAAGGTATCGACCACGTAGAGCTTCTTGCCCGAAAGCTCCTGGCCGGCGAGCTTCTTCAACTCCTTCCATGCAGCCTTCGTCACGGGCTTGTTGTCGTTCTTGTATTCGGGCGAAGTCCACCAGATGGTATCCTTCGTCGTCTCGTCCATCACGAAGAACTTGTCCTTGGGCGAACGGCCGGTATAGACGCCGGTCATCACGTTCACGGCGCCCATGTCGGTTACAACGCCCTTGTCGAAACCGCGCAGGCCCTTCTTGGTCTCCTCGCGGAACAGCTCGTCATACGACGGATTGTACACGATCTCCGTAACGCCGGTGATGCCGTACTTTTTCAAATCCATTTTGTCCATAATTGTATTCGTTATTAAAACCTCTTTATCCAACTCTATCCGGGATTTCCCGGGACTCTCCCGACGAAGGCTCCGCACTCGCGGCAAGTCCCTTTTTTCCCGATGCAAAATTAGTAAAAAAAACGATAATGTGAAAAAATTAACAGTAATTTTTCACAAAATTTAAAAAACCGAGGAGACGAAGCCGGGACACAGCCGGCATCAAGCAGATCGACATGCTGATAACAGCACATTCAGCCCCACGTGAAAACACGCTGTTTCCGCCTTTCCGCAGATGCGGGAAGGGGGGGGGCATTTCCGAAATCCGACGAAAAGCCGAAGCGACGGAACGCCTCGGCTTCCCGATCGGAAAGGGCGGCATCACTCCGCCACCACCGCGATGCAGTTCGTGACGCGCCGTTCGCCCTCGTGGTCGAACCTCCGGTTGTCGGACGGGCGGTTCACGACGCCCGCCTCCTCGCACCAGAGCGTCGACGAACCGCCGCCGTCGAGGTTCAGCGCCGAATACAGCCCCAATTGCCGCACGAGATAGATCAGTTCGCCGATCGTCATACCCGCCGCCTGCCCCGGGAAACGGCCGTCCACGACGATCATCACCGCCTCGCCCTGTCGCGTGACGCCCACGACCGAACGGGGGTGCCGGCCCCAGAAACCGCCCTCGCGATCGGCATACGACAACGCCTCGCCGCGGCAGAGAAGCAGCGGCCCGGCAGCCAGCGCGTCACGGTAACGCCGCGCGAGCCGCGCGTCGTCCGCCGGAACATAGGGTTCGATCCGCACGCGGCGCCCCTTTATCGCCACCACGCCGTTGACGCGGAACTCTTCCCGAGCTTCGGTCGCGGCGACCGTCCGGCCTCCGACACGCACGAACGTCGAGGGAACGAGCGTCTTCACATTGAAATAGCCCGCGTTCACGGCCGCCACGGCCCCCTCCGCCTCGGCCAAAACCGACGTAAGCGTCAGCGAATCCGGCTGTACGATGCGGGTGCGGTATCTTCCCGCGTCATACCTGACCATCGAGATCGCCTGCGGCGCGCCGAACAGTTCGAGTTGCGCCTGCACGGCCACCAGATGCGGCCGCACGCAGCAGGTATCCCAGCGGATCGCGGCGATCGCCAGCGAATCCTGCACGCTTTGCGCACCGGCCGCAACGGGCAGGCACACGAGCAGCCAACCGAGCAGACGTTTCATTCGTTTCGCAGTTTTCATCGTAACCCTTATTTTCCTACAAAATATTCGGAGACTCCGGAACCGTCCGTGTCCCGCGACGTAAAGATACGAAAATCCGAGCGCAGAAGCAAGCGCAAGCTTGATTATGCCGAGACAGAGCATCCAAGGCGCAAACCAAAGATACTCCGCCTCGGCAAAAAGCAAATAAATTTGCATTGCGCTCGGCTTAATCGTATCTTTGTCTCGACGACACGATAATCCGTTCGCTATGGAAGAACTCACACTCACCGTCCCCGCGCTGCTCTTTCCCGCCATTTCGCTGATCCTGCTGGCCTACACCAACCGGTTTCTCTCCTACGCCCAGCTGATCCGCACGCTCAAAGCGCAATACCTCCAACACCGTTCCGACCTGACGGCCGCCCAGATCGACAACCTGCGGCGGCGGCTCTACCTGACCCGCGCCATGCAGATTCTGGGGATCGCCAGCCTGTTCCTGTGCGTCGTGACGATGTTCCTGCTCTACATCGGGCTGCAGCTCGTGGCCGCATACGTCTTCGGTGCGGGCCTGTTGGCGCTGATCGGCTCGCTCGGCGTCTCCATCCGCGAAATCCAGATTTCGGTACGGGCACTCGAAATCTACCTGAACGACATGGAACACTGACGACGATGCGCACCGCGGAATCCGGCCGAACGCCCGACCTCTTCCGGAACCGCCCTGCGGCAGGTCGCAACATCCCCCGACGACCGGAGGCCCGATGCGAAACGGGGCCTTCCGCAAATCGCAGAAAGCCCCGTAATTCCGATCGTCCGCCGCGTCACCGCTCCATTTTACGCAGGAAACATTCGACCGTATTCTCCATCAGACAAGCGATCGTCATCGGCCCCACGCCGCCCGGCACGGGAGTGATGACCGAGGCCAGAGGTTCGACGGCGGCGTAGTCCACGTCGCCGCACAGCTTGCCCGTCCCGGGATCGCGGTTGACCCCCACGTCGATCACCACGGCGCCCGGACGCACCATGTCGGCCGTCACGAAACGCGGCCGGCCGATCGCCACGACCAGGATGTCCGCTTCGCGCGTCACCTCCGGCAGATTTCGCGTGCGGCTGTGGGCGATCGTCACCGTAGCGTTGGCGTCGAGCAGCAATTTGGCCACCGGCAGCCCTACGATATTGCTGCGGCCGATCACCACGGCACGTTTGCCGGCGATCTCCACACCTGCCCGCTGCAACATCCGGATAATTCCTTTCGGCGTGCAGGGCAGCGTGCAGGGCTGTTTGAGCCACAGATTGGCTACGTTGAGCGGATGGAAACCGTCCACGTCCTTCTCGCGGCGGATCGCCGCGATCACCCGATCCTCGTCGATATGCTTCGGCAGGGGCAGCTGCACCAGAATCCCGTCCACGCCGTCGTCGACGTTCAGTTCGCCGATCAGCGCCAGCAACTCCGCCTCGCCCGTCTCCGCCGGGCGGCGGATCGTCGTGTTGCGAATGCCCACCTCGGCCGAAGCCTTGGCCTTGCCCGTCACATAGCTCACGCTGGCCGGATCGTCGCCCACGAGCACCACGACCAGATGGGGCGCCCGCCCGTATTTGGCGGGGAACTCCTTCACCGCCGCCGCCATTTCGGCCTTCATCGAGGCCGACAACTCTTTTCCGCTGATTATCGTCGCCATAGAATCACTTGATTGCTTTCCGTCCGATGTCCGTACGATGGAACAGATTGTCGCACCGCACCTTACCTACTTCCCGATTGCACTTTTCCAGCGCCTCGCCGAGCGTCGGCGCCGCACAGACGACGATCGCCACCCGACCGCCGGCCGTCACGATCCGCCCCTCCTTCGAGGCCGTACCCATGTGGTAGACCGCACCGTCGACCTCGTCCAGCCCCTCGATCACGGCGCCCTTCGCATAGTTGCCGGGATAGCCCTTCGAGGCCAGCACCACGCCCACCGTCGAAAAGTCGTGCCATTCGAGCGGGTGCTCCAGCTCCCAGCCGTCGGCCACGGCCGAGAAGATCTCCACGATGTCGCTTTTCAGGCGCGGCAGCACTACTTCCGTCTCCGGATCGCCGAAACGGGCGTTGAACTCGATCACCTTGATGCCGTCGCGCGTCTTCATCAGGCCGCCGTAGAGCACCCCCGTGAAGGGACACCCTTCGGCGCACATCGCATCGGCGACGGGCTGCATGATCCGCTCCAACGCATACCGTTCGTCCTCCCCGGTCACGAACGGCAGCGGCGAGTAGGCGCCCATGCCGCCCGTATTGGGCCCTTCGTCGCCGTCGTAGGCCCGCTTGTGATCCTGCGCCAGCGCCATCGGATAGACGCGCCGGCGGTCGACGAAACACATGAACGAGAACTCGGGCCCTTCGAGCCAATCCTCGACCACCACCTTGCCGTGCCCGAACTTGTCGTCGAGCAGCATGTCGCGCAACGCGGCATCGGCCTCCTCCATCGTCTGCGCGATGACCACACCCTTGCCTGCCGCCAGCCCGTCGTATTTCAGCACTGCCGGCAACGGACGCGAGGCCACGTAGTCGCGCGCCTCCTCATACGCGGTGAAGGCATGGAACCCTGCCGTCGGGATACCGTATTTGGCCATCAGCTCCTTGGCGAACTCCTTCGACGACTCGATGCGCGCGGCCGCCTTCGTCGGGCCGAAGATCCGCAACCCCGCCGCACGGAAACAGTCGACGATACCCGCCGCCAGCGCCGCTTCGGGGCCTACGACCGTCAGCGTCACGTTGTGCGCCAGCGCAAAATCACGCAAAGCCTCCACCTCCGTCTCGCGGATCGGGACGCACTCGGCCTGCGCCGCGATGCCCGCATTGCCCGGCGCGCAATAGATCGTGTCGATCCTTCCGCTGCGCGTCAGCGCATCGACAATGGCATGTTCGCGGCCTCCGCCGCCCACTACAAGAACTTTCATGGATCGAAATATATCTTTAATTCGGTTTCAAAATCATGCGGTTTCACGTCGCGGCTGCCGTCCCGCCGCACCCGGTTCTTCTCCGGCGGCAGAGCCGAATCCTGCCCGAATAACGGACAGCGGACCTGACCCCGATCTCGTCATCTCAGTGTTTGAAATGGCGCATCCCCGTGAAGAGCATCGCCACGCCCGTTTCGTCGGCCTTGCGGATCGAATCCTCGTCGCGTACCGAACCGCCTGGCTGCACGATCGCCGCGACACCGTTGGCGGCGGCGAGCGTCACGCAGTCGTCGAAGGGGAAGAAGCCGTCCGACGCCATGACCAGCCCCTCGGTCGCACCTTTGGCCTGCGCCTCCTTCAACGCGATCTCGGCCGATCCGATCCGGTTCATCTGACCGGCGCCGACGCCGAGCGTCTGTCCCCCCTTCACCACCACGATCGCGTTCGACTTGACATGCTTGACGATCCGCCAGGCGAACTCCAAGTCGCGCAGCTGTGCAGCGTCGGGACGCGCCTTCGTAACGGTCATCGACGCCTCGACCCGCTTCGTCTCCACGTCGAGCTCCTGCGCCAGCAGACCGCCGTTGACGCTCACGTACTGCATCGGATGCACGTCGCTGCGCGTCATGTCGACTTCGAGCAGCCGCAGGTTCTTCTTCGTGCAGAGCACCTCCAACGCCCCTTCCGAGAACTTGGGCGCCATGATGATCTCCAAAAAAATCGGCTTCATCCGTTCGGCCGCCTCGCGCGTCACCTCGCGGTTGACAGCCACGATACCGCCGAAGATCGACACCTTGTCGGCCTCGTAGGCCTTCGTCCACGCCTCCACGACGTCGCGGCCGACGGCCGCGCCGCAGGGATTCATGTGTTTGAGCCCCACGCAGAAAGGCTCGTCGAACTCGCGCACGATGTTCAGCGCGGCGTTGGCGTCCTGGATATTATTGTACGACAGCTCCTTGCCGTTGAGTTGCCGGGCATGGGCCAGCGAGAAGGGAACCTCCTCGGCCGAGCGGTAGAACTTGGCCGTCTGATGGGGATTCTCGCCGTAGCGGAGCGACTGCACCAGATCGAAATCGAGGAACAGTTTCTCGGGCAGGCCCGCCTGCGCACGCATGTAGGTGGCGATCATGCTGTCGTACTCCGCCGTATGGGTGTAGGCCTTGGCCGAAAGACGCAGACGCGTTTCGACCGAAGTATTGCCCTCGGCGCGCATCTCGTCCAGAATCGCGGCGTAGTCCGCCGGATCGCAGACGACGGTCACGTCGCGGAAATTCTTGGCCGCACTGCGCAGCATCGAAGGGCCGCCGATGTCGATGTTCTCGATCGCTTCGGCCAGCGTAACGCCCTCTTTGGCGATCGTCTGGCGGAAGGGATAGAGGTTCACGCAGACCAGATCGATGAACTCGATGCCGTTGACGCGCAGCGCCTCGACGTGCTCCTCGACGTCGCGGCGCGCCAGCAGACCGCCGTGCACGGCCGGATGAAGCGTCTTCACGCGCCCGTCGCAAATCTCGGGGAAGCCGGTCACGTCGCTGATGTTCAACACCTCGACACCGCTCTCGCGCAACAGTTTCATCGTGCCGCCCGTGGCGATCACCTCCCAGCCCAAAGCCTTCAAATTCTTTGCGAAGTCGACGACGCCCGTCTTATCGCTGACACTTATCAATGCCCTCATTTTTCGTATTTTATGCTTTTACCAATTTATCAATCGTTTCCACGTATAATTCATGCTCCACCTCGTGCACGCGCCGTTCGACCTCGTGCACGTCGTCGCCGTCGTAGGCGAAGGCGCGCTGCGCGATGATCCGCCCGCCGTCGAGCGTGGCGTCGACCCAGTGGATCGTCACCCCGTAGACCTTCACCCCGTAGGCGACGGCCTCCTCGATCGCGTGCGCCCCCTTGAAGGCGGGCAGCAGCGAGGGATGGATGTTGACGATCCGCCCGCCGTAGGCGCCGAGCAGCACCTCCGAGAGGATGCGCATGTACCCCGCCAGACAGACCAGATCGACTCCCACGGCATCGAGCCGCGCGACGATCTCGCGTTCGTAGTCGGCCTTCGAGGCATACTCCTTCGGCGCGAAGGCGAAGCAGGCGATGCCCCGCGCCGCCGCGCGCTCCGTGACGCGCGCCCCGGGCCGGTCGCAGACGACGAGTGCCACCTCGGCCGCGATCGCCCCCCGCTCGCATGCAGCGGCGATCGCCTCGAAGTTGCTCCCTTCGCCGCTGGCGAAAACAGCGATCCGCTTCATCGGCACGCTACCGGATGACGACCCCTTCGGAGTCGGTGACACGTCCGATGACCGACGCCTGCTCTCCGTGCGACGCGAGGATGTCGACGGCCTTCTGCGCCTCCTCGGCGTCGAGCGCGATGACCATGCCGACGCCCATGTTGAAGATGTTGAACATCTCGCGGTGGGCGATCTTTCCGTACTTCTCCAGGAAGCGGAACACGGGCAGGATCTCCCACGTCCCCTCCTCGATGGCGATGCCCTGCCCCTCGTGCAGGATGCGGGGAATGTTCTCGTCGAATCCGCCGCCGGTGATGTGGCTGATGCCGTGGACGTCGCACCGGCGGATCACGTCGAGCACCGGCTTCACATAGATTTTCGTCGGGGTGAGCAGCACCTCGCCCAACGTGCGGTTACTCAGTTCGGGATAGACCTTGTTCAGTTCCAGTCCGTTGTCCGACAGCACCTTGCGCACCAGCGAGAAGCCGTTGGAATGGACGCCCGACGAGGCGATCCCGACCAGCACGTCGCCGGTCTTGACCTTCGACCCGTCGATGAGCCGGCTGCGTTCGACGACGCCCACCGTGAACCCCGCGATGTCGTACTCGCCGCCTTCGTACATGCCCGGCATCTCGGCCGTCTCGCCGCCTACGAGCGCACAGCCCGCCTGACGGCACCCCTCGGCCACGCCGCAGACGATGCCCTCGATCTTGACCGGTTCGTTGTGCCCCACGGCCACATAATCGAGGAAAAAGAGCGGCTCGGCACCCTGAGCCAGCACGTCGTTGACGCACATCGCCACGGCATCGATGCCGATCGTATCGTGTTTGTCCAGCGCGAAGGCCAGTTTGAGCTTGGTTCCCACGCCGTCGGTACCGCTTACGAGCACCGGCTCCTTGACTCCGAGAGCCGCCAGATCGAACATGCCGCCGAAGGCGCCGATCGTACCCATGACGCCCGTGCGCGCCGTCGAAGCGACGTGCTTCTTGATGCGGCGGACCACCTCGTAACCGGCTTCGAGATTCACGCCGGCCTTCTCATAACTTTCTGCCATATCGTTTTTTCTGTTTTTCGTTTGACATTTGTCGCGCGAGGAATACCCCGCTAACGGTTCTTGTCCTCCTTGCGGCCGATCTCGGCGGCATGTTCGTAGAGCGCCGTCGGATAACGGCCCGTGAAGCAGGCCATGCACATCTCCTTGCGGTTGCCGGCCCTCAGCAGCGCTCCCTCCGAGAGGAAGGCCAGCGAGTCGGCCTCGATCTGGCGGCATATCTCCTCGACCGAACAGCGGTGGCCGATCAACTGGTCGCAGGTCGAGGTGTCGACGCCGTAGAAGCAGGGATGGGTCATCTTGGGCGATGCGATGCGCACGTGCACCTCCTTCGCGCCGGCGGCCTTGAGCAGCCGCACGATGCGCAGCGAAGTCGTACCGCGCACGATCGAGTCGTCGATGAGCGCCACGCGCTTGCCCGCCACGAGCGACCGCACGGCCGAAAGTTTCATCTTCACGCCCTTCTCGCGCATCGCCTGCGACGGCTGGATGAAGGTACGGCCGATGTAACGGTTCTTGACCAGCCCCATTTCATAGGGGATGCCGCTGGCCTCCGAGTAACCGATCGCGGCCGAAAGGCTCGAATCGGGCACGCCGATCACCACGTCGGCGTCGGCCGGAGCCTCCTCGAAAAGGAGCCGGCCCGACTCCTTGCGGAAGGCGTGGACGTTGCAACATTCGATGTCGCTGTCGGGGCGCGCGAAATAGATGTACTCCATGGCGCACATGCAGTTGCGCTTGTACATCGAATAGTCGCGGCTGCGGATGCCGTTGCGGTCGAGCGTGACGATCTCGCCCGGATTGACGTCGCGCACGAACTCTGCGCCCACGATGTCCAGCGCGCAGGTCTCCGAGCTGACGACCCAGCCGTCGTTGAGCCGGCCGATCGACAGCGGACGCAGGCCGTATTTGTCGCGGCAGGCGTAGAGCCGGTTCTCGGTCATGATCAGGAAGGCGAACCCGCCTTCGAGCATGTTGAGCGCATCGATGATGGCGAAGATGCGGTGCTCCGAGCTGTGCTCCTTCTTGATGAGGTGCGCGAGGATCTCGCTGTCGGAGGTCGAGTGGAAGAGGCTCCCCTTGTCCTCCAAGTAACGCACCAGCTCGCGTGAATTGACGAGGTTGCCGTTGTGCGCCAGCGCGAAATCACCCGTATGGTGCCGGAAGACGAAGGGCTGCACGTTCTCGCGGCCGCCGCCCCCTGCCGTCGAGTAGCGCACATGGCCGATGGCCATGCGGCCGTGGAGCGTCGAAAGGTTGTCGCCGTTGAAGACCTCGGTCACCAACCCCTCGCCCTTGACCGACGCGAGGCGGCCCTCCTCGGCACTGACGATGCCGCACGCCTCCTGGCCGCGGTGCTGCAAGGCATGAAGGCCGTAGTAGACGATTCCCGGCGCATCGTCCACGCCGAAGACGCCGAAGACGCCGCACTCCTCGTGCAGGGAGTCGAAAGGCAATTCATTCATATCGTGATTCCTCCTGTATTAGTTAATCCGAAAACGAAAACCGGAGCGGGAACCCACCCCCGCCGTGTCGCTCCTCTATTTTTTCAAAGCCTCCAAACGGGCGAGAATCTCCTCGTAGGCCTCGCGCACGCGCCCCAGGTCGCGACGGAAACGGTCCTTGTCGAGCTTCTCGTTGGTCGTCTTGTCCCACAGACGGCAGGTGTCGGGCGACACCTCGTCCGCCAGCACGATCTGCCCGTCCGACGTGCGGCCGAACTCGATCTTGAAGTCCACCAGCGTGATGTTCATGCGGTCGAACAGACCGGTCAGCACCTCGTTGATCTTGGCCGTCATGTCGTAGATCCGTTTCAGTTCGTCGTAAGTCACTACGCCCAGCGCCACGGCGTGATGGTCGTTGATGAGCGGATCGCCCAGCTCGTCGCACTTGTAGCAGATGTCGTAGATCGTGTTCGACGGTCTGAGCCCCTCTTCCAGCCCCAGCCGCTTGGCCATCGAACCGGCCACGATATTGCGCACGATCACCTCCAGCGGGATGATCTTCACGCGGCGGCACAGCTGGTCGCGCTCGTTGAGCGTAGAGATGTAGTGCGTCGGAATGCCCGCCTCTTTCAGATAGCCGAAAATGATCGTCGAAATCTTGTTATTGAGGACGCCCTTGCCCTCGATGGTCGCCTTCTTGATGTTGTTGAAAGCGGTGGCGGCATCCTTGTAATGCATCAGGATCACATCGTCGTCGTCCGTGCGGAAAACCTGTTTCGCCTTACCCTCGTAAAGCATTTCGAGCTGTTTCATAATTTGTTCTATTTTTTGAAGTTATTGTTTTCTCGCTTTTTTCAGATCGAAGTCCACCACGATCGGCCGGTGATCCGACGGGTGCCAGAAATTCGACAGTTTCTTCGGATCGCGCACCGGCTCGGTATAGTCGTCGCGAACCACTTCGGCGCGCGTCACGCAATCGTAGAGCGCCGGCGTGCAGTAGACGAAATCGATACGCTTTTCCGAATGAGTCGTCGTCTGGAACCGGCCGGGATGCTGTCGGGCGATCACGTCGACGTAGGGCGTATGTTCGAGCACGTAGTCCTGCGTCAGCAGCCGCGGATCGTCCTCCGGACATTTGTAGAACCAGTTGTCGAGCCGCGACCACGAGTTGTTGTCGCCCAGCATCACCCAAAGCTCTTCGGCGGCACGGGGAGCGGTGCCGATCGTATGCCGGCAGATATACTCGATCTCCATGCGGCGGTAACGGTCGCCCTCGTGCGCGTCGCGGCTCGCCGCCACGTCGGTCGCCCGGTAGGCGTAAGCCTGCGGCCACAGATGCAGCGTCACGATATTGACCGTGCGACCGTTCTTCACGATGCGGGCCCACCCCGCGCCGTGCGTCACCACGCTGTCGGGCTCCTCGCCCACGATCCGCTCGACGTTCTCGATCGGGTATTTCGAGGTAATCACCTGCGGGAAATTGTCGCGGTGACCGCCCACGTACCAATACTTGTGGCCGTAACGCGCCGCCAGTTCGCCCCAGTTGCCGACCAGATAGCGGTCGGCCTCCGGCATCCTGTCGGCCGTGCCCGAACGGTAGATCGACTGCGCCTCGCACCACACGCAGACGTCGGCATCGAACTCCTTCACCCACTCCACGAAGCGGTCGTAATTGTCGTCCTGCCCCGACCACATGCCGTTCTGGATGTTCCAATAGAGCAGCCGCAGGTCGGAACCCGACGGACGCTTGGCGGCGCAGGGAACCGACGTAGCGATCGCAGCGGCGCAAGCCGTCAGGCAGAAAAGGATTCGTTTCAGGTTCATGCGTATTCAAGTTTAAGGTTAGTTCCGTTTGCGGAAATAGGCGACGGCATTCTCGAAGATCGGCTGCCGTTTCTCCCCGCATATATTCTTGAAGAGGTTCTCTCCGTAGCGCTCCGTATGGCCCATCTTGCCCAGAATACGCCCGTCCTCGGAGACGATGCCCTCGATGGCGTAGAACGAACCGTTGGGGTTGCAGGGCGCTTCGGCCGTCGCATGACCGTCGGGGCCGGCGTACTGGAAAGCTACCTGCCCGCGCTCGAACAACCGGCGCGCCAGTTGCTCGCCGACCACGAACTTGCCCTCGCCGTGGCTGACGGCGATGCTGTGCAGATCGCCCACCGAGAACGAACTGAGCCACGGCGAAGCCGTCGAAGCCACGCGCGTGGTGACGATCTGCGAAACGTGGCGGTTGATGTCGTTGCGGAAGAGCGTGGGCGAATCCTTCGTCACGCAGCCCAGCCGCCCGTAGGGCAGCAGTCCCGACTTGACGAGCGCCTGGAACCCGTTGCAGATGCCCAGGATCAGGCCGCCGCGGTCGAGCAGCGCATGGATCTCCTCCGCGATATCCTTGTTGTTGAGTACGTTGGCGATGAACTTGCCGCTTCCGTCGGGTTCGTCGCCCGACGAGAATCCGCCGCTGAGCACGAAGATGTGGCACCGGCGGATATGCTCCTTCATCTCGCGGATCGAGCGGAAGATCGCCTCGGCCGAAAGGTTGCAGAAGACCGTCGTCTCGACCTCGGCGCCGGCGCGGCGGAAGGCGCGGGCCGTGTCGTAGTCGCAGTTCGTGCCCGGGAAGACGGGCAGGTAGGCCACGGGGTGCTCCACCGCCTCGCCCCCGTAGACGAACGTGCGAGGTGCGGGTGTGCTCTCCATGACCGTCCCGCGGTTCGCGCCGCGGTCGGGATAGATTCGAGCGAAGCGCTCGCTGTTGGCGCGGCGCAGCGCGTCGAGCGGCATCCGCTCGCCGTTGACGGTCAACGCTTCGTCGGCCGTCGTCCGGCCCAGCCGCACGGCGAAGGGCGCATCGAGTTCGACGGTGCTCTCCACCACGATCGAACCGTAGTCGTAGGCAAACAGCGCCTCCTCCGGCAACTCGACCTCCGCGCCGATTCCGTTGCCGAAAGCCATCTTCGCCAGCGCCTCGGCCACACCGCCGAACCCGACGGCATAGCCCGCCACGATCCGACCTGCGGCGATCCGCTCGGAAGCATAGTTCCACAAGGTTCGGAGCGCCGCGGTATCGGGCATACGGTTCGCCTTCGGCGTATGTTTGAGCAGGTAGAGCGTATGCCCCGCCTCTTTCAGATCGGTCGAGATCACGCGCCGCGCGTCGACGATCGTAATGCCGAAGGCCATGAGCATGGGCGGCACGTTGATCTGCTGGAAGGTGCCGCTCATCGAGTCCTTGCCGCCGATCGACGGCAGCCCCAGCTCGACCTGCATCCGCAGCGCACCCAGCAGCGCCGCCAGCGGTTTGCCCCACGAACGGGCGGTGTGCATCCGTTCGAAATATTCCTGATAGGAGAAACGCATCCCCCCGAACTCCGCACCGGCGGCCACCACCTTGGCGCAGGCCTCGACGACGGCGTAAGCCGCCCCGTGATAGGGGCTCCACGACGTAAGGAAGGGGTTGTAGCCGTAGGCCATGATGCTCGCCGTCTCGGTGTATCCGTCGACGGGGAGTTTCTGCACCGAGACCTGCGTCTCGGAGCCCTGCGTGCGGCCGCCGAAGGGCAGCAGCACGGTCGAAGCGCCGATCGTCGAGTCGAACATCTCGACGAGGCCCTTCTGCGACACCACGTTGTCGTCCGCCAGGTCGGCCTCCATGCGCTCGGCGAGCGTCGCACCCTGCGGCTTGCGCACGAAGGGGTCGCACGCCTCGACGGCGCCGATCTCGGCCTCGGCATAGTGGGCCGCACCCGCCGAGTCGATGAACTCGCGCGAGAGGTCGACCACGAGCCGGTCGCGGTTGTACATGCGCATCCGGCGCGTATCCGTAACGTCGGCCACGTGCGTCACCTCGATATTCTCTTCACGGCAATAATCCATGAACCGTTCCATGTCCGCCCGTTCGACCACTACGGCCATGCGCTCCTGCGACTCGCTGATCGCCAGCTCCGTCGCATTCAGGCCGTCGTACTTGGTCGGTACGCGGTCCAGATAGATGTCCAGACCGTCGGTCAGCTCGCCGATGGCCACCGACACGCCGCCGGCGCCGAAGTCGTTCGACTTCTTGATAAGGCGCGTCACCTCCGGCCGGCGGAACAGCCGTTCCAGTTTGCGCTCTTCCGGAGCGTTGCCCTTCTGCACCTCCGACGAACAGGTTTCCAGCGACTTGGTATTGTGTTCCTTCGACGAACCCGTCGCACCGCCGATGCCGTCGCGCCCCGTGCGGCCGCCCAGCAGCAGCACCACGTCGCCCGCGGCAGGCGTTTCGCGCCGCACGTTTTCGGCCTTCACGGCTCCCACCACGGCTCCCACCTCCAACCGCTTGGCCACGTAGTCGGGATGATAGATTTCGCGCACGTGGGTCGTGGCCAGACCGATCTGGTTGCCGTAGCTCGAATAACCGGCCGCAGCCTTGCGGCTGATGACCCGCTGGGGCAGTTTGCCGGCGAGCGTCTCGCCGACGGGCTGATAGATATCGCCCGCACCCGTCACACGCATGGCCTGGTAGACGTAGCTGCGCCCCGACAGCGGGTCGCGGATCGCACCGCCCAGACAGGTCGAAGCGCCGCCGAAGGGTTCGATCTCGGTGGGATGGTTGTGCGTCTCGTTCTTGAACTGCAACAGCCACTTTTCGGGCTGCCCGTCCACGTCGACGTCGACGAAGATCGAGCAGGCGTTGTTCTCCTCGCTCACTTCCAGATCGTCCAGCTTGCCGATTTTGCGCAGGTAACGGGCGCCGATCGTGGCCAGATCCATCAGGCAGAGGGGTTTTTCGTCGCGGCCCAGTTCGCGGCGGATCTTATGATACAGCTCCAACGACTCCTCCAACTCGGCTCGCATGAACGACTCGTCGACCCGAATCGAGGTCAGCACCGTCGTAAAGGTCGTATGGCGGCAATGGTCGCTCCAATAGGTATCCAAAATCCGCAATTCCGTCTCGTAGGGATCGCGCCCCTCGGCCCGGAAATAGTTCACCACCTCGCGCAGGTCGTCGGCGTTCATCGCCAGCCCCATCTTCGCGCAATAGGGAGCCAGTTCGCCGTCGGTCAGCTCGCGCAGTCCCGCGAGCACCTCCACGGGCTTCACCTCGGCCTGCTCCATGTCGCTCAACACCGAGAGATCCTTCTCGCGCGACTCGACGGCGTTGATGTAGTATTTGCGCACGCGCGCCAGCTCCTCGTCGGTCGTCGCTGCATCCAGCAACAGCAGCCGCGACGAGCGGATGCGCACCTCGGCTTCGGGATCGATCAGCCGCACGCAGTCGACGGCCGACGCAGCGCGCTGATCGAACTGTCCCGGCAGATACTCCACCGCCAGGAATTTCCTCCCTTCGAGGTCGCAGGCGTCGGTCACCTCGTCGGTCTGCACCTCGCCGAACACCCTGTAACGGCTCGCTTCGAGCAGTTCGGGCGTGAAGCCGAACAGGTCGTAGACGTTCAGCAGACGCAACTGCGAGAGGTGCAATCCGAGGTTCTCGTTCAAATCGTGTTGCAGGCTCTCGGCCTCGACCCGAAATCCGGGGCGTTTCTCGACGAAAATACGGTAGTTCTTCATATCGTTCAGTTCTCTTTTTTCTCTTTATTCCGCTGCGGCGGCCCGACGGCTCCGCCGGTCATTCGAATCGCGCGGCCCACTCGGCGGCGAACTGCCCGCCGCTCAGGCCCACGAAGGTGATATGCCCCATTTTACGCAGGGGGCGGCTCTCGCGTTTGCCGTAGAGATGGACGTGGACATCCGCCCGCCCCTCCCGGGCGATCGCCTCGGCGGCGGCCAAATCGCGCCCCAGGATATTCTTCATCACCGTGGGAGCCACCAACCGCGGCTCTTCCAACGGCATCCCCAGCAGGTAGCGCGCCAGTTCGCGGAACTGGTTGGTCGTGCATCCCTCGATCGTCCAGTGCCCGCTGTTGTGCGGGCGCGGCGCCATTTCGTTGAAATAGATCTCGTCGCCCTTGACGAAATACTCGATCGCAAGGATGCCCCGATAACCGCACTCCTGCATGAAACGCCGGCTCTCGCTCACGATCCTGTCGCGCAGCGCGTCCGGAATCTCCGCCGGCACGACCGACAGATCCAGAATCCCGTCGCGGTGGACGTTGCGCCCCACGGGAAAGCAGACCGTCTCGCGGCCGTCGCCGACCACGATGGCGCTCGCCTCGAAATCGAAGGCTACGAACTCCTCGACGATACCCGGCCGGCCGAAATAGGGTTCGACCTTCGCCATATCCTCCTCCGAACGCAGCACGACCTGCCCGTGGCCGTCGTAGCCCAGCGTGCGGGTCTTGAAGACGCAGGGGAAGCCGCCCGCCTCGCGGACGGCCGCTTCGAGCGACGGGCGGTCGTCGGCCGGCGCGAAACGCGGCGTGCGCAGGCCGTGCGCGACGGCGTTGCGCTTCTCGCGCAGGCGATCCTGCGAGTCGTAGAGGGGCTGGAAGCCCTGCGGAATATTGTATCGCTCCACGAGCGGAATGAGCACTTCGCCCGGGACGTTTTCGAATTCATAGGTCACCACGTCGCTGCGGCGGCACAGCTCTTCGAGCGCCGCCCCGTCGTCGTAGGCCGCCACGATATGCCCGTCGGCCACACGTGCGGCGGGAGCATCGGCCGCAGGATCGAGCGTCACCACCCGCGCCCCCAACTTGTGCGCCTCCTCGGCGAGCATCAGCCCCAGCTGACCCGCGCCGATCACACCGATCGTCTTCATCGCCGCACCCATCCTACAACTCCGCTTTCAACACGTCGGCCGTCTGCCGCGTCCGGAACGCATCGAGCCGTGCGGCCACCTCCCCGTCGGACAAGGCCAAGATCGACACGGCGATCAGCGCGGCGTTCTTCGCTCCGTTGATCGCCACCGTCGCCACCGGCACGCCGGCCGGCATCTGAACGATCGACAGCAACGAGTCCAGCCCGTTGAGCGCACGCGACTTGACCGGCACGCCCACCACGGGCAGCGGCGTCATGCTGGCCACCATGCCCGGCAGATGGGCCGCCCCGCCGGCACCGGCGATGATGACCTCGATGCCGCGCCCGCGCGCCGTCTTGGCGTACTCGACCAACAGGTCGGGGGTACGGTGGGCGCTTACGACCCGCTTCTCATAGGGGATGCCGAACGCTTCGAGCGTCTCGGCGGCGGCGGCCATGACCTCCCAGTCGCTGGCCGACCCCATGATGACTCCTACTTTCGCACTCATATCAGAAATTTTCTTTGCGGGCCCGCCCCGTCGGACGGATGCTCCCGTTACGTTCGATATCCGCTTTCCACCGGATGCGACCGGCGCGTACTCTTCTCCGGCGAAGCGCATCCCGGAACCGCTCCTGCACGCGCCCGAACCGCCTCAACTCCTTCCGTATCACCCCGGCAGAGGCTCCGTCGCCGAAAAGAAGAACCGCCGCGACACGATACGTCACGGCGGTTTTTTCTCCATCAGTTCCGAGCACACGAACGATGTACGTACCCTTTCGAGTATCGTCCTTTCTGATTCTGCTGTAACCAAAAAGCGTACATGGCGTGCGGTTTCTTCTTATCGACGACACAAAGATAGCTCCTTTTTCACGGAAAACCGAAGCTTATAATAAATAAAATTATAAACAATCTTATCAACATTCCAACGCACGGAACGCCCCTCTTCCGGTCGGCCGCGACCGATTCCGGAAGCGGCTCTGCCGCCGTTATTCGCGCAGCTTCGCCTCGCAGTAGGCGCAACGGTAACTGCCCGGTTCGCCGTCGATCTCATGGAAGAGCTGGTCGACGTCTTCGGTGGCCGAGATGCAGCGGCGGTTCTGGCAGCGCAGGCGATTGACGTCGTATGCTTCGGTCAGATGCGGCGTAGGGGCCGCTTTCCGTTCGCCCGCCCATTGCAGCAGCGTATAGATCAGCGCCATGCGGACGAACTTGCCGTTCTCGACCTGCCGGAAATAGGCGGCGCGGGGGTCGTTGTCCACCGCGCGCGTGATCTCGTTGACGCGCGGCAGCGGATGCAGGACGACCATCTCCTTCTTGGCCGTTTCAAGTTTCTCGGGCGTCAGCACGAAACTGTCCTTTACCCGCTCGAACTCCTCCTCGTCCAGAAAACGCTCCTTCTGCACGCGGGTCATGTAAAGGATATCCAATTCGGGCATCACCTCCTCCATGGTGCGCACTTCGACGGTCGGCACGCCGTATTTGTCGCACACCTCGTGCCGGATGTAGTCGGGCAGGCGCAGCTCTTCGGGCGCGATCAGGATCACCTTGATCCCCGTGCGGCGCGACAGCGCCTTGATGAGCGAGTGCACCGTACGGCCGAATTTCAGGTCGCCGCAGAAGCCGATCGTGAGGTCGTCCAACCGTCCCAGTTCGCGCTTGATCGTCAGCAGGTCGGTAAGCGTCTGCGTGGGATGCGCATGGCTGCCGTCGCCGGCGTTGATGACCGGGATGCCGGCGTACTGCGACGCCACGAGCGGCGCCCCCTCCTTGAAATGGCGCATGGCGATGATGTCGGCGAAGCAGGCGATCACGCGCACCGTGTCGGCCACCGTTTCGCCCTTCGACACCGACGACGACGCGGCGTCCGAAAAACCGATGACGTTGCCGCCCAGCTCCATCATGGCCGACGTGAAACTCAGCCGCGTGCGGGTGGAGGGTTCGTAGAAGAGCGTCGCCAGCTTGCGGCCCTTGCAGGCCTCGCTGTACTTTTCGCGATGGGCGATGATGTCCAGCGCAAGGTCGATGATCCGCTCGGTTTCGTCCACCGACAGATCGGTAGGCTCGATCAAATGACGCATAACTCTCTTCGAATTATTTGTTGATCCAGCTTTCGTCCGACGGATTGTTGCGGAAGGCGATCAGGCGCGCCTTGTCCTCGGGACGGATATATCCCTCCTCGGCCGCCACCTCCGCGAGCACGTCGAGGTTCGACAGCGAGTAGTTCACGACTCCGGCCGCCGCCAGCCGATCGAGCCCCTTCTGCATCCCGTAGGTGAAGATCGACGCCACGCCCAGCACCTCGGCGCCCGCTTCGCGCAGCGCCTCGACCACCTCGATGCAGCTTCCCGCCGTCGAGATCAGGTCTTCGATCACCACGACCTTCTGCCCTTTTTCGAGCCGACCCTCGATGCGGTTGCCGCGGCCGTGATCCTTCGCGCCGCTGCGCACGTACCCCATCGGCAGATCGAGGATCGTGGCCGTGATGGCCGCATGGGCGATACCGGCCGTCGAGGTTCCCATCAGCACTTCGGCTTCGGGGAATTTCGTGCGGACGATCTCGGCCAATCCCGCCTCTACGTGCTTGCGCACCTCGGGGGCCGTCAGCGTCAGACGGTTGTCGCAATAAATCGGGCTTTTGATACCGCTCGCCCAGGTGAACGGCTGCTCTGGACGCAGGAATACCGCGCCGATCGAGAGCAGGTCTTTTGCTATGGCTTTCTCCATGTTCGGTTTGTTGTTATCGTTCAATTTCATATACAGTATCGGAAAGGGACCGCCCTGTTCGTCGCGCTCGCTGCGGCCGCACACGGCGAACCCCACGTGTTCGTAGAACCCGCGCGCCGAGGGGTTCTGCTCGTTGACCACGACCTCCGTCACCCCCGCGGCGAAAGCCTCGCGCACCAGCGCGGTGCCGACACCCGCACCCCGACAGGCGGGATCGACGAAGAGCATCTCCAACCGCCGGCCGTCACACCCCATGAAGGCGACCGGAACTCCCTCCGCATCGCGCACGATCCGCAGATCGGCTATCGAACGCAGGGCGTCGGGGACATAGGTGCGGATGCCGCGAATATCCTCCTCACTCAGAAAGTCATGCGTGGCGCGCACCGACGCCTCCCACAGCTCCACGAGCCGGCCGACGAGCGCATCGTCGCGCGACACGCAGCGCTCGGGTGCGGAAAAAAACACGGGCTTCATATCATTTCATTGCCTTGCGCAAAATCGCCTCCACCTCGTCGGGATAGATCCCGCCCTCGTGCACCTTCACGCCGTCCACATAAAAGGTCGGAACGTAATAGTAGTCGTAGCCGTCGGCCACGGCGGGCTGCTCCGACTCCTCGATCAGTTCGATGCCGACGGCCGCCAGCTCGGGATGGGCGGCCTTGGCCTCGTCGATGTAACGCAGCGCCTTGCGGCAGAAGGGACAGTTTTTCAGGTAGAAAAGTTTCACCGGTTTCATGACTCGTCTATTTTTCGGATGGGAAACGCCGTCGTCGTCCCGCATATTTCATTCCGCACCGACGAATTCGGCCACGCAGCGGCGATAGGCCGCCACGGGATCGGACGCCGCCGTGACGGGACGCCCCACGACGATGAAGTCGGAGCCGATCTCGCGGGCACGCGCCGGCGTAGTGACACGCACCTGGTCGCCCATGTCGCCGTCGGCGAAGCGCACGCCGGGCGTGACGGTCAGAAACTCCGCACCGCACGCCTGCTTGACCATGCCTGCTTCGAGCGGCGAGCAGACCACGCCGTCCAACCCCGCCTCGCGGGCATTGCGGGCATAGCGGACGATCACTTCGTCGATCGGCGCGTCGATCAGCAGTTCGCCGCGCATCCGCTCCTCGCTCGTCGAGGTGAGCTGTGTCACGGCGATGAGCAGCGGCCGTGTACCGTCGGGCCGCGTCAGTCCCTCGACGGCCGCACGCATCATGTCGATCGTACCGGCCGCATGGACGTTGCACATATCCACATCCAGCTTCGACAGCACGGCCATCGCCTTGCGCACCGTGTTGGGAATGTCGTGCAGTTTCAAATCAAGGAAGATCCGGTGACCGCGGCGCTTGATCTCGCGCACGATCGACGGCCCTTCGGCATAGTAAAGCTCCATGCCGATTTTCAGGAACGGCTTGCGCGGCTCCTGCTCGAACTTATCCAGAAAAGCGAACGTCGCCTCGGCACTGGCGAAATCGCACGCTATGATTACATCTCGTGTCAACATCTTTATCTCTTCTTTTACGTTTCCGTTCCTGCTCCGTACATCCCCGAACGCCTGTGCGACGAGATGTAACGGTATTTAAAATCCCTCCAAACCTCCCTTTGTAAAGGGAGACTTCGCAACCGGAAACTTTGTTATCTCTTCTTTTACGTTTCCGTTCCTGCTCCATACATCCCCGAACGCCTATGCGACGAGATGTAACAGTATTTAAAATCCCTCCAAACCTCCCTTTGTAAAGGGAGGCTTCGCAGCCGGAAACTTTGTTATCTCTTCTTTTACGTTTCCGTTCCTGCTCCGTACATCCCCGAACGCCTGTACGACGAGATGTAACAGTATTTAAAATCCCTCCAAACCTCCCTTTCCCTTCGCTGCGCTCGGTTTCCGCTGCGGCGCCTCGGCATCCCGCGAGCGGGTGCACTCGGCTGGCGACGCGGTCGTAAAGGGAGACTTCGCAGCCGGAAACATCGTCATCCCTTTTTACGTTTCCGCACCTGCGTATAGGCGTCCTACCGCGCAGCACAACCCACGATGTCGGCGAGCCGTTCGATGCCCAGCCGCTCCATTTCGGAGGGCAGCGCCTCGATGATCTCCTTGCAAATATAAGGATTTTTCAGGTTCGCCGCACCCACTTCGACCGCCGTCGCGCCGGCCATCATCATTTCGATGACGTCGCGCGCCGACGACACGCCGCCGCAGCCGATCACCGGAATCCCGCACGCCCCGGCCACCTGATAGACCATGCGCAGTGCCACAGGGAAGACCGCGTCACCCGAAAATCCGCCCATCACGTTGGCGATCACCGGTTTGCGGCGCTGCACGTCGATACGCATACCGAGCATCGTGTTGATCAGACACAGCCCGTCGGCACCCGCCTCCTCGCAGGCGCGGGCGATCGCCACGATGTCGGTCACGTTGGGCGAGAGCTTGATGTAGACCGGTTTGGTCGTCACGGCCTTCACGGCGCGCGTCACCTCGGCGGCGCACTCGGGTGACGTGCCGAACGACATGCCGCCGTGCCGCACGTTGGGACACGAGACGTTGACCTCGATCAGTCCGATCCCCTCCTCGCGGTCGATACGTTCGCAACAGTAGGCGTACTCCTCGACCGAGAAGCCCGAGATGTTGGCGATCACCGGCTTGTGGAAGAACGTCCGCAGGCGGGGCAGCTCCTCGGCGATCACGGCGTCGATGCCCGGGTTCTGCAACCCCACGGCGTTGATCATCCCCGCCGTGCACTCGGCGATGCGGGGCGTCGGATTGCCGAAGCGCGCGTCGCGCGTCGTACCCTTGAACGAGAAGGTGCCCAGAATGTTGATGTCGTAGAAATCGCGGAATTCGTTGCCGAATCCGAACGTGCCGCTGGCCGGAATGACCGGATTGTCCAGCCGCCAGCCGCTCAGCGTAACCGACAGGTCGCGCGCAATCGTTTTCGTTACCATATCACCTCCTCCTTCGTCAATACCGGCCCCTCCTTGCAGATGCGTTTGTTGCCGTATTTGGTTTTGCAGCTGCACCCCATGCAGGCGCCGAATCCGCAACCCATGCGCTCCTCGAAGCTCAGCTGACCGCTGCACTTCGTAGCGTCGCTCAGCGCACGCAGCATCGGCAGCGGGCCGCAGGCGTAGAAATAGTCGTATGCCAAGCCGCTTTCGCGGATCGCGTCGGTCACGAAACCCCGCACGCCCTCCGTCCCGTCGGCTGTCGCCACCACGACGCGGCAGCCCAACTGCGCGAACTCGTCGCGGTAGAAGACCTCCGCCGCCGTGTTGAAGCCCAGCACGACCGCGACCTCGCGGCCGTCGGCCAGAAGCCGTTTGGCGAGATTGTAGAGCGGCGGGACGCCCACGCCGCCGCCCACGAGCAGCTCGCGGCGGCTGCCCTTCGTCACGTCGAAGCCGTTGCCCAGCCCCGTGAGCAGGTCGAGCCGCGCGCCGGGCCGCAGGCCGGCCATGAGCGCCGTCCCCTCGCCCACGACTTTATAGATCAGCGTGATCGTCCGTTCGTCCCAGTCGCAGACCGAGATCGGGCGGCGCAGGTAGCACCCGTCGAGTTCGACGTTGACGAACTGTCCGGGCGCCGTGATCCACTGCGTGTCGCCTTCGAGCGTCATGCGCCATACGGCAGGCGTCAGCCGTTCGTTGGAGCGAAGCGTGTAGATTGCTTTCTTGTACATAACTCTGTTCCCGAATTTTGATTTCAGGCAGGCAGATGTGGTGCATCGTGCGTCCGAGTCGGACGGGGCATACCAAGCGCATGTCCCGTTCGGAGCGGACAAGGGATGTGCCGCAGGTGCCGCATGAAATCGAAATTACTTCGCGTCGATCGTCGAAACGGAGAGCGTAATCTCTTCGAGTACGTCGAGCAGCACCTTCACCGTTTCGAGCGAAGTGAAGAGCGTCACGTTGTTCTCGACCGCCGTGCGGCGGATTTCGTAGCCGTCGAAGCGCGTATTGTGCTGATCCAGGTCGATCGTGTTGATGATGTAGCTCACGTGGCCCTGGCGCAGCGAATCGATGATCTCGCTGCTGCCCTCGCACAGCTTGCGGCGCAAGCGCGTGCGCAGGCCGTGGCGGCGCAGGAAATCGGCCGTACCGGAAGTCGCCTCGATGTTGAAGCCGAGGTTGTAGAAACGGCGCGCCAGCGGCAGCACCTCCTCCTTGTCCTTGTCGGCGATCGTGAGCAGCACCGTACCGTAGTTGGCCACCTTCATGCCCGAAGCCTGCAACGCCTTGTAGAGCGCGCGTGTCAGCTTGTCGTCGTAACCGATCGCCTCGCCCGTCGACTTCATCTCCGGCGAGAGGTAGGACTCCACCCCGCGGATCTTCGAGAAGGAGAAGGCCGGCGCCTTGACGAACCAGCGTTGTTTCTCGCGGCCGTAGACCTCGGTGATGCCCTGCTCGCGCAGGCTGTGCCCGAGGATCACCTGCGTGGCGATGTCGGCCATCTGCACGCCCGTGGCCTTCGAGAGGAAGGGCACCGTGCGCGACGAACGGGGGTTGACCTCGATGACGTAGACCTCGTCGCGGCCGTCACAGATGAACTGGATGTTGTAGAGGCCGACGATGCCGATTTCGAGACCCAGTTTGACCGTATAGTCGATGATCTTCTCCTTGACCTTGGGCGAGACGCTGAAAGTCGGGTAGACGCTGATCGAGTCGCCGGAGTGGATGCCCGTCCGCTCGACGTGCTCCATGATACCGGGGATGAAGACGTCGCGGCCGTCGCAGATGGCGTCGACCTCCAACTCCTTGCCCATGATGTATTTGTCGACCAACACAGGCGAGTCGTCGTTGACCTCGACGGCCGTCTGCAAGTAGTGGCGCAACGCCTCCTCGTTCGAAACGATCTGCATGGCGCGGCCGCCCAGCACGTAGCTCGGACGCACCAGCACCGGATAGCCGATGCGCGTGGCGGCCGCCACGCCCGCCTCGATGTCGGTCACGGCCTCGGCCTGCGGCTGCGGGATACCCAGCTGCTCCATGATCTTCTCGAAGCAGCCGCGGTCCTCGGCGTTGCGGATCGCCTGCACGTCGGTGCCGATGATCGGCACGCCCAACCGCGCCAGCGGCTCGGCCAGGTTGATGGCCGTCTGGCCGCCCAGCGAGACGACGATGCTCTTGGGCTTTTCGAGGTGGATGACGTTCATCACGTCCTCGACCGTGAGCGGCTCGAAGTAGAGCTTGTCGCTGCACGTGTAGTCCGTCGAGACGGTTTCGGGGTTGTTGTTGATGATGATGGCCTCGTAGCCCGCCTTGCGGATCGACCAGATCGCATGGACGGTCGAATAGTCGAACTCCACGCCCTGACCGATGCGGATCGGACCCGACCCGAGCACGATGATCTTCTCGCGGTCGCTCACCAGCGACTCGTTCTCCTGCTCGTAGGTCGAATAGAAATAAGGCACGTAGGAGGAGAACTCCGACGCGCAGGTATCGATCATCTTGTAGACGGGGAAAATCCCCAGCTTCTCGCGCAGGGCGTACATCTCGTGCTCGGTAGCGCCCCACAGCATCCCGATGTACTTGTCGCCGAAGCCCATGCGCTTGGCCTCGCGCAGCGTCGCCTCGTCGAAGGGGTGCGCCGCCACCGTGCGCTCCATCTCGACGATGTTCTTGAACTTCTCCAGGAAGAACATGTCGATCTTGGTGTTGTTGTAGATGAGCGCCAGGTCGACGCCGTTGCGGATCAGCTGCGCGATGGCGTAGAGGCGGTCGTCGGTACCCTCCTTGATGTAGGTCAGCATCTCGTCGTCCGACATCGTGTCGAACTTCTTGTGGTAGATGTGGCAGACGCCCGTCTCGAGCGAGCGCACCGCTTTGAGCAGGCTCTCCTCCATCGTGCGGCCCACCGACATCACCTCGCCCGTGGCTTTCATCTGCGTGCCGAGTTTGTTCGACGCGTCGGAGAACTTGTCGAAGGGGAAACGCGCCACCTTCGTCACCACGTAGTCGAGCGCAGGCTCGAACGAGGCGGGAGTGTTGGCCAGCCGGATCTCGTCGAGCGTCAGCCCCATGGCCACCTTGGCCGTAACGCGGGCGATCGGATAGCCGCTCGCCTTCGACGCCAGCGCCGACGAGCGCGACACACGGGGGTTGACCTCGATCAGGTAGTATTTGAACGACAGCGGGTCGAGCGCGAACTGCACGTTGCAGCCGCCTTCGATTTTGAGCGCACGGATGATTTTGAGCGCACTGTCGCGCAACATCTGGAATTCGCGGTTGGTGAGCGTCTGGCACGGTGCCACCACGATCGAGTCGCCCGTATGGATACCCACCGGATCGATGTTCTCCATGCAACAGATCGAGATGGCCGTATCGTTGGCGTCGCGCATCACCTCGTATTCGATCTCCTTATACCCCTTGATGCTCTTTTCGACGAGCACCTGATGCACCGGCGAGAGGATCAGCGCGTTGCGCATCAGCTCCTCCAGCTCCTCGCGGTTGTCGGCGAAGCCGCCGCCCGTACCGCCCAGCGTGAAGGCCGGACGCAGCACCACCGGATAGCCGATCCGCTCGGCGGCGGCGATGCCCTCCTCCATGTTGTTGGCGATATGCGACGGCAGCACCGGTTCGCCCAGCCGCTCGCACAGCTCCTTGAACAGCTCGCGGTCTTCGGCCTGCTCGATGCTCTCGAACGACGTACCCAGAATCTCGACCTGGCACTCCTGCAACACGCCCTTTTTGGCCAGCTGCACGGCCAGATTCAGGCCCGTCTGGCCGCCCAGCCCCGGCACGATGGCATCGGGACGCTCGTAACGGATGATCTTGGCCACGTATTCGAGCGTCAGCGGCTCCATATAGACCTTGTCGGCGATATGCGTGTCGGTCATGATCGTCGCCGGATTGGAATTCACCAGGATCACCTCGTACCCCTCCTCTTTCAGCGCGAGGCAGGCCTGCGTCCCCGCATAGTCGAACTCGGCGGCCTGACCGATCACGATCGGCCCCGAGCCGATCACCATTACTTTCTTGATATCCGTTCTCTTAGGCATTTTTCCAATCCTCCATCATTTTAGTGAACTTATCGAACAAATAGGCGCTGTCCTGCGGCCCCGAAGCGCTCTCGGGATGATACTGCATCGAGAAGACCCCGTCCTTGTAGCAGGCGACGCCTTCGGCCGTACCGTCCAGCAGATTGACGTGCGTGAGCTCCAATCCCGTGCCTTCGAGCGACGCCACGTCGACGGCGAAACTGTGGTTCTGGCTCGTGATCTCGATCTTGCCCGTCTGGAGGTTCTTCACCGGATGGTTCGCGCCGCGGTGGCCGAACTTCATCTTGAAGGTCTTCGCTCCGTAGGCCAGCGAGATGAGCTGATGTCCCATGCAGATGCCGAAGATCGGCAGCCGCCCGCGCAACTGGCGCACCAGTTCGATCACCCCCTGCACGTCATTCGGGTCGCCCGGGCCGTTCGAAAGCACCAGTCCGTCGGGACGGAACGCGAGAATCTGCTCCGCCGTAGCGTCGTAGGGCACCACCGTCACGTTGCATCCCACGCGGTTCAGCAGGCGGATGATGTTGTATTTGATGCCGCAGTCGACGGCCACCACGTCGTACTTGTGGTTGGGCACGCGCGACATCCACCGCTTGCGGCAACTCACGCGCGACACCATGTCGTGCGGCCACGGCGTCGCGGCCATGCGTGCGAGCGCCTCCTCGCGGGGCGTTTCGACCGAAGTAATCATCACCCGCTGGCTGCCCTCGTTGCGGATGATGCGTGTCAGCATCCGCGTGTCGACCCCCTCGATGCCGGGGATGGCGTGCTCCTCGAAGACCTCGCTGAGCGTCTTCGTGTAACGGAAATTCGAGGGCGAATCGTTGTACTCGCGCACGATCATGCCGCCGATGGTCGGGTTTTTCGTTTCGTAGTCTTCGTCGGTCATACCGTAGTTGCCGATCAGCGGGTAGGTCATCACGACCATCTGGTCCGTGTAGGACGGATCGGACATGATCTCCTGGTAACCGACCATCGAGGTGTTGAACACGATCTCGCAGATCGCCTCCTTGTCCGCCCCGAAGCCGTATCCGTAGAACTCCTGTCCGTTTTCCAGAACGATTTTCTTCGTATAAGGTTTCATATTCATAGTATTGTGTTATCTTTTCAAATCCCCGTTGCGATAGGCTTCGCGGCCCCCGACCAGCGTCAGCATCACCTCGCCCCGCACCGCCATTCCGGCGAAGGGGGTGCTGCGCCCCATCGACAGGAAGCGGTCGGGATCGACCGTCCCCGCCCGCTCGGTGTCCACCGCCGTCAGGTCGGCCGGCTCGCCCGCAGCGATCGTGCCGCCGCCGAGCGAGAAGATGCGGCGCGGCGCGACGGCCATCGCCTCCACCAGCCGCGCGAAGGAGATGATCCCCCGCCCGACGAGCGCCGTATTGAGCACCGCGAAGGCGCATTCCAACCCCACGACGCCCATGGCGCTGCCCGCCAGCCCGCGGGCCTTCTCGGCGGCGGTGTGGGGCGCATGGTCGGTGGCGATCACCTCGATCGTCCCGTCCTGCAAGCCGGCCACGAGCGCCTCGCGGTCGGCACGGCTGCGCAGCGGCGGGTTCATCTTGAAGCGCCCCTCCTCGCGCAGATCCTCGTCGCACAGCACCAGATAGTGCGGCGCCGTCTCGCAACTCACGGGCAGTCCGGCCGCTTTGGCACGGCGCACCAGCTCGACGCTCTCCTTCGTGGAGACGTGGCAGACATGGTAGCGGCACCCCGTCTCGGCCACAAGCCGGATGTCGCGCTCGACCTGCCGCCACTCGCTCTCGGACGAGATGCCCCGATGACCGTGCGCGCGGCAATAGCCGCCGTCGTGGATATATCCCTTGTCGAGCAGGGCCTCGACCTCGCAGTGGGCGACCACGGGACGCCCCGTGCGGGCTACCCTGCGCATCGCTTCGCGCATGAGCGCCTCCTCCTGCACGCCGCGGCCGTCGTCCGAGAAGCCGACGACGTCGGGTGCCAGCGCGTCGAAATCGACCAGCTCGCCGCGCCCCTTCTGCCCGCGGGTGATGCAGCCGTAGGGAACGACCCGCACCGCGGCGTCGCGCCGGATCGCCTCCAACTCGACGGCCAGATGCTCCGGCGAATCGGGCGCAGGCGAAAGATTGGGCATCGGACAGACGGTCGTATAACCGCCGTGAGCAGCCGCGCGCGTTCCCGTGGCGATGGTCTCCTTGGCCGTAAAGCCGGGTTCGCGCAAGTGTACGTGCACATCGACCAGCCCCGGCAGAATCTTCATTCCTCCGAGCGGCACGACCTCGCACCCTTCGACCGGCAACCCGAGCCCCACGGCCGCGATCCGGTCGCCGTCGACGAGCACGTCGGCCCGCACGAACCCTCCGTCACGCCACACTTCGGCGCCCTGCAACAATCTCTTCATCTGCGTACATAAAAAAAGAGTAACTGAAAAACAGTTACCCTTTAAATTGGAAAATAAGAAGCCCGCAAGTATCGTAATCCGACGGATTACTCTTCGTTCGCCGAAACGCGAAAGAGGCGGATATGTTCGGATGGTCTTTGTACATGGCTTCCCGATATCGGGGACAAAGGTACAACATTTTTTTCGGAATCCGCGACCGTCCCGACCATTTTTTACGAAATTTTCATCCGCCGCATTTTCTCCCTCAGCGCGCCGGTTCGATGCAGACGGCGCCGAACCGGCCGCGCCGGCCGAAGGTTTCGACCGCTTCGACGGGCAGCAGGTAATAATAGTACATCGGAACCTCCGCCTCCAACGAGAAGACGTTCGCCCGACACATCCGCAGCCACTCTCCGACATCCGACGGCATTCCGTCGATCACGACCAGCGGCGCACGGTCGGCATAGGTTCTCCCGACGACGAGCGGACGTCCGTCGATCGTCGCCGAATCGGTACGAATGTCGAGCGAACGGAGGATCAATCCGTCGATGAACTGGAAAACCCTGCCCGGTACTTCGATCCCGTCGAGCAAATAACGGGCGTCGTGCGGCAGCGGATGCCATAATCCGTCGGGAATGCGACCCGACCGGTCGATGCCACCGGCACGGCGCAGCGAATCGTATTCCGCACGCAGCGTATAGGTGCGGATATGCACTGCCTGCCTGCGCTGCCGTGCGCCTTCCAGACTCGTCGCACTCCACCTGTACCCCGCTACGTTACCTTGCAGATGCGGCCGCACGCCCTTGCGGCGGTCGCGTTCGATGAAGAATTTCAACAGTCGCACCCGTTCGCGCCGTGTCGTATCGGCGAGTCGCATACGACGGTTCTTGACCCGCACGCGGCGGACGTTCCACAATGTAACCCGCCCGTAAGCCTCTTCGCGGGTTACGCGGCGGTGGTTGAGTTTGTAGGCGAACGGCCGCCCGGCAGCGGCCGGCAGAGTTTCCGCCGTCGCCGACGGCACGTCGGCCAGCGTATCGCGCCGAGCCTCGTCGAAACGCAGCACGACACTCTCCTGCGGCCCTTGCCGCAGCGGCTCCTGTGCCGCAACCTCCCCGCCGCCAGCGACGAATCCCACCGTCATGATCCACCCGAAAATCCGATTACGCATAACTCTTCCGTTTTTGCAAAGATGAACTTTTCAAATCATAATTCAAACTTTTTCACGCTATTTTTCAAAACGAATATCCTCCCGCGACGCATACATGCACCGCCGTCGGAAGACCCGCCGCAAAACAGGCTCCCGAACTCCGCAACTGCGGAAACAGACCGACCGCGCGACGCCCGCCTCTACATGGAGGTCTTCGATATTGGAACACGATGAAAACCTAATTCCGGAGGAGTCGAATGGGACAAGGGAAAAGGCATTTATCGAACTTTTTCGGAGAACAAGGTGTTTGAAATATTCCGTGATATGGCATCCGATTACGGAAATCCGAAACCATCCCTTTTCGCATCGGAACATCTCAGTCCGCAATCAAAGGAGGATGCGAGCGAACTGTTGCGAACAGAGCAGCGCTTCATTGCGGGTGGCAGGGCTGCGTCTTTCCGGCAAGGTCGAAAGACCCTAAGCACAGCAACAATATGAAAAGGGATCGTCCCGCAGAAATTCATGAAAACAAAAAACAGACAACCCTTTCAAGTTGTCTGCTTTGGTAGCGGGAGGAGGACTCGAACCTCCGACCTCCGGGTTATGAGCCCGACGAGCTGCCAACTGCTCTATCCCGCGATGTATCGTTCGATGCGGTGCCGCGGCACCCGATCTATCGCTTTTGTGAATGCAAAGATAAGGCAAATTTTCGAATCTGCCAAATAAAATCGCAACTTTCCCATTCTCGCAGACCCTTTCGACTGCCGTACAGCCGTTTACGAACCGACCGCACGAGCAGGTATTCTCCGTATCTCCGCACTCTTCCGCCCGCCAGCGGAAGAACGGCGGGCGACAGACAGACGGATGGGCAGTCGGCCGTCCGGCGGGTCGTCAGGCTTTCAGGCCGGCGGACAGGCGGATTCAGCGAATCCGTTTGGCTACGATCTCGGCCAGATCGCACACCTCCGTCGTCGTGCCGCGCACGAGCGCCTTCTTGCACAGCGGGCAGGCCGTGACGATCGCATCGGCGCCCGTGGCCGTCAGTTCGTCGGCCACCGACGTGGCGATGCGCACCTGATCGCTGTCCGAAATGACCGTATTGGCCACCGACGACCCGCAGCAGAGCGCATCTTCGCGCGTATGCGCCGGTTCGAGCAGCGTGCCGACCGCCTCGATCACGCGGCGAGGTTCGTCGTAGATGCCGCTGCCGCGCCCCAGTTCGCAGGGGTCGTGATAGGCATAGCTCGCCGCGCCGCGTTCCAGCCTCAGCCGGCCGGCGGACAGCAGTTCGAGGATATACTGCGAATGGTGGATGACACGGATACCGTCGAGCCGGTACTCCTCGCGGAAGACTTTCAGACAGATCGGGCACGAGGTGACGAGCGTGCGGATGCCGTGCCTGCGGAAGAGCTGCGTGTTGTACTCCATCATGCGGCGCGCCGAGTCGGTTTCGCCCGAAAGTTTGAGCGGCCGGCCGCAGCAGACCCCGCCGTTGCGGTCGGCCCACCACACCTCCTCGCCGGCAGCCGTGAAGATGCGCTCCATGGCCGTCATCGTGCGCGGCGTGAGCAGCGTCATGCAGCCCGCGAAATAGCCGACCTTCCCTTCGCCTTCCGAGCGGTCGAGTCCCTTGAAGTAGTCGTAGCGCCGTTCGTCGGGGGTGTTGCGCATCGTGTCGCGCGAATTGAGCCGCAGGGTGTTGAGATCGATCCCCACCGGACATTTCGCCTGGCAGCGGCCGCACATCAGGCAGTTCTGTGCCACTTCGCGCGTCAGCATCCCGTAGCGGCGATCGCGCAGAAAGTAAACCGACTGCACGTCGTCGATGCCCAGCACGCTCTGCAACTGGCAGGGGTCGATGCAGATGCCGCACCGCGAGCAGGCTTCGATCTGGAAGCGGTCGGCCGACGACTCCTTCTCGCGCGGGCGCACACCGTAGCGACGCAGGAAGATGAGCGGGATCTCGGTGAAGATATGCATGTAGCGCGAAAACGGCAGCGCGACGAAGAAGACGCCGAGCGCGATCGAATAGAACCACCACGCCCCCTGTTCGAGCACGACGAGCGTCGACCGGCCGAGATGCTCGGCCATGAACGCCCCCAGCCCTCCGGTCAGGAAGCCTCCCATGCCGTAGATGCCGCAGGTGATGCTTTCGGCCGCGAGCCGCGCCGGAAAGACGAACCACAGTGCCGTGAGGGCGATCCGGTCGCCCGGCACGTGTCGGGTCGTGCGGCGCATTCCCATCGCCCGCGAGCAGAAACGTTTGGCCCATGCCAGCGCCACGCCCGACAGGACGAAGAGCAGCAGCAAGTCCATTACGAAATCGAAGAAGGGCTTCTCGCGCAGCATCAGCGTCGGCGCGAAGTACTTGAAGAAGACATGTCCCTGCAACGGCACCCAGCGCAGGCCGAGGTAGGCCACCGTTTCGATCCACCCCACCACGATGAGCAGGAACCAGCCGAAGGCCAGCGACATGTGCATGTATCCCAGCAACGGATTGACGCGGAAGATACGGCGATGGAGCAGGCATTCGCCGATCACCTCCCCGACGGCTCCGAGCGTCCGCGGCGTCGGGATGCCGAACAGCACCCGCTTCTTGTCCGCGCGCGGCAGTTCGGCGAACCACACGACGTATTTCCACACGATGACGGCGGCCATCACCAAAGCGCCGACGAGAAACGGCAGGCAGAAGGGTGCGTAAAACTTCATCGTCAGAAATCCCCCAGTTTACGTTTGATGAGCATCACCACGCCGCGCGTGTTGATCCCCCGCGGGCAGGCCAGCCGGCACTTGCCGCACAACATGCATTTGTTCATCTCCTCGTAGGCACCCTCGTACTCGCCGCGCCGCACCAGCGTATGCACCTTGCGGAAGTTGAACGACGTCAGGTTGCCCGCCGTACAGAGCGCCGTGCAGGCCCCGCAGCCGATGCAGGTCTGCAACTCGGGCATCTCGCGCAGGATCTCGTCGCTCTTGCGCAGATTGTTGCGATCCAGATCGATCACGCGCGGCTTGTTGATGCCGAATCCGAAATTCACCGTCGCCATCGTCCTATGCACGTTTGAGATATTCCGCCGCACGGTCGGCCGCCACGACCGCCTCCGACAACGATTCGCCGATATTCTTGGGCGCAGTGACCGCTCCGGCGTAGAAGATTCCGTCGACGCCGCTCTCGACATTGTGAAGAAAGGCGTCGCGGGGCGCCAGGAACCCGCTCGGCTGCACGCCGAGCCCCGCTCCGGCCGCGAAACGGGCGTTCGACGCATTGCTGCGCATCCCGACGATGAGCACCAGCATGTCGACCGACATTTTCAGCGGACGCCCCGTGAGCGTGTCCTCGGCCTTGATCTGCACGCGGCCGTCGAGCGTCGGGCTGGCCTCCGAAATGCGGCCGCGCACGAAGTGGATGTTGAGCCGCTGCTGGGCGTCGCGGTACATCTCCTCGTAGCCGGGCCCGAACATGCGGATGTCCATATAGAAATTGAAGACGTCGGCCGCGGGGAACATCTCCTTGAGCTCCATGGCCTGTTTGACGCCCGTGATGCAGCACACCTTCGAGCAGTGGTGCTGGCAGACCTTCTCGTCGCGCGAACCGACACAGTGCAGGAAGGCGATGCGGCGCGGCGCCGTGCCGTCCTTCAACGCCACGCGCCCCTCGTTGAGCATCCGCTCGATGTCGACGGTCGTATAGACGTTGTCGTAGATGCCGTAACCGTACTCCTCCTTGATGCGGGCGTCGAAAAGGGTGAAGCCCGTAGCGACCACCACGGCGTCGGCTTCCAGCCGTTCGCCCGTCGAAAGCATCACGCCGTCGCGCGCCACTTCCGCGACCTCGCACCGCGTGCGCACCTCGACGTCGCTGGCGGCGAGCCGACGGCGCAGTTCGTCCAGCACCTCGTGCGCCGGCGTGAACGAAGGAAAGAGTTTGTGCCAGCCCGTGAGTTTTCCGCCCAGGTCGGCGTCGCGCTCCAACAGGAGCGCAGAGACGCCTCCGGCGGAGAGTTTCAATGCCGTCTGCATGCCGGCGATTCCCCCGCCGACGACGATTACGCGTTTTCCCATCACTGTTTGATATTGTAAACCGTATCCTGCGAACCGCAATTGACGATGGCGGAGGCGGGTTGTCCGATATATTTTCCGTTCATTCCCAGATATTTGGCTGCCGGATCGTATTCGATGCCCATCTTGTCCAGCAGCGGTTCGACGTCGACCTGGTGCATCTGCATCCCCAGCGCCCACGGATCGTAGCCGAGCACCAGTCCGGCCATCTCCTCGTAGGTGAGCACCGGAATGCCGTGCCCGTTCTCGCCGTAGGTACGGCCCTCCATCTCGGCGATCGTATACTGCCACTTGTCGATGAACATCGCGCAGCCGGGACAGTTGGCCACGATGAAATCGGGCTTGTAGGGGGCCATGCTTTCGAGTTTCTTCTGCGTGTTGGCCACCGAATAGCCCCGGTTGGCCTGCACCAGATAGTTGCGGAACCCGAAGCCGCAGCAGTGGCGCCGCTCGGGATAGTCGACGCACTGGCCGCCCCACGACTCGACCATGCCGGAGAGCACGTAGGGGAACTCCGAACCGCCGACACCCGACTTGGGAAAGATCTTGGCGTAGTGGCAGCCGATATGCTCCACCACGCGCAGCGGCTCGCCCGTGAGCACATTCCCCAGCCGGTGCCTGGCGCGTGCGGCGATGGCCTCGCGGTGGTGGAAGACGACGTCCGACGTGTGCGCCAGATTCTTGGGCTTGACCAGCGTGCGGCCCGTGGCCTTGTAGAGCGCCTCGCGCGCCCGCTCCTCGGTCTCGGGAAACTCCTCCCACGTGGCCAGTATCTCGGTGTAGATGCCGAACGAGGTGATGCACGACGAGATGAAGTTCTCGTAGCCCGCCTCGCCCATCAGCGCGAACTGCCGCGCCACGACGGTCATGATCGTCTCCAACGGCACGATATCGGCGTGATATCCGATGCCCGTGCAGGAGGTGTGGAGCGGATCGTCGAAGCAGTCGCGACCCAGATCGTCGTGCATGATATCCAAAAAAGCCTTCTCGCTGCCCGGGAAAAAGTTCTGCCGGATGCAGCTGCGCACGTAGTAATAGCGGTCGTCGGCGATCTCCTTCTGGTAGTCTTGCCAATTTCTATTCATCCTCGTTCTGTGAATTGCGGGTGTATACATCCATGAAATAACGCTCGTCGGCACCGTCGTATCCCAACTCGCGCGCCTTGCGCTCGGAGCAGCGTTCGATGTTCTCGAAGAAGGCCGTACCGCCCGTTTCGTCGAAGATGCGGTGCAGCTCGCCGAGCGTGGCGTCGTCGATTCGGCGCACGGCGCCCGGCCCCGGACGGTCGTAGGTGGGGTTGAACTGGCAGTAGATCTCGCGGTCGTTGCGGTAGACCCAACTCCAGACCGGCCCCTGTTCGGGATGCAGGTCGGGAGCGACGAGCTTGGGCGTCACGCAATACCCCGTGCGCAGGATATTCTCGCCGATCGTGCGTTTGAGCGCGAGTTGCTGGCGCCCCTTCTCGCTCTCGACGAAAAAGCCCAGCTTTTGGGACAGCGTACGCAGCGCCTGAATGACATATCCCGGCGTATTGCCGCGCGGACAGCGCGGACGGCACGACATGCACTCGCCGCAGAACCAGATCGTGTCGCCCTTCAACAGACGCTCGATCTGCTCCTCGTCGCGCGTCTGGACGATCGCCACGATCTGGCGCGGATCGTAGTCGTAGAACTCGGCCGCAGGGCAGACTCCCGTACAGATCCCGCAGTTCATGCACGACTTCAACCCCTCGCGGAAGCGAACGTCCTCCATCAGCATTTCGAAATAACGACTCATAACCTACAACTTTGCATCAGGCAAAGTTACCGGTAACGTATCGGACGGGAAACAGTATAAATACCTATTTTCAAACGCCGTTGCGCCGGAACGGCCTCCTTCCCCGCATCCGGCGCACGCAACCGGAGAGAGGGGCGAACGGCCTTCCGCACACCGGACGCGGCGTTCCGAAGCGCAATTTTTCCGTTCCGGCCATGCAGTAAACCGGCATGCGCCTTGTTTTACTTAAAAAATTGAAAAATACGAACGTCGCCTGCCGACGGCTTCGTCACTTCCAAATTTTCAGAAAAACATGAAAACGAATTTCCGATTCCCGTCCGGAACCGGCTGCTCCGGACGCCTGCTGCACGGCGCGCTACACACGCTCGCCGCCGCACTGCTGCTCTTCGCGGGGAGTGCCTGCGAAAACGAAGACCCCGATGTCTACACGCCGCCCGCCCCCGAGCCTCTCGCCCCGCTGACGCTCGTGCCGAACATGGATCCCCGCGTACAGAACGACATCGAAATCGAAGAAGAGACGACGGGCGTCTACCGCATCCATACTACCGGAGAAGATCCCTATTTCTGCACCGTTCCCTTCGACGGAAACGTCCCCGCCGACCTCAACGTACTGGCCTTCGAATATCAAACCGACCGTCGCACGGACCACATACAGCTCTTCTTCTGGACGGAAGTCGACGGCGAAGTGATTCCCGACGTCGAACGGACGATCGTCACCACGCCGTTCGAGGCCGCCGACACATGGAAGGAGTATAGCGTGCGCATCCGCAAATGCCGCGAGGAGTTCTTCTGGGGCGAAGCGGGCAACCTGCTGCGTATCGACTTCGGCACGGTGAAGGACGCCGACATCCGCCTGCGCAACCTGCGGCTGCGCGAAATGACCGACGCCGAACGTGCCGAAGACGCGGCCGAAAACGAGAACGACCAGAATGCATCGGTCTACGAGGAACGACTCAAAGAGTACCTCCACGCATCGTACACGAGCAAAGTAGACCGCGTCGAGGCGACCGCCGACAAAATCCGCATCATGGGCAGCTATGCGGGCGAAGGGAGCTTCCTGCTCTACGAACTGCCGCCCTACGCCGACATCACCCGCATCGAGACCGCCTACCAGAAATACGCCACACCGCTCACGCAGAGTCCGTTCGACGTCACGCTCGACCGCATGGCCTCGCCCGAAGGATTTCCCTACGACCGGCTGCTGTCGCAATGGGCCGTCGTATGCCGCACGGCCGAGGGCGACCGCATCGTCTCGCACGGCCGTTACGCCGACGAGGTCGCCGCGCTGCGTAACCTGCCGCCCGTACCGATGCGGTCGAAGAAGGGACTGGGCGGATTCTACGCCGGCGACTACACGAGCGATCTGGACGACCTGGGCATCACCAGCGCCACGGTCAACGTCAGTCCGTTGCAATTCATGTACCTGTCGCCCGCAAAGGCCGGCATGGTCGAACACGCCTACTGCGGCGAAACCTACTATTTCGACTCCGAAAAGCTCGATGCGCTCGACGCCACGCTCCGCGAAACCGCCGCACGCGACATTACCGTCGCGGTGATCCTGCTGGTCGATCCCGCCGCAGAGGCGCGCGACGCCGAACTCGGCGCCCTGCTGCAACACCCCGACTACACGCGGGGAACCTACACCATGCCCAACATGACCACCCCCAAGGCCGTGCGCGCCTACGCGGCGATGATCGATTTCCTCGCGCAGCGCTACTGCCGCGAGGACGACGCCTACGGCCGCATCGCGCACTGGATCGTCCACAACGAAGTCGACGGCGGCGTCGACTGGACCAACATGGGCGACGACAAACTCATCACGACCTACACGAACGCCTACGTCAAATCGATGCGCCTGTGCGCCTCGATCGTCCGCCAATACGACGCCAACGCCGAATTCTTCGCCTCGTTCTCCCATTCGTGGAGCCGCGCTTCGAACCCGGGCTGGTATCCCGTGCGCGACATGGTCGGGCTGCTCGGCGATTTCAGTCGCGCGGAAGGCGACTTTCGCTGGGCGCTCGCCTGCCACAGTTACCCCGAGACGATCTCCGACCCCTGTACGTGGCGCGAACCGAATGCGACTTTCGCGATGAACACCCCCTTCGTCACGCTCAAAAATCTCGAAGTGCTCAGCAAATGGGCCCTGACGCCGGCCAACCTCTTCCGCGGCACGACGCGCCGCTCGGTATGGCTCTCCGAAGCGGGAACCAACTCCCCCACCTACGCCGAAGCCGATCTGCACAACCAGTGCGCGGGCTTCGCCTACGGCTGGAAGAAAATCGCCGCCCTGCCCGGCATCGACGGCATCCAGTGGCACAACTGGTTCGACCACCGCAACGAGGGGACGCTGCGCATCGGCCTGCGCCGCTATCCCGACGACGCCGAAGACCCCGGCGGCAAGAAACCGATCTGGGAGACCTACCGCGACGCGGGCACCGACCGCGAGGAGGAGGCCTTCGCGCCCTTCCTCTCCGTCATCGGCATCCCCGACTGGAACATTCTGCAACCCGTCGCAGACTGAAACGGACGAAAAACGGCA
>OIWT01000938.1_pt1 | contig 37940 bp, 47 predicted proteins | sample 1587701 | NCBI WGS metagenome assembly OIWT01 (sample SAMEA3888904, study PRJEB22519) | human gut metagenome | biome: human gut; feature: human-associated habitat; material: faeces | place: Denmark | collected 2009 | reverse complement strand
AGTGATGAGTGATGTGATGTGATGAGTGATGAGTGATGTGATGTAAAAACTCTAATAACTGTGACGATTGCGCCACACAACACCTCTCACCCCTCCAGGGCCTACATGAACCCCTTCTGCAAGTTCTCCTCCGACGGCCACTCCTTCACCTGCAATATCTGCGGCGCCACCAACGACGTCCCCTCCTTCTACTACTCCACCGTCGACGCACAGGGCCGTCGCTTCGACGCGCTCGAGCGCCCCGAGCTCTCTCACGGTACCTACGAGTGGAAGGTGGGCGCGGACTTCTGCACGCGTCCGCCGCAGCAACCGATCTTCGCGTTCGTGGTGGACATGACGAAGAATGCACGGGTGAACGGCGTGTTCGACGCGGTGCTGAGTTCGATTCGCGCGTGCGTGGAGGTGCTGAAGGAGAATCCCCGCGCGAAGGTGGGCGTGTGCGTGTTCGACACGGTGACGCACATGATTCTGATGCGAGTGCGTGAGAAGGAGAAGAATCATGTCTAGAACAACCACATCCACGAGGTGGTGATGAGTGACTCCGATGATGCCTACGCCGTCGTGCACGCCTCTCAGTGGCTCCTGTCGCCGGCGGCGCAGTCCGAGCAACTGACCGCTGTGTTGGACTATGTCCAGAACACCTACGGGAACGCGCAGTTCGTGCCCCAGGAGCACGCGGCGACGCTGTGTGCGGTGAAGACAGCGGCGGGCGCGCTGGCGACGAGTGGCGGGCATGTGATTGTGGTGGAGTGCACGCCGCCACTACTGGGCATCGGGAGAGTGAGCTCGCAGGAGAACGTGGCGTTCTACGGAACGGATGACGAGTCGCAACTGTGAGTGGCGTGCTTGTTGTGTGTGATGAGTGATGAGTGATGTGATGAGTGATGAGTGATGTGATGAGTGATGGGATGTGATTTACAATACTGTGATGTGACAATTGTAATGACTGTGATGACTGCACTGCCTGATAGAGGCATCAGCACATACTCACCCCTCAGCTACCTCTCCAGCCAGGACCAGTCCTTCTACGACGAGCTCGGCGCTTGCTGTTGCTTCAGCGGCGTCAACGTCGATCTGATCGTCGCCTGCCGCGAGCACGTCCACCTCGCCGAGCAGCAGATCCTGCCCAAGCACACAGGCGGTTCCGTCTATCTCTGCAACGACCTCGGCACGCCGTACCACAACGCGGCGCTGTCGCAACTCCACGCGTACATCCAATCCCTCATTCTCGAAGAACACTATTGGGATTGCGTGATGAAACTCCGCGTCAGCGGCGAGATCGGCATCGAGTCGGTGTGTGGTAGTGTAAGCACGAACGAGGACGAAGATCCCATCGCTGCGATGATGAATTCCCACTCCACCGTCGAGTTCTGCCTGGATTATCCCAAGTACGTGGAGGGCGACGCTGTCTTCCTCCAAGCCGCGATTCTATATCCTGTGTGTGGCGTGCATGCACTCCTTCACCGACACCTTCACCTCCGACCAAGGCGACCGTCGCATCCGCGTGTTCAACCAGCGTCTGCAGGTCACCGACGCTTACCCGCGGTTCTTCAAAGGCATCGACGGTAGTGCAGTGGCGCTGTCGCTGGCGCGCACCGCTGCCTTCCAAACGGATACGGTGTCGCTGCCGGAGATCCGCGAGAACCTGCAGAGCACGGTGGAGGACATGCTACTGCAGTATCGCAACCAGTGCAGCGCGTCGTCGTCTACAGGGCAGCTGGTGCTGCCTGAGAACGGGAAGCTGTTGCCGCTGCTGCTGAACTGCCTGCTGAAGTCGCCGCTGCTGCTGGTGAACGAGGCGAACAAGCGAGAATTGATGAACGTGTACCCGCGCGGCGACTTGCGAGCGTGGGCGATTCAGGTAGCGGTGAGAGAGGGCGTGAAGGATAGTATGTGACGAATTGCGACGCGGTGCAGTTCATGGACTTCGCGTACCCGTCGCTGTTCAAGCTGGATCCCGCCAAGGCGGATTGGGGCGTGGTGGACGAGGCGACGGGCTTCGTGAGCAAGCCGGAGTACTGCTTCCTGACGGCGTCGGCGCTGGAGCTGTCGGGTGTGTACCTGCTGACTGGCTGGATGGGGTAGGCGTGGTGAGGGCGTGATGAGAATAGGCTGATCATCGTGGTGGGCAACCAGGTGGCGCCCGAGGTGCTGGAGCAGCTGTTCGGCGTGCAGGCGGTACCGGATGCGTACACGGCGGCGCAGTTGGCGCTGCTGCCGGAGGGAAGCAACGCGTTGTGCGATCGTGTGAATGTGTTGGTGGGAGATTATCAGAACCGCTTCGGATGCTACCTGCAGGTGAGGAGCGGGGGAAGGAAGTGAGGCGTAGCCGAGAGTGGTGGTGCGGGGAACGACGGAGGCGAGCCGTGTGATCGAGATGATGACGGAGGATGTGCAGCGCAATACGCCTTCCTTCTCGGACCTGCTGATGCAGGTGCACTCCAACATCATTGCCAGTGTGTGATTCTTCTGTTGGCTTGTTTGTTTGAAGAGCAAGGATTCCGTTTGCAGAGAGGATGCTCCCTCAGAAGTGGGCCATTCTCCTCCTCCTGTACGTTGTCACGCCCTTTTTATCGATCCTTGTGAGGTATCCTTGGAAGGAAGAAGAGAAGGTGCGGAACGCCTATTCCCTCATTGCGAGCAACGAAGAACTCTACGTCCTTGACATTCTGACTGTGGGCACCGTGTCTACACTTCTCGGAGGCGTATTCCCTGATGAGCAGGTATTCATGCGTAGAAGCGGTTTTATCAGATTCTCGATGTGTCATCCATGCACATGACCGAGGTGGTATCCGTCCGTGTGTATCAGCCGTAGTTCTCGAATACTCTCAGAGAGTGCGCCTCTCTCTTCCTGCTGTGCGTGTTCTTGGTGTGCTACGTGGCTCTGTATTCCCTCAAACATGACGAGTCTCCCTTTTCGTCGCTGCGAAGGAGTTTGTTTCCAAAGTCCCCGGGTGACCGCGTGATCGTGATGTGGATCGTCGGTGTGTTTACAGTCACCCTCTTCAATGCGATCACAACGGCTGTCTACTCCAATTCCTCCAGTCTGGAGTCCCAGTTCTGTGCGTCGCACTCCTCCGACCGCTTTTCCTGTTGCACTCCCTCATTGTCTTCAATCGTAGCTTGGATTGCCTTCACCGTGTGCAACGAGGTCTGCACCACGTACGATCCACTCCTGCTCTTCCTCACCTCCCTTCTCTACCTGAGCTGTCTTGCATTCCTCTTCCTGCTCTCCCACTACAAGCAAACCAACCCATCCGCGTCCTTTCTCCCTCTCTTCTTTCTGTTCGTCGCCCTCGTCCTCTTCTTCCCCACGTTCCTCCGTTGCTGCTACTACCTGCTTCCCTCCATCCATCTCTTCTCTTCCGCCTTCTCCTTTCCATTCGTTCTCCTCTTTCATGACCTCTTCCCCTCCAACGTCGTGTTCGTGTTTTCCCTCGCACTGAAATTCCTCCTTTTTCTGGACTCGGCTCAATTCGTATCCCCTTTTTCGTGTTTTGAGACATAGGCGTTACGGTCGTTGCGACGCACAACACGACTTGTGAAACGGCTTCTGTTGCCCTCGGGCTTGCCCGTTACGAGCACCATGCAGAAGCCGAAGCGTGATGCGCATTCGTTTCCGCTGCTCTGGTTTCGGCTGTTTTTCATCCTTGCCGAGAATCCAGTTTCCGTGGGGATTTTGGCTGCGATCGCAAACAAGCGGCTTTTCGGCAGCTCCTTCTCCGTTCTCTTCTTCCCGCTCGTGTTTGTGGAGGTGTCCTTGTACTCCGTTTTCCACAAACAGCTCCTGCCCCTTTTCGACTGGTTTTTTGGAGTGAACGAAGCGGAACAGACATCGGAGGAGAGACAGCCAGCTGTTTCGCATCGCCTCCAACGGCAGAAGGAAATGGCAGGAATTTGGTCCACCTCGTTTTCGTCGGATTCCGTGTTGCGGGTCGTGTGGCAGTGGATTCACTCACTCAATCGCTCGTTGTGCGCCATTCCGGATGCAGCGTATTTGGCCCTCCTTCTGTCAGCAGAGTTCATCCTGCACTTCCAGAACACAATTCGGGGAGTGACCGTAATCATGGGTATTTGTGTCGTGTTGTGTTACACCGTCGTGTTGCTGAACATATCCTTGTCTATTCCTCCTGCCTCCTTCACTCCCACGCCATGCATTTCCGTCGTCTGTACCTTGTTCTTCAGGTGCTTCGATGGATTCACTTCATTCCACACACCTCCCATACGCTCCTCAACCTTCTCTTGCTTCTCTATCAAGCCGCCATCGGTGTGTTCTCTTCTTCCCACTCACTTGCAGACTATCTCGTTCTCGACGGCACTCACCTTCTGCTCAACACTCTCTACGCCTTCGCTGGCATCTACCTTCTCATCTATCTCGCTCAGTGGTTGCATCGTTTGTTTGTTCGCCTCTCTCCACCGTAGCCTATGTGCGGCGGTGGAGTTTCCAAGACACGGTGTACTCACTCGTCACCACGAATAGCGTGATTGACGTGGTTTTCATCACCCTCATCAAATGCCACTGCATCGTCGAACTCGTCGATGTGTTGATTTCCCCGCGGTTCCAGTCTCTTCGTTCTCCCACCCTTACGACTAGAGTGGTCAGCGGCTTTCTCCACGTTGAATACCCCATCAGCTACCGGCTTGGGATTCCTACGTTTCTGTGTTATTGGAGCGTTGAGTACATTCTCCAGCACTCCGACATCCGACCGTTCCTTCTGGGAGATTGGAAGACGGAGAAGAGTTGTGAGTGCAACGCGGTGGCTGTTCCGTTGTCGATGCCTGTCCTTGGTTATCATGGAGTTCCCATCTTGGAAGGAAGCGAGGAGAAGAAGTTGAAGAAGCTGAAGGAGGAGCGGATCATGTATTTGTGGCGAAGCAGTCAGAGAAGGAGAGTGAACGAGAAGGAGAAGGTGTATGCGAAGAAGGAGAAGCCTGCTGTGCCAGACTGGGAGATGGGCGAGCCGAGAGAAAGGGAGGAGGAGAGGACGATGATGAGGGTTCTGGGTGATGAGTGTTGCTGCTCCCATTACTCCGTGTTTGTGGGGAGAGAGGAGGTGGAGGAGGATAAGAAGTCTGTTTAGTTTGTACCCTATTTCTGTTGTGTTTGACACAGTCTTGATATGAGTAGTGGGGGCAGTTTCTTGATATCTGGCAGTGTCATTAAACACAGGGGTGTTTGGTTTTATATGAGGAAAGGGCTGCAAAGCAGGGATGTGATTCAGGTGATCGTGAGGCATGTGACTAAAACAAACAAATCATACTGCTGTTGAACATGGAACCTCATGACAATTACTATGAGTGTCCCGTAGAACTTATCAGAGGAGTGATCAATGGCTTTCAGTAGAGTGAAACTGATCTGCTTTATCCTCATTTTCTTTTATCTCTGAGCATTTGTTATTCACACTATGATCGGTTTTCTTGCTTGGATAATTGGATTTGCGCCTATTGCCAAAAACTCCATTGCGGCACTTCTAATGAGTTGGGTGTGGAAACATCCCTTCTTTATGCCTCTGTATAGTATCCTCCAATCCGCAGCAGCTCTATTCGGTAACTGGCTCAGCGCGAGTGTTCTCTTGTTATAATTTAGCTCATTTCCCTGTTTCATACAAACACATGCAACTCTAACACTCAAATCCAAATCCTCATGCCATTCCCCCTTTTCCGGCAAATGCATCTTCCAATATAGAGACACTCTTCCCGCTCATTGCAACCCCACCCAGCTCCTTCCTTCGGGTTTGTACCCCAACCCCCATTTAAAAATCCGGTCTCTTTCTTCTCTTTCCAAAAGGAGGCGGAACCCAAGGTTTTCTGAGCATTGAATACACCATTTCATACACAACTATCATACACAATCACTTCTTCCATTCAAAATACAACCACTTTCGATTCCAATAGAAGCCCGTGAACGGTTTGCACTTCTAATGGTAGTACTGGATTCACAACACTATCGAGACTCACCAACGGGCACTTCTTTCCCTTTCAGTGTTGATTCGACACTCACGAGTATGGCGAGAATGGAGACATCCTAACGATTGGGAATCGACAGGCGTGGTCGAAAGTGTGGTTCTTTTCGGGGCAGCTGCAACACACGGTGGAAACGCAAAGCAGCCATTTCATTGGCTGGCAACGAGAGGTCAGCTTTTCTCATTATTTATTATCGTCTTTTGTCCTGAGGTAGTCAGCGATGAATCCTAAGGGGCTCAGAACTATCATCGGAGGCATTTTGATTCACATGTCCATTGGCACGATCTACACTGCCTCCAACATGATTACTTACATTATTTCGTACATCCACAACTGCCTGGGTAATGCTGTGAGTGGCGGTATGGTTTGTTCACGCGATAGAGCATTACTGCCAACATGTCGGCGTGGTTGTATGCTATTAGCATCATGGGTCAGGCCGTGTCGATGATGTTCGCTGGTGGTGTCGAGGCCAAGGTCGGCTCGAAGAAGTGCACTCTCATCGGCTGCATTGGCTTCCTGATCTGTGTGGCATGCAGCTACTGGGCGGTGTGCAACTTCTACCTTCTCATGTTCATTTATGGCTTTATGTTCGGTTTCTTCCTGGGCTTGGCCTACTCCGCTCCCATTTCCATGGGTACGCTTTCTGACCTCATTGTCACCCCTAGTCATCAAGTGGATGCCCGGCAAGGGTGGTCTGGCTTCTGGTATTATTGTCGCTGGCTTCGGCTGCGGTTCTCTGATTTTCAACCAGGTCCAGTCCAAGCTGATCAATCCCAACAACATTGCTGCCGTTGTGGATCCTAAGGATCCCAACCACGGCAAGTACTTCCCCGTCGAGGTGGCACAGAACGTGCCGCGCGTGTTCCTGATTCTGGCGGGCATTTACTTCGTCATGCAGCTGATCGGTTACCTGCTCCTCGTGGAGCCCTCGAAGGACGAGATGGAGACCCTGAAGGAGAAGCACCTGCCCATCGGTGTGGAGAACAAGAGTGAGTGCTCGCATCGCGCATCACGTGTAGCTAGAGCGACCGGCTTCACTCCTCGTGAGCTCAAGCAGCCCGTGGACGCTACGCCTCGTGGTATTCACGCGGTGACGGTGGGAGGCCAGACGGTGGACCACCCGTACAAGCCCAACGAAGCCATGCGCACGGCGAAGTTCTGGGAGATCTGGGGCACCTTCCTGATGGTGGGCCTGACCACGACCTTCATGTCCTCCTACTGGAAGCCCTTCGGCCAGTCCTTCATCAGCAACGACAAGTTCCTCGCCTGGGTGGGCTCCGTGTCCTCCGTCTGCAACGGCCTCTTCCGTCCCGTCTGGGGCACTCTGGTGGGCGTCGGCGGCGGGCGTGACGCGTAGATGGACAAGTGGACGTACCCGCGCGCCATGCCGTTCCTGTGCACGGTGACGGCGGTGCTGATCGGCACGCTGTCGCTGACGGCGAAGCTGCACGAGGCGTTCTTCTTCCTCTGGGTGTGCCTGATCTACCTGTGCATCGGCGGCTTCTACGCCATGTTCCCCGCCTACACGTCCATCTCCTTCGGCAACTACTACCTGACCGCCAACTACGGCTGGGTCTTCACCAACCAGTTCATCTCCGCCTTCGTCTCCGCCTTCTTCGTCAACCTCTTCATCGGCACGCTCGGCAACACCGGCGTCACCCTGGCGCTCGCCTTCATGCTGCTGCTCGCCGCCGGCCTCTCCTTCTTCGGCAAGAAGTGGGATTACCACGTCGGTCGTCGCGAGCTCCAGAAGAAGGTGGGTTCCGCCACCGTGCCCAGCACTGTCGTTCTGCCGCCTGAGATCGCTGCTGCTGCCGCCGCCAAGAAGATCGACATTCTCCCCCCTCTGGAGGAGACCGCTGAGAAGCCCGTCGAGAAGCCTGTGGAGGCTCCCAAGCCTGTGGAAACGCAGACGCCTGAGGAGATCAAGGTGGACATGCCTGCTGCGGAGATGGAGGCGAAGCCTGTCGAGGCCCCTGCTGCCCCTTCCGTTCCTGCTAGTGCCTCCAATTAGAGCAAGGTTGTTTAGTGATCGTGTTTGTGGCAAACAGAAGAGGTCGCCTTGTGCGATAGGTCTATGTTCACGGCTTCCTCAGGCTTGGTGGAGGAGGCAGCCAGATGATTCATGGACTCTCCCAGCCACGCAGTGTTATCGATTCGGTAGGCCTCCCGGTAGTAGTCCATGAGCTCCGTGTGCTTCTTTAAGGAGTCGCAAATCGCCTACTCTTCATCCCTTCCTCCCGTTTCTACGTCAACCGTTTTCATGTAGTCTATAGTCAGCTTTTTTGAGGCGGAAATGCGCTCTTCTGTGGGGAGGTCCGTATTCGACAGCTCTTCAGTCAGCTGCTTCACAATTTCGAGGACGTGCAGCAGTTGCTACAGCTAACCAAGATATAGAATGCACGCCCACTTCTTCCGTCTTTTCCAAATCGCGGATATCTTCCTCGATGGTCGTTTGCTGCGCTTTGTCCTCCATTCCAGAATGCAATTTCAAAAAAAGTGCAGGTGATGAAAGAAACAAAGTGACAGCTAACAGACTACGCTTGGTTCGGATCCATCATCACGGACACAATGTCCACTACAGGAGGAGACACTCGCTCGTTGGGCTTCAGCTTCCTTTCCTTCTTCTCGCAATCAATCATCCCCGTCAAGAACTCCGACATTCCGCAGAAGAAGCACCCCTATGTGTCATTACAGCATGGGTAAAGCTACGATTTGGTTTCTCGGAATGCCGCGCGATTGCCTTTCATTCATCTGATTCACGATGATGAGGATGTAGGAGTCGATCTTGCTCGCAATCGACATGTCGATCGCCTGATCGTCACAACCATCCGCCACCCAGACTGTCGTTTCGCTCATCTTGGCATCATCACTCTCCACGTCCTTGTCCTTCACAACCACCTTCCTCTTCTTCCACTTCAGGTACACACTCAAAAACTGACGACCCTCTACGATCAACTCCATCACCAATTCCCACCATCCGCCACACGGGTGAAACCCCCGTTCAAACACTTCATTCCCTCGTTGATGCGGTCCTCGTCCAGCAGACCGAACACGCGATCACTCGAGAAGGCGGGAAGCGAGAACCGCGGGGAAAGGATGCATTTGTAGAGGAGGATCAAATGGAACAGAAACCGCGTGTTCTTGTCCCAGTGACAGAAAAGCCGCTGGAAATTGGAGTTCAGGATCACCGCGGTAAGGAACTACTCGTCACCTCACCTCTCCTTCCCCACATCCTTCCGATGCTGTCCGATGAACAGATCCGCGTGGTGGTACACGAACAACAAACCCTTCTTCAACACCAACAATTGGTCCTGGTTCAACACGACCTGCAAAGCGCGGAACAAGAGCGAGTAGCAGAAGGCGGTGGGGAGTTTCATCACGGGCGTTTCATCGATCTCGAACCCGTCCAAAGCGTCACTGTCCAGGAAAAACAGATCGTCGTCGGTGGGGTTCAGAATGCCTTGCGAAGTGAGTGTGTTCCACAAGTACTCGCCTTCTTCCTCGTCCGCCACGTAATCTGATTCGTCAGAGTTCCCGCCAACGCCCACTCTTCGACAGAAGGTGCGAAATCGCCTCGTTTTTGGTCGTCGTGTTGGTGTCGCGAGAAACACATTTCTCCAGTTCTTCCACGATGGTTCGCAGCGAAGGCGTTGGGATGGAGGGAAAAGGCGGGTTCCGCAATGCGTCCATCCACAGATCGAGGTACTTGAAGCCTACGATGTGAGCAAAAACGGGGGATCCCCCAGCCCCTACAGATGTTGACGTCCGTCACCACAAACACATTACAGTGACACAGAATCATTTCCACCAACTGCGTCGCCCAGTTCGGAGAAGACAGCAGGAAGCAACTACGCGTGAACTCGAGTCCTTGGGGCCACCTCGCCTTCATGCCGGATTTGATGTACTCGGTGGGCGTGGGCTGGCCCTGTCTGCGAGCCAGGCCGCAGGACAACTGCTGGAGGATGCTGTGGTGAACAGACGGCAATAGCGCGTGGATCTGCAAAAAGTACAGCGGGAACAGATCGAATGCGAAGAAGGGTTCGGCGGCGTGGTGCGCGTGGTAGCGAGCCTGGTACACCGTGAGGAACTCGAACCAGGAGCGGATGAGATCGAAGAGGAGTCCGTCGCACATGCTGAGGCTACGGTGAACAGAGGGAGGGAAAAAGTACCGTTCCCGCCACCACACTTCTCCCTCCAACCCCGGCACCGCCACCTCGCCCACCACTTCCCGCCAGAAAAAGAGCGTGGGAAAAGCCGCCACCATGGCGTCGTGGCGCGCGCGGTTGGCGGGGTCTTGGCGGGAACGGAGACACACGCGATCGATGGTGCGACGATAGTCCTTGACACGAAGGGAGTGGGAACACACCTCCTTCTCGGACACTTCGGGGACGTTCACCTCATCCAACTCGTCCATATCAGACATGCCGTCCAGAGAAGGAGAACTCTTGGGAATGGGAGAGAAGGAGTTGGGGGCGAAGAGGGGAATGGGCGAAGGAGAGGGAGTTTCGGAGGAGGGAAGAATTGTGTCTCGCGAGAAGTCGATGACGGTTTCCCGCGATTTGGAGTCCGCGTCATCGGAGAGTGCGTCATCGTCATCAATAGAGGCGAAGTCGGCGGAGAGATTGCGATGCGCGGACATGTCCAGCAGACTCTGTGTGCGTGGCATCGGCTTCTCTGCGACCTTCAGCAGCTTGGACGTGGCGTCGGGAGGAAGGTAGATGTCTCTTCGGAGATCGAAGGTGATGAGGGAAGATGGCGGGAAGCGAGTGACAAGGACGCCGTTGATGGTGGCGTCGATGGTAGGGAGGAAGAAGCGGGAGATGGAGAGTATCTTGGCGGCAAACAGGACGGGAATGGCCGATGTCGTGCATCGGATGATTTCCTGGCAGAGGACGCACGTCTTGCTCAACAGATCGGTGTACTTCTTCAGTAGAGGCAGGCGGGACGGAAGGACCGACAAGGTATCGATGGAGAATCCGTTGGCCTCCTATTGCTTATCGCCATCTTCAACAGCCCACCAGGAAGAACTCCTGGCGAATGATGATTTTGGTGATTATGCGGTAGATGACGCATTGGTCGCGCGTGCGCAGCTACAGTTAAGGCGAGGGCGCAACAAAACCTCTCTCACATTCTCCATGATCAGCTCCCATGTTCCGAGGAGGTATTTCATCCCTAAGACGCGATTCGCTTCCGTGTCGTAGGCTATGGCGTGAAACGATCGACTCAAACTGGTACTGAACATGCTCACGTCAAAGAGCTCTTCCATGTCTTCCAGCATTCCCACTCTGGCAATTACCGTCGCTGGAACCTCGATCAGGTTGTGGAATTTCCGTTTCAGATTGCGGTTGAACTTGATTTCGTTCGCTTGAGTCATATTTCAGGGGTCAGCAAACAGAAACAGCGGATTGGCAAATAGCAGACACAGAAAGATGCACCAGTTTCGAAGATTGGAGGAGACTGTGAGAATAAACCAAAAACTCTGACCGAAAGCAGGATCTTCCACGAGAATCAGCGTCGAGGAGTCATTGCAGAGCACGCGGCCAGATTGGGGTCATTCCCGCGTTTTTGCTGGTTAAGAATCTTCGCTTTCTGTAGCATGATTTCGAGGCCTATGAGGCTTCCTTTTGGGTGTTTCATTTCTGTATGCTATGCTATATGAGGTGTTCACTCCCCTTCCACGAGATCGGATAGAGTGGGTTATACTGCTCTTTTCGTGTGGATATTGCATCCTATCACAGTCCTTGCTTTTGGCATGCACACAAGCACCTCAATACTCTCGAAAGAGCTGATTCGACAGTTCTCCTATTGGAAGTGTGGTTATACTCCTATTCTCGCGTATGTAGTCCATCGCAGGTGGTTGAAGACGGCAATACGCCGCATTTCATCTCTCCAGTTGTACGGGCTTACTCTTCCGGTAATTCGATGATGCTCCTCTTTTGCATCCCAATGACATCCCCATTGTGGCGTTTCCGCACCCGATTCCTCTTCATTTCCCTGCTTGTCTCTCCAGCCACTTGCACTCCCAGTGGACGTTTGGGCCGCTCCCGCTCTGACTTCCGCATCATTTGTGTTATTCTCAATACTCGCTTCCACTGTTTGTTCAGTGTGGCTTGATTCCTATGGTGGCGGTTTATTACTATGCGGCGGAAGTCATGGAAACGCCTCTGTCAGGAACGCCAGCAGTATATTGTTCCCTTTTCATCCACTAAATCAATGAATCGGATCCTTGTGCTGTTTACCCTTTGTCTCACCGCACTCTCCATCCAGTGCGATGAAGACAAGATCTACATCAAGGTAATCAAGGAGAGCGTCAACGACTGCGAAGAGGAGTCCTTCCAGATCAAGAACCAGGGCCAGGTGGTGGTTTGCAGTCCGACATTCGCGGAATGGGAACGAGAAGAGTTTGAGTACTGTCTTCCTCGGAACGCGAACTCGCAGTACAGTCTGATTCTGCGAGACAGATACGGCGACTCCTGGTCTGCCGGCTCGTACATGGAAATCCGAGGTGTTTACGGAAACCTCTTCTTCAAGAACATGATGACGGAGGACGAGGAGGAGGAGTACACGCTGTCCCTTTACTACGCCATCGCCAAGAACGCGGCATGGAAGATTACCAACTCCTTCTCCGCCAACTGGAAGGACTTCTCCTTCGACGACTCGGCCTGGTCCGCGGTCGCCTTCACGCCCACGGCGGTCACCGGCACGCAGTACCTGCGCAAGCAATTCATCGGCCTGTCGGACATGGCGGCCTACGAGACGCGCATCCTCTATCAGTGGGGTATCGTGGTGTACGTGAACGGCGTTGAAGTGTACCGCGACAACATGCCTGCCGGCGAGGTGACCAGTGAGACGCCCGCTACGGGCGGCTATCCCAACTTGGACTACCACGGGTTTATTCGCCCGGGGCTGGAGGTGGCGGCAGCCAACGGCGTCATGGCGATCGAGCTGCACTTCATGCAGGCCGCCGCGACGCTGGAGTTCAACGCGTTCGTGGCGCTGCTGGCGCCGACGGCGGAGGACACGTCGTGCTTCATTCTCTCGGAGGGCATCGCCATCGACGCGGAGGTGGCGTACGCGGAGCGCGTGCTGGACTTCGACAAGGAGACGTTCGCGTCGCAACACGTGTCCGAGAGCAGTCCGCTAGATGTGGTGTTCTCCTTCAGCCAGACGAAGCCCTACGTGAACGGTCTGCGCATCTGGCCGTCGACGGAGGCGGCGCGCGCGCCGTCGAGCTTCACCTGGTCGGGCAAGAACGGCGAGGAGGTGTACCACGAGGTGATGAACATTGTGGACGCCACCTACGCCGCCGACACCAATCACTACGCGTACGGCTTCTTCGCCGCCGGGTTCTACAAGACCTACAAACTCCACATCACCGCCACGGCCTCCGGCATTCTGGATCTGTTCGAGGCTCAGCCCATGGTGTGCGCTGCTGGCGCGCCGACCACCATCGAGTTCGCGTCGGCCGCCTATACCTTCAACGCGCTGTTCGACGAGGTGCTCGTGCGCCCTAAGCTAACCGAGTTCACGCAGTGCTCCGTGCAGCCGGCGCTGCCTGCGGGAGTGAGCATCAACGCTGCCACCTGCGTGATTTCGGGTATCTCCACTGTGGGTCTGTCACTCACCACCTTCACCGTCACCTCGATTATGGGGGATCGCACCTACCAGGGCTCCTTCGGCCTGACGGTGAACCTGTGCGCGACGGCGATGATCGACCTTCGCCGCATCTACAAGTACTCCGCCGGCAACGAGTACTTCTCCATCACCGACAGCGCCGGCACCACCGTGTACTCGATCCAGGCGCAGACCTCGCAGCGTGCCTCCAGCACCACGCACACGTACATGTGCCTGGCGGCCGACGAGTTCACCATTCACATGGACTGCACCAGCGCCTACTGGTACCGTGACTCCTTCCTCTTCGTGGATCTGATGCTGTCGCCCACCGAGTCCCAGACCATCGCCCGCGCGCGCCACGACAGCAAGCTGGGTCTGGAGACGGTGGTGTTCTCCACCAAGTTCGTGATCGCGCCTCGCGCGACGTGGCACTACAAGATGGGCGAGGTGCCCGCCGCGTGGTTCAACGACGCTGTGACGGGATGGTCGGAGGCGGCGATCGGCGCGTTCCCCGAGTCCCCCAACACCATCCAGCTGTACAAGAAGACGGTGACGCTGAACACGCTGCCCGACACGGCGGGCGTGGTGCTGAGTCTGCGCTACAAGTTCGGGTGTGTGGTGTACGCCAACGGCAACGAATTGTTCCGCAACGGCGTGGCGGGCGAACTGAGCACGTCCTCCGTCGCTGAGAACATCTACTCGGAGGTGATGTACCGCGTGATCTCACTCCCGCCCACCATGCTGCGTCAGGGCGCGAACACCATCGCCATCGCCGTCGTGTCGACCGCTTCCACGAAGACGTCCTTCTTCGACTGCTTCATGCGCCTCATGCCCGCCGGCCAGGAGTACCGCATTCTGGACGACGTGACGGTGACCTCCACCTACTCCACGGGCGGCAAGGACATGTTCTCCGACTACAACGGCGTCAACATCTACCAGTCCAACTGCTTCAGCAACAACGTGGCCGTCAAGTTCGGACACGACCGCCGCGAGTGGATCAACGCCGTCATCATCCAGCTCCAGTCGACGCAGACCACCCAGTATCCACGCACCTTCGCCTTCGAGGCGCGCAACACCGACGACGAGGCGTGGACGCCGCTGCGTACGGTGGGCGGTCTGACGTGGTCGCAGAAGGGGCAGGTGCGCAAGGTGTGGATCCCCAACACCACGCCCTACAACCAGTATCGCTTCAACAACTTCGGCACGGAGAACCCGAACAACTGCTATCTCCGCATTGGCCGTCTGGCCATTCTGAGCAGCGCCGTGCCTTCCGACGTGCCCGCGCTGAAGTACGTGGAAACCGGAGAAACGATCACTATCTACAAGGACATCGAGATGGCGGAATTGTACCCGAATTCGGAGGTCTATTTCGACTTCTCGATCCAGCCCGAACTCCCTGCGGGGATCACGCTCGACGCCAACAGCGGCATCATCAGCGGTACGGCCACGGGCTTCGCGGCGCTGACCACTTACACCGTCTCGGCGAAGAAGGTGACGGGCGAGGCGGTGCAGGTGACCCTTCCGCTGTCTGTGGAGATCTGCACGGGGCAGCACAGCCTGATCACGCTGGTGGCGCGCACCGACGCCTGGCCCAAGTTCTCGTTCTACCAGCTGTTCGAGGGACGGACGACGACGGGCGAGCCAGTGGCGCAGAACACGGAGTTCCCGGTGATCACGGCGCTGAACTACGTGGACTGGTGCCTGCCGAACGCGGTGTACACGCTAGCGCTGTGTGACAGCAAGTCGGACGGCTGGGACAACCCCGCGGGCTGGTACCTGACGGTGGACGTGGGCGAGGTGAAGTTCGAGATGGGCCAGGTGCCCAACAAGGTGGCGTCGGTCACCACCGTGTTCTCCTCCTATCTGCCTTTCCAGGTCGAGTACTCCGACTGGGCCTTCGCCAAGACGGGCGTGGCCGCTGACTGGACCGCCGTGAGCTTCGATGCCAGCGCCTGGACGGTCGACAAGGCCGCAGCCATCGGCACGAACGACGCCATCACCACCTACATTCGCAAGGAGTTCTCGATTCCCTCGCTGGAGGACTATTCCGTGCTGAACGTGCGCGTGAAGTACGCGGGCGGTGTGGTGGCTTTTGTCAACGGCCACAAAGTGGCGCGCTTCAATCTGGCGGACGACTACGACGCCAATACGCTGTCGCTGGCGAGCCGCACGGACCCGTACGTGTCTCTGTTCCACGTGATCCTGAACATGGTGCAGGCGGCCACGGACAAGAACGTGATCGCCTTCGAGGTGCACCGTCCGCTGGACAAGCCCTCGGGCGAGCCCGTGGTGTTCGACGCGACGGGCATCTTCGGCGTGAACGACTGCTCGGTGGTGCTGGACAGCTTCGCGAGCCTCCCTGCAGGAATGGACAAGTACTTCGACCTGACGCCCGTGACCTACGGCTCGCTGGAGAACAAGGTGGGCACGGCCTTCGAGTGGACGGTGGAGAACCTGGAGGGCTCGCGCTTCAACGCCTACGCCTGGCAGACCGTGAACGCCGTCACTCGTTGGGGCTTCTCGCTGTACACGCGCAAGGAGGAGGCGGACGAGCCGATCGCGGTGCTGAGTCTGGTGGACCAGAAGACGGAAGCGCTGCGCCGCGTGGCCTGGAACGCGCCGGTGGGTCTGGCGGGCTTCCGCCACTTCAAGTACACGACGGACGTGGCGGCCTCCTCCTCCATCTCCTTCAGCGCGCAGTTCCTGCTGTTCTGCCGTGCGGAAGGAAATGTGTGTCCGGGCATCGACGACTACCCGCCCGTGGCGGAAGGGCAGATTTCGCCGGGCGCGTGTCCTGCGGGATTCAGGGGCTATTCGTACCGCACGTGCAACGGAACGGAGCTGAGCGAGATCAAGACGGACACGTGTCTGTACAAGCCGCCGATGAACATTACCTACGCCTTGGGCAGCTACACCTTCGTGCGCGGTACGGAGGTGAAGACGGACGCGCCCACGTACGTGAACATCATCACGGAGTTCGCGATGAGCACATCCACGCCGCTGCCGCAGGGACTGGAGATCGACCCGATGACAGGCGTGATCTCGGGCGTGCCGACCATCGCTATGGAGACGCAGGCGTTCACGGTGTACGGAACGAATCCGAAGGGCACGGCGCTGGTGGAGATTCTGATCACGATCCGCAACGGACAGTGCCTGCCGGACGGCGTGTACGGAGCCACGGAGGCAGGAAGCGTGTTCACCTATGATTGCGCGATGGGCGGCAACTACGTGGGCACGCGCAAGCGAGCGTGCGTGCTGGGAAAGGAGGACGGAGAGTGGCAGAACCCGACGGGATTCTGTCTCCACGTGGGCGTAATCGTCGCCATTGTGGTGGTCGTGATCCTGCTCATCGTCCTCGCTGTCATTTTAATCATCAGAAGCAACCAGAAGAAGGTCGCGGGCCGCGTCAAGAAGCCGGCTCCCGCGAAGAAGCCGAAGACCAAGACCCCTAGTATTTAAACTCTGCGTTTGTTTGTTCAACAGTTTATTATATGGGAGTGTTTCGCACACAATTCTCTTCAATCCTCTTCTTTTGAATTGGATCGCACATCCACTTGCACAATGAACGAGATCGACATGCTGAAACAGACGAAGTGCTGCTGTGGTCTTCGTTTCACCACTAGGAACGCTTTGCTCTCGGTGACAACGGTGCTGGACTCGATGAAGGACGACTTTGCCGTGATGCAAAAGGAAATGGAGCGGATGAAGGCGATCACGAACTCGTGGAGCACGCTTCTCCGGGGATCCAAACTGTGACGAAGTGTATGACAACAAACATGCTGTAACCTATTCTGCTGTCTTCTTGTTTTCAAACACCTCCTTCAGGATCTTCCCGCGCGAGTTGAGCACGCACCCCTTCCCGCTCTTCACTCCGTTCTTGAAGCTGCCCACGTACACGTTCCCGTTGCTGTACTGCATCCGCCCGATTCCCTCCTTCTCGCCATTCACCCAGCTGCCCTCGTAGAAGCAGCCCTCCCCGTAGTAGTACGTGCCGAAGCCATGCGGCAAATCATTCTTCCACTCGCCCTTATACTCGATCTTGCCCTGCGCATTGCATTGCGTTCCTTGTCCTTCTCGCTTCTGATTCTTCACATTGCCCGTGTACACACAGCCGCTCTCATAGAAGATGCTTCCCTCGCCGCACGGACAGTCGTCCACCCAGTTCCCTTCATACACTTTTCTCCCGCGGGAATCGAACTGCGTTCCCCACCCATTCCGCAATTCGTCCCGATAATCGCCGCTGTAACGACTCCCGTCACTCCACACATACACACCTTTTCCCTCCTTCTTCCCACGATGAAACTCCCCCTCGTACCACTGTCCGTTCGACCACACCATCTTGCCTTTTCCCTCCATCTCCCCGTCGACGAAACTCCCTTCGTAGAAATGACCCGAGGAAAAGAACTGCTTCCCGTGGCCGTTTCGCCGATCGTGCTTGAAACTCCCCGTGTACACCAGCCGCGTGCTCTTGTCGTATTCCTTCCCGTTTCCGTCGCGCTCTCCAGAGTGAAACTCCCCGATGTACACGAGATCTCCCGCGGGACTGTACAGCTGCCCGAATCCGTTGAATTCCCCGCGGAAAAACTCGCCGTCATAGTGAATGGAACCCCCTGGGTAGTACAGCACCCCCTTCCCGAAATACTGTCCCTCGGCGAAACTCCCCTCGTACACCACACACCCATTGGCGTCGAACACGTGCCACTCGCCTTCTTCGTTCCCGCGGTTATACCGTCCTCGTCGCAGCATCGTCCCGTCCGCCGCGAAATGGGTGCATTCCCCGTTCAACGCGTCGTCAACGAAACTCCCGTCGATGAAACTCCCGTCAGGAAGGAACAGCCGGCCGTTTCCGTTGCGTCGGTTCTCCAGAAAGCAGCCCTCGAACAGCACTTTTCCCGCCAAGTCGAATTCCCGCCCAACACCGCTCCGCTGTCCGTTCTTCAGACATCCGCTGTAACACTTCCTGCCATTCTCCCAGTGCGTTTCGTACTGCCCATCGGCCAGCTTTCCCGTGGAAAACACGCCCACCACGCGGTCTCCCTTTTCCAGGAGCACTTCGCCATGTCCGGAAAACTCTCCGTTTTTGAACATTCCTCGATATACCACTTTTCCCGCCAAGTCGTACTTCACGCCGATTCCGTTGTACAGGTCATTCTCCCACAACCCGCGGTAAACGCAATGACCGGAGTGAAACTCCTCTCCATATCCCGATTTCTTTCCGTTTTTGGTCATCGCAGTGATTCGGACATCCTCTTTATTTCGGGGGGTAGCGCGATCCACGAAGGAGAGGAAGGCGGAGTCGAGGTCGCGGTCCAGCGAGAGGACGAACACGGGAATGGAAGGGAAGAGAGAGTGGAAGAGGGAGATCATCGACGGCGTGATGCTGATGTCGGGTACGATGAGGGCATGCAGATCGGCTTGGCGCCAGTTGTGGAGGGACAGGAGATGCTCGATGGAGGAGAGAATCTCAGCTTGGTGAGAAGCGATCAACGCCGTAAGGACATCTTCGTCGATCGTGCAGTCACCGCCCTGCTCATCCTTGATCACCCTCGCAAAGGTGTGGGAGTTCTGAGAGAGCGATGACTCGAGCGCGGAGAGCGTGCATGTCGGGAATACCGAATTGTGGAGTTGCTGAGATAAAGATGAGAAGGAGAGGCAGTCCACGTCGCGGTAGTTGGAAGCAAAGGAGTCGCGCGAAATCGAGGTGGAGGAGAAAAACGCTTGGCTTTGCGTTGCATCGAAGCAGATAAACCGAGAGCACTGGGGAGGCATGGCATAACACAGCAGCGAGAACTCGCTGATAACCGTCACGCTCTGAAAGCCGCACTGCTTCCCGATGCTCTCCACAATCAAGGAAGAATCGTAATAAAACGATGGCGTGCAACAGACTATTGCCCGCTCAATCGCACAGTTTGCGTAACTCTCGTATTCCTCCTTGATTCCTTTCAAAAGGTAGAAGAACGGAACACGGTCCACGTCCTTCGTATCCGATGCCTTGCCCAACGAAACAGTCGGCGGATATAGAAACTCTTCTGGAGAGGATAACACGGTGGAGTTCGGAAGGATCGCTTCAAATCCACTCACATCGAAGTTGAACACGTAGCGAACACCGTTCTCATCCAATATGGATAATGATGATAGCGGACTCCTCTTCTTCCCCGAAATCTCCAGCTGTGAAGAGAGCTCATTCCTTCTCACCAGGAACGTCGTTATGGATGACTGTTGAACATGGAGGCAGAGTGAAAGAACCATTACTTGAAGTATTTGTTGCTTCCAAAAAGGCAACCAAAATGAAGGCTATTTTTGCTCATTCATTTCTTGTGGCAAGCGCTCATTCAGTTTGAATACTACTCATGAGTCAGAGCTCGTCGGTCCCGTTCCAGTCGTTGCTGACATCCCTCTGCACTCAACTCTCATACGCGAATTGCAGCAACGATTCTTCAATATGCACGTTGATTCTTAATGTTTGGCGGATGCATGGGCGAATTGACGGAGTAGTTACTGAAAGAGTCTCTATCGGATACAACTCCATACGAGGAATATGTAAAACGATTACGATCGTCCTATCCGTCAAATAGTCGGTGCGGTTGCACGTTTAAGAAAGGAGAAGTGTATTTTTACTGCAAAACCTGCAGCAAATTGGACGGCGCCTGCTTCTGCCAGGAATGTTTCTTACACGGCAACCATCGAGTACTTCATCTCAATCCTATCGAATGTAGAATCACAACGCCTACAAGGGCACTGCCAAGGCAAACGGCTGCTGCGACTGTGGAGACCCGAACGCATTACGAAAGGAGGGGTGGTGCACCGTCCACCAGAATGCGCAAATCGCGAAGAAGTCTGACGTCCAGCTCAGCGAGCAGTGCATGTTCACGGCGGCACTCACTCGATAGGGATCGCCAGGCGGTGGAACGGACCCTATCGGCGGCATTCGCCATTCTCCTCCTCCTGCTGCCCTCGTCGCTCTCCCCTCCCGGCAACCCCATCTTCAAATCATCGACCTATTCCGACCCCTACTGCCATGCCATACTCGAATTCCTCATGTCCACCCTTCAGATCTGTGCGCCGATGCTTCGCACCGCGGGCTTGCTCCTTACACGTCGTCTTTCCGAGGCCTGCTGCCAGCAGATCGTGAGCGGACTGAAGACAATGAAGCAGATCAACTTCTTCTCGCGAATCGATCTGTCACCGCTTCAGAAGCTTCCCTCGTTCCTTGAGGGAATGCTTCAATGTGCGCCCTTCAGTCTCTCTATTGTGAGTGCTTGCCGCGGGAATCACGACTAGTCAGCATTCGGCCGGTTTTTGCTGGTGCTGTCGGTGGACCCCGTCGTGAAGAAAGAAATCGGCCAGGTTTTCTGCGATCGTTTGTATGATATGATATCTTCTCAGTCGATCGTCTCCAAACGAAACAAGAACAATAACAAACTGATTCCGCCCTACAATCCGACTCTGGTAATTCGTCCGCCTCCAGAACTGATTCGTGGTCGTTTGTTCTTCCTCTAATGACTAGGTTCGATTCGGTTTGAGGCCATCGTCGTGTTCATCGAAGGAACCGTAAGCAACTACGTTTCCACTGACGTGTCCTTCGGGTCTGAGGTGGCGAGTTATGCCCGCAATTCGTTCAAAGCCATCGACTTCTTTTTTCTGTTCCGAGAAGGAGTGTTGCCCTCTCCCAGTGGCGGCTACTCGGACGAGGAGAAGAAGAAGGTTGTTCACGCCACCCAACTGCGTCTGACGGATGGTGATTTGAAGTGGATTAGTCGGATTATGAGCATTCTACACAACACGACGAAGAACGCACCGCTTTCCTTCCGATTTGTGTTCAAGAACTGTCCGCTTCGAGATGACCAAAGTACTCCCGATTTTGGCTTCGATGACTCCTTTCTCCTCTTTCTGAACATCGCCTCTGTTTGCTAGGCTAGACGGCATTAGCTGTAGGCGGCCTTTCCGATTTCCTTCACGACGGAACAGGACGATCACACCAGCAGTGCCAAGAAATCCCTCTTCAAGGTAACGACGCTCATATGCATGGAGTTCGCTTCCTTCTTCCCCCTGTTCCTGGACCAGGCCGACGATTCCGCCGTGATTCAGCTCATGGAAGCAGTGTACCACCAGTTCCTCGAGAACAATGCCTGCAATGCGCCGTGCTGGACGGGCGACGAGCCGTCGGACTCCGGCCTGTTGGACTACCGTGACGGACACTTCCACCTGAACTTGTGGACGCACCTCCTTCTGCTCATGAAGTGCTCGTTCTCTCCTCCCCTGACTGGTAGCTCCTTCGCGTTCGCACGCCCCGCCGTCGTGACTCACTTCCAGAAGACGGACGTTCTTTCACGGTATGACGCCGTGTTCAAGTACCTCGCCTTCTTCTCCATTCGGCTGCTTGCCTGCGATGCCTTCTTTGCCTCTCTGGACCGAGCCCGTTTCAGCGACAATCAACGGATCGCCATTTCCAGACGAGTGTACTCCTTTCACCTCCCCTCGGAGGAAACGCTCGCTCTGATGGCGATCCAACACGCGCTTCTGTTTCTCCCTTCGGAGTGGGTGCTGTCACGCCTCGTCCACGTGTTCCATTTCGGCGTTCCGTTGGACAGGAACGACGATAACATGACGTCGGGACTGGAGAACATGCGAGTTTGCCTCGTCCAGGTGCTGTGGAACGTGCTGTGTTCTCGGTATGTCGAGGGTCTCCGCTATGAGGTGAGTGTGGGTGATGGATGTGATGGAAAGGGGTTTCTCAAACAACGAATGATTGATGCGGGGTGTGCGAAGAAGGAGTGGGAGCTGCCTGCGCTGAGAGAGGCGATGCGATGCGATATGGACGATGACGAGCTTCGGAGTGCCGCGAATGAGGTGGAGGTGACAGTGAGAGATGATGGATAGGTGATGACTTCGAGAGTTGACAGCACTTCTGCGCGGCGGTTATTCTCTCTGAAGGAGGAGTATTACGCTAAAGCACAACCCTTGCAGCTGGGTCATTCGATGGCGAGCGTGCCTTCCATGCTGGAAGTGAGAGTGATGTGTGGAGATGAGAACTAGAACATCGACCAACACCTGAAGCCGGAAGTGTGTCACATCCCGTGCTCTGCGTTGCCCGAGCACCTGAAGTACGATTGGCTGTTGCCTTCTCAATAGACGTCTGCTGTCGAGTCTTCTCTCGTCTCCTCTTCTTCCTTTCCTCCTCGTTCACTATTTCCAATTCCTCCTCACCTCTTCCGTTTCGACTCCCAATCTTTTCCTCTACTTGTCCTTCTTCGTTCAGTCTTCGTTGGATGTCCCCAATCTGGACGTTTTCCAAAGCAACCAATGGATCGACTACGATCACTCTCTCTCCGACGCGAATCCTCTTTCTCTCCACCAGGACCCACCAAACGATGAGCTCCCCACGCCCGTTGACTTCCTCCATCTTCGCATCAAGATGCCAGACGGCTCTTTTGTCACTCTTTTCTCCTGCTTGCAACCCCTGCTACAACAGGATCGTCGGGACGATTTCCCCGCCTCTGCAGTTCAGCGTTTACGGTCCTGTTTTCCCTCGTTACTCTCCGAAGAAACGGCGGAGAAGGCAGAAGAGAATGCTGCGCAGAAGATTGCTGTGAAGGCATCGACACAGAACGCTCTGCTGGAAATGGAGAAGAATCTGGACTCGTTTTTGGCGAATCTGTCGGAGTCGGAGAGTGATTCTTCTTCGCAGAGCGAGTCGGAGTGTCGTTTCAAGTGCTTGTTCTGTCATACGGATACGGTTGACGACACGGACCATATTCCGGGGTGTTTCTGCGAGGTGTATCAGAATTGTGGTGATTGTAGGAATAGGGAGTGTGTGATGAGATAGACTTGAATGAGTTGATGGGAGAAGTGAATCGAGAGAGGGATTGGAGCGAGCAGGATTGGAGTGAAGAGGAGTGTAAGGGAAGAGAGAAGGATGCACAATAGACCGCCAATACATGCTCCGATTGAAGGAGACGCGAGAACGGCACGACGTGTTTCCGTTTGATCTGGAGAACGAAGCGGTTAGTCGAGACAACGCGAATGTGGTGATTGCAGTGGGAACGACGAATTGAATTCACAGTAGTCGTGTGGACACTTCATTCACTCCGGCTGCTTCAGAAAGATGCAAGAACAGACGGGAGTACGCTTGCTGCTGGGATCTCACATAGACGCGCGTGCGCTGTACCTTCTGCGAGCGGAACGCGAACCTGTTTCTCCCCATCACGCCTCCTGAACAGCCGCTGAGCGACGCGTTTCTGAAGGAACACGATCCTTTCTTTCAGAACGAGGTCAAAATCGTGAGGAATTTGGGCGTTCGTACCAACTAGACAATCGGATCATCACTACCGCTTTTTCCCTTTCTGGAAGGAACACAGCTCGAAAAACGGCTGGATTCTGTCATACCCTCCATAGCGGAAACACTGGCGTCTTCCTTCCGTCTGAAGGTAGGGTCGTGGACATGGGTTAAAAGCAGAGGGATTTGCGTCACGTGCTTCCAAATACGATCGAGTATGTTCATCGTCTTCTTTTAGGAGCCCCTGCCATAAATCGTGTCGTTTTGTGGAGTCCATAAGAAGTAGGGAATTTGTACACGGGCTTTCTCTCGTTCAACGAGGAGTCGAAGCGATACGAGATCAGTTCCCTGTGTGTTCGGTGGCTGAACGAGTTGTTGCTGTCCTTTGCGCTGCTGGAGAAGAAGGCGGGGGAAGTGAGAGTGTGTCATTCACAGGCGGTTCAAGACGAAGTGATGCGTAATGCCGAATTAGACGAGTTGTTTGAGTACAGAAGGAATGTGACCACGGAACAGAACCAGGCATGCGTGATTCACTCTCTCCGTCGGGTTTCTTTTTGCCTCTCATCATCAGACGAGGCGTTTCGTTCCTCCGATGGGACCCCTCGCTTTTCAGAAGACGCTATTCGCGAGCAATTCAACCGGGTTGTGTGCTATTCGCTCATTCCGCCTCCTTCTGAAACTCCCGTGTTCGACACGGACTCAACCGTCGTGGAGATGCGAAGAATGGACGTGTTTGACCTGTTTGTGGAATGGGTCCTCCACCACCCGCTCGATCTGCCCAGCGCGAAGCTGTCTCCGATGCAACGCCTGCAATGCTCCTTCGCGGCGTATCTGCCGGCGTTCTTCGCACTGGTAGTGTTGCAGGCGGCGTATGAGGTGTTTGTGATTGTGAAAAAGAATGGATTGCGTAGTCGGAAGAGAAAGGAGTTATGAATAGACGAAGAATCGCTTCTGGAGATGGACGAGCCTCTGTTGCTGGAATGGTGGGAATGGTTCAAGACGATGAAACTCCCTTCTTCGTACGAAGTGGGATTTGAGTACTGTGTGATGCAAGAAGTGAAGAAGGGAGTGAGTGTGTGTAGAGAGAGTGAGCAACAGATCGTTCAAGGCATCTCGCTGTTGCTGCGAGGGTTCTTGCAACAGTGCTGTCTGCTGAAGAGAATTCTGGCATACAATCCTGCTGTCAACGAAAACGTGGCCTTTTCGGACTCAGTGGACGCATTGTGTGGCGAACTCTCTCTGCCTCCTCTTTCTTCCTTCCTGCATGGTGATGTTCTCAACTCCACGCAATCCCAACTCATCGCTCGTTCGCTCCAACGTCTGCAACAACGACACGACCAACTGAACTTCGATCACATTCAGTGTCGTTTGGTTCGGCATCACTTGCTGCCCACACCGCTTATGGTATTGCCATCCCAGTTCCAGATCCTTCGCAACACGATGTTTTTTCGACTCGTACCCGTCGAACACGCCATTCACGCATAGCACCAGTGCTCGGGAGAGAATTGCTTGCTGTGCGTTCCGTGCAGTGTGTGCGGCGCGAAAAGGCGGTTTCTCTTCGTATGTCTGAACTGTGGAAAATGCGTTTGTGTCGGTTCTGAGGGTGATTTGCAGTATTGCTTCTCGACCAACACGTCGCACGGGTGCATTTTGGCGAGGAATGATGTGGTGTGCAATTGCCGATGTGCATTTCTGATGTCCGTCAACACCAGTGATGTGATCGAGATGGTTTGGGGTGAGGAGATGACGAGGGATGCAAATCCAATGTAACGGCGACTCCACTCATCAATGGTAGCTACTTCAGTCAGAATGACGAAACATTCGTCAATTGCGGGTATCACGGCAATGTGTTCTTAAATAAGGATGCTGCAGACATTCTCCGGATACGCAGCGAAACCCTGTCACCATAATACACAGTTGTGTTTGTTGTGACTCTTTCGGCAGTGCGTTGCATTCCACCAGGATTGTGCTCATGAACAAGCATCAATCTACGATTCGGATCCTCTTCATCACGTAAAACCGGGGCCCTTCCTTGATACGATAGCGACATTCACGAATCTGCTCCAATAGACGTGCTACAGCAGCAGCTTCATGCCTTTCTAAAGGAAAAACCGTAAAGAGTCATTCCCTTCATTTTCGTGTAGTTGTGATTTCATCTTTGTCGGTGGGGATGTAAGGAGTTTGAAACATCCCGTGAATCTATCGCAAGAAGCGAATACCGTTGCTACCAACGATTCATATGATATTCTTCTCTACAAGAGTATTCCCGCATTGTCCGTATCATCGATAGTGCTGTCGTCCTTTTCCATTCCCGTGTTATGGATTCCAGGCAATGTGCTGTTTCTTTCCGCCTTTCATGGAGTAGCATGATTCTACATACTCCTACATTCCCGGTTTCCGTTATCCATTCCCCAAGTCGCTCAATCTGCACAATCACGTTTACCGCATTGGAAACAACTTGTATGTGGCTGGTATTGGAGGTAGTCCTCCTGCTTATGACCAAAACCACACGCTGGTCTGGACGGGCTTCCCCTTCGTCAAGGGTGATGTTGATCCGACCGCGCTTGAAGAGGAAATGGCGAGAATTCCCCAATCAGCTTCCGTATGCATCGGCAGAGGCCTTTCACCGTAGATCATCCTGTTCACACATGCTCCTCCAGATCTTGCCCCTACGAGCATTGCCGTTTCAAAGGAAAACCGTGCTGAGTTGATTATTGCTGGAAGTGCGTCGCTCAGTAATCTGCTGAAACGAACCCTGTCAAACGTTTGCACGCTTCCTTGTCTTTAGCATAGTATCGCGTGCCTCTGTACCTCCATGGTCATTGCCACGTGGCTGTTGGATCGAACACCTATCACGGAGAGAAGAATTCCACTGTGATACTGAATCCCGGCTCCTACCGCGATGGACGCGTTGCTCGCATCACCTTGACCGAAAGGGAGGACATGTGGATCGTGTCCTCTCAGGAGTTTTACACGCTATCGTAGTCGTCTCAACTCCTGTTTGTTCCAAAGAAGACAACCCCTCTTGATGATCATGAACCACTGAACGCCGTTTTCAAATGGCACAAACACTAAAGCGAAAGGAAGCAACACATAACCCATGTCCGCGAGCAAGGATAGCATCCAGGAGCGTAATGGAGGTGTCTGTTTCGTGACGGATAGAAGTGAATGCTTGTTTGAAGAAGGTCGACGAGATGAAGGAGAAGAACGAGGACCTGGAGAAGATTGCCGACGAGATTACCACGACGCTGAATGCCGTGTAGTTTGTCATTTCCGCTCATCACACACTAGCTGCCCTGTGGACGAAACCATCCTCGAAGCAGCTCCTCTGCAGTACAAATTGGCGTGCATCCTCATCGACATCGTGCATGTTACTGTAATTGCGTGTGTCGACCCGTAGAAGCGTTCTGACGATGAAAACGCGGATGAAGAGCTTGACGGAGTGAACGAGGACGATATGCAAATTGCCTGGGAGAATCTGGAGTCCGGTCGTGATACTTCTCTCGACTTATGAATAGCCCGTATTCTCTACAAGAATGCCGAGGATGGAAAGGACTATAGAAAGGAGATTGCCGACATTTACATGTCTCTGGGTGATCTGGACATGGAGAAGGGCGATTTTGAAGCGGCGGTGAACGATACGAAGGAGGCGCTGAAGATCCGCTCTGAGCTGTTCCCGGAAGTGAGTCGCAAGATCGCCGATTGCTACTTCTTCCTTGGCATTTCGTACTTCTACATGGCGCAGAACAACGCGCTGCTGTCCGAGGACGACAAGTCTCTGGAGAAGGTGGCGGAGGAGAACGCGAAGGAGAGCAAGACGAATCTTGAAAAGTCTCGTTCCATCTTCGGAAAGCTGTGCGTGGAGAAGGCGGTGGAGCTGAAGGTGCTGGAGACGAAGGAGGAGGATTGGGAGAAGGGTCTGGAGCTGATTAAGGCGAAGAAGGAGATTCCGACGGAGGTGAAGGAATTGTTGGACAATGCGGAGGATATGCAGGAAACGGTGAGTGTTTGAGTGGCGAATGAGAGGAAGATTGACAATGCGACCAAGTTCTCCGTGGCGAACGTGATTGCGGAGGAGAAGAAGAACGTGGATGCGCTTCGCGAGCTGATGAAGTCGGACAAGGTGGAGGATGATGAGGATGATGAAGACTTCGAGGAGGAGGAAGAGGAGGAAGAAGACGATGATATCGTGATTGAGAACGTGGAGGATGTGAGGGGAATGAAGCGTGGCGGAGAGCAGCTGAAGGATACGCAGAAGAGAATGAAGTAGAAACGCGTCACTTTTGTGGAAACGGGTTTTGTTTCTATCAAACGTTTTTGCATTCCTGTGTTGCAGCGGATCTTCTGTGCGCGTGAACGTCTCTGTGGCGCTAGAATCGGAACTGTATGCTTGAAAGCCCATCCTTGAAATGAAGATACGGAGTATGCACACAGGTCAAGAAGGGTCGGAGCTTGTTGAAGAGCAACTATCGGAGAGCGAGATTCGAGAGAGTTTTAGGAGTTTTAGAATGAGCGCGTTTTGAATCGTAGAATTGGTGTTGACGAAAACAAAGGGAGCGGAATCAGAAGGCAATGGTGGCGGGGCTGTTGCAATGGAGGAAGTAGAAGAAGGAGAAGGCCATAAGATACTAGATGTCGCACCCCATAAGGCGAGTGAAGAGGAAGTGTAGCGTGCAGCTCGACGTTTTTTCTTCAACCAAGCGTTCATGCGTAGGTGCATGACAATGATCTGCTCGTTTTGCGGCGATCTCCCAGCAGTCCATTTCTTCGGTACGCTCCATCTCCGAAGAAGTGCTTAAGTCGTTTTCTCTTGACTCGTAGACATGGTGGGTCCTCTGCTTCTGGAACAGGTGATTCGGTTTCCTTCTTCAACCTGAATCACGATTCCGATGACCACAACGACTCTTGCAATTGCTCTCCGTCTCATTCGTTTGACGATATTTCCGGTTCAAACCGAGTTGTATCAACTGGTAGATGCCGTTCACGGGTGTAATCGCAATAGGGTGTTCCGATGCATCAGAGTGCGTTTGTCTCGACTGTGACAGAAATGATACTGCGCTGGTGTTGCTTCCCAAATAGCCCTGTATGTGCCATTGTGTCTCCTGCTTTTCCGTTTTTGGACCCTTTTGTATGTACTGTATTCTCTATGTATATCGTATTCCTGTTTGTTTGGCCACCACTGTACGAAGAAAGGGCGTCTGTACGCACGAAGGGAGCGCGGAGTTTCGTTTTCCCACACGCTCTTCATCAAAACACTTGCAATGCCTGAAGAAATACAGAAGCGTACTTCCGATCGAATGGGTGGCGTGATTGCTAGGAGGAAAGGCGAGTATTCTGTCGAACTTCAACCTCATGATGTACAAGGTGTGGCTGGAGAAGATTCGGCGTCCCATGTCGTTCTTGCTCGAAATGGCAGGATTGTGACGGCGGAATGACCGTGTAGCTGCTGCCCATCGCCCTGTCCGGTATTATTCTCTGGATTTATTCGTTGCTGACGTTGGACTACATTCCTGCAAAGTCGTACGGTGCTGTCTCGTCTCCTGACCCGAAGCTACCACAACAACTACTACCGAGCGCTCGAGATCGGCAACATGGCCCAGACACTGCGAGAGAGCAACAAGATCATCGTGATTATTCCGGAAAACAACGAGACCCACGCATTCGTCGACTGGTGGTGCGAGCAGAACCCCGGCTTCCCTGCAGAGGAGCTGTGGCCGGACAAGATGCCAGAGCTGGAGTACGCGAATGTCCCGCCTCTGTGCAAGTACATTCGCTTCATGCGGAACGAGACGGAGCTCACTGACTACCTGAACACCCCCAATATCGGCTACAACCCCTCCATCCCCGATGTGTACATCGCCATCATGTTCGATGAATATCCTTCCTGTGGCCGCGGATGTGAGATTCTTAACGCGCACGATCTCCGCAGATCGCAAGAACTGGACCTACACACTTCGTCCCAATCAGATGGATGTTCCCAACATGTACTCCGAGGGCTTGTCCCAGCACCTTGTTTCCATCACGCCTAGCATGATGAACGAATACCTCCGCAGAATGAGCTCCACGGGCCTGAAGGCCTACATCCGATCATCCATTCTCTCCTACGACACCTTCGACTCGATGCTTTCCGACGATGTGGCGAAGATCGAGGTGCACAGCCAGTACCTTCCCGGCTTCTCCTCCTTCCAACGCTCGATCGATCGCTACCTGATCAACCAGACGCAGATCGTGAACCTGAGCGCGAGAACGGTGAGGAACCGCGTGTACAGCAGTTTCTCCCTGAAGTCGAAAGTGGGGGATGTGGGGGTGATGAATGATAGTACCGCACTGTGCTGAGTGATTGGCTGAACATGCTGAATGACGAGCAATTGGAGGAAATGAAGCCGTACGGCGAGGCGTTCATCCGAGAGCAGCTGTTCGTCCCGCAGAAGTATACGAACGTGCCCTTTCCTACAGAGGCTTACGTGAGTGCGATGGTGTGCGATGACGGGTAGAGAGAGAGCGAGTTCTTCGATCTGATCGGAATGCTGTACCCGATCTTCTTCCTGATCACCTACCTCTATCCCTCTTTCTGGATCATTCGCAACATCGTCACGGAGAAGGAACGGGGTATTCGCGAGACGCTCAAGACCATGGTAGCTTCCCCGCTTTTCCATAATGGGTTAGGGCCTGAAGGACCTGGCGCTGGTGTCCTCGTGGCTGGTCATTTACTTCGCGGAATTCTTGATCATTTCTGTGGGCTGTACGCTGATGCTGAAGCAAGTGTTCGAGTTCTCCAATCACTTCCTCTTCTTCCTCTACTTCGCCTGTTTCTCCTTCGCGATGATGATGCTCTGTTATCTAATCACCTCCTTCTTCTCGAAGGCCAAAACCGCGGGTCTGTTGGGCGTGTTGATCATCTTCATCACATTCGTTCCTTCCATTCTGTGTAAGTGTTGTTTTCTCTGTTTGGCCACCCCACTCACACTCTCCAGTGCAAAACAACTACACGCGCACGCTAATGCTGGGTCTCTCCGTGGATTCCACCATCGCATTCTCCATCGGAATCTCGCGCATCGCTTCGCTGGAAGCGGAGACCACGGGACTCACGTACGGGTCGTTGTTCATCAGCATCAACGGCTACAGCGTGTTTGAGAGCATGGTGTTCATGGTGGCGGACGGTATTATTTACTACCTGCTGGGTCGTTATTTCGACCAGGTGATTCCGAAGGACTACGGTCTGTCGCAGCCGTGGTACTTCCTCTTCACGAAGCAGTACTGGAGAGGAGAGATCGTGCAGCGGAAGAAGGAGATGGAGTTTCATCGCGACAGCGACCGGTAGGAAAAACGACCTCGTGTGAGCGCTAGGCACGTGGGCACGAAGTACATCGAGGAGGAGCCGAAGGAGCTGAAGGAGCTGGCGAAGGAGCACCGCTGCGTGGAGATCCAGCACCTGGTGAAGGTGTTCAACACGCCGGTGGGTCCGAAGGTGGCGGTGGATGACCTGAACGTGAAGATGTATGAGGGTCAGATCTTCTGCTTGCTGGGCCACAACGGTGAGTGGTGGGTGGTGGGTGATGAGTGTAGGCGCGGGCAAGACCACGTCCATCTCGATGCTGTCGGGTATGCTGCCCGTGACGGAGGGAACGGCGAAGGTGTTCGGACTGGACATTTGCGAGGACATGCCGAAGATTCGCAACATGATGGCGGTGTGTCCCCAATTCGATATATTGTGGGACAATTTGACGGGTCGGTCCCGATTGGGGTGGTGACGCTGTAGTGAAGGAACATCTGTACATCGCAGCGAAACTCCAGAATGTTCCGAAGAAGGACATCGAGCGTCGCATCAAGAGTCTGGTGTATGACGTGGGTTTGACCGAGAAACTGAACAAGTGCAGTAAAACGCTGTCTGGCGGGCAGGTGCGTGCGTGAAGAGTGGATGAGGAATAGAAGCGGAAGCTCTCTGTGGCGATGGCGTTGATTGGAGATAGTAAGGTGGTGTTTTTGGACGAGCCGACTTCGGGAATGGACCCGTACTCGCGTCGAATGATTTGGAACCTTCTTCGGAATTACCGCGAGAACCGTGTGATTATTCTGACGACGCACTTCATGGACGAGGCGGATTTGCTGGGAGATCGCATCGGCATTATGAGCGGTGAGAGATGGAGAAGGGATTGAATATCAGACGGTCAGATGTTCACGTGCGGAACGAGCCATTATTTGAAGCACAAGTTCGGCGTGGGGTACAATCTGACCATTGTAAAGGACGAGGCGTGCAACACGAAGAAGCTTGAAGGCACCGTGTTCAAACACGTATAAGAGAATGGAGTGTGTAACAGGCAGATTCCCGAGGCTGCTGTGTTGACGAATGTGGGCGCAGAGCTGACGTTCCAACTCCCGTTCAACACATCGGACCGTTTTGTGAGCCTGTTCACAGAGTTCGACAACCACAAAAAGGAGCTGGGGATCACGACATACGGTGTGTCCGTCACAACGATGGAGGAAGTGTTCTTGAACTCAGCGAAGGTGGTGGACAAGGAGTTTGCGCGATCCATCTCGTCACGGCGGAATCTGAACGGGCAGGGCGTGTCGGTGGCGGAGGGCACGAAGCATTTGGAGATCAACGAGGAGGAGGAAGAAAAGAAGATCAACAGAAAGGACTTCACAAGAACCACGAGTGATATTCATGAGAACTTGTTCTGGAGACACTTCCACGCGAACTTCTTGAAGCGGTTCCAATACGCAATTCGCGACAAGAAGATGTTCGTCATGGAGTTGTTGATTCCCGTCGTGTTCACCACCATCGTGTTCACCTCCGTGAAGATTATGTTCAACGTGACCAACGTGCCTTCTTACACTATGGATACCCACTTCTACAACACCAAGGTTGACTCGGACATGAAGGGCAAGACGCGATTGGTGTGGGATGATTACACGTGCTCGCGGAACAAATCGGAGGCGGTGATGAAGTGGCTGCCGGAGGACCGGATGGTGCTACAGCAGGTGAACGTGACGGAGCTGAAGACGGCGGAGGTGTGCAACTCGCTGGCGAGGTTCCTGTGGTGCAATGATCCGGTGGGTTGTGTGATGTGTGTTGTGCTTGTTGATGTGCTTGTTGATGTGCTTTTTGGATGTGATGAGTGATGTGATGAGTGATGACTGTGATGTGAAAACAGTGATGAGTGTGAATTACATATTCAAACACCTTCTCACCTCTCAGTACAAGCCTCCCAACAACATCCAGAAGGAAATCATCGCCCTTTCTCGCTTCGTCCTCGACGACAAGAACAACCACACCGACAACCTGTACAACGCCGGCTTCTGTTACAACTTCAACCCCAAAACCCACTACTACGAGTACTATTCTCTCGTTAACACTACCTCGCCTCACGCCTCGCCCATCTCTCAGAACACCTACGACGTTACCTTGTTGCGAACAGTGAAGGAAGACAAGGACTACGATATTCACATCAATAGCCATCCGCTCCGTACACACGTTCACACTCCATCACCCATAGCTCTGAACCAAGCCACGAAAGAAGTGACTTCGCAAGCTATTTCCATGGCTGTTTCACAAGACATCGTGATGGCTCTAGCCTTCGTTCCCGCCTATATCGTGCTGTTCCTGGTGAAGGAGCGCGAAGTGGGAATGAAGCACCAACAGATCATCAGTGGAATCAACATCCCTGCCTACTGGCTGTCGGAGTTCCTATGGGACACACTCGTGTACTGTGTGGTGGTGGTGTGCGAGCTGCTGTTGATGTGGTTGTTCCAGATGGACGACTATTTGAAGGATGGTAAGGCCCCTGCTGTGTTGTTGCTGTTCTTCTTGTATGGAACCGCCAGCACCAGTTTCGTGATGTGCATTCAATACATGTTCAAATCGCACACGATCGGTCTGATTGTGGTAAGGTGTGATTGGAGAGGGTCAGGAATAGACTCTGTTTATCAACATGCTGTGTGTGATTATGGAGTTGGCTTCGTTTATCATGACCGCCATCAAGGACACTTGCTACACCGCCAGAGTGCTGAAGTAGGGCCGTTTTCAGTCATCATTCATCACTGTTTTTACATCACTCATCACATCACTCATCACTCATCACTCATCACTCATCACATCACTCATCACAACTCATAAGCACATCACCTACACTCTCCATCGTGTCAATCGCCTCCGTGTTCACGTCCGACGGCGTCACTTTACTCCCGTTGGGCGCGCTCAGGCAGTAGCAGCACTTCTCCTTCACGCCGTAGCGGTGCTTTACCACCTTGTTGAAGTAGAATCCCAAGTACTGGAACAGGAACCCGGAGACGAACAGCGCCACCAGCACCCAACCCAGGCTCACGCCCAGCGCCGTCGCGCTCGGCTACGCCTCACACTACCGCACCGCACACACATCGAACAGGTTGGCGAAGGAGTAGCCGTGACGTGTGACACTGTCGGCGTACAGAATGAGAGAGGAGGCCTCCACCATGGAGGTGGGCGACAGGACGAACGAGATCAGGCAGTACGCCCACGTGGGCAGCTTCTAGGCGTGATGGAGGCGGTGTGGGCGGACGGTCAGGAACATCGCAGGCAGGCCGCCGAAGATGAGAATGAGCATGATCACGCCAGCGCCCGTCTCGGACTTGTCGAAGAAGGAGGTGAGCGCCATGGTGTACGCGGAGATGTTCCAGGCCACGCTACGATCAAGCCCGTGCCAAGAGGTCACATGACGAAGATGACAAGCAGGACGAAGAAGGACGTCTGCTCGAACAGCAGGAGCGAGGCGACCACCGCGCACACCACCGCCACCAGCAGCCCGCGACTCAGCAACGTCCAGTACCACGACAGGTACCACACGATCTCGTTCAGACCCGTCATCAGCATGCCCTCCTAACGCTCACCGCCTCACTCCACGCCCACCTGCACGCGCGTGTCACGCTCCTCCAGCAGGCGGCGCGACACCGTCACCATGGGGAAGCAGATCACCAGAATCAGGTAGATGGGCAGCACGCCGCTCAGCGCCTAGCGTCTCACACAGCAGTCAAGCCTACCTGCAGACGGGTGTCGACGTAGTAATCCTCGTTGGGGAACTGCTGGTAGGAGTACTGGCGGGACACGGGGCCGCGCGTCTTCACCGCCATGATGAGATCGTCCAGGAACAGGCGGAGCGGGGAGAACTTGGTCAGGAATGATGCCGGCGTGCTGCTCGGCTCCTGGTGGTAGGTGTTGACCAGCTCCTCCCAGTTCACGATCGAGAACTGATTGGTGGCTGGGCGAAGCGCGTAGTCGACTCTCGCGGTGGGATCGAGAAGGGACGAGGGATCCATGAACTCGATGGCAACAGCCAACGAAGTCGTCGACGACAGCTCCGAGAGCTGCACGTCGGAAGCAACACAGTGAATGTTCAAAGTGAAATTGAACATGGAGAAAGTACTATTAAACGCGGAAATCAGTGGTGTCAACTCCGATCCCTATTCGTGAAGCAAATCCGCCAGGACAACGGAGCAGTCAGAGTTATTCACAGGCAGGAACGCCACGTGCGACCCAGGAATGATCAATCCAGTCTTGAACACGGGGATAGCGCTTTCTTCGTTGTACAGCAACGTGCCCTACTCATCACACAGCGCAATCGCTGCATACGGGATATTCGACGTTCTTGACGTCCATACTGATTCCCACCATGATCGCTAGGAACAGCAGAGGATACCTAGGGATGAATGAAGCGGACAAACAAAACAGGATATCCATGGCGAGTTCGCCAGGGTTCCTCTTCATAACGATCTTGTTTTTCCAAGAGATGATACGGAATTGCTCCTTTAATTCTTCTCTCATTGCTTTTTTGAATGAAAACCGCAAGGAACCGGCTAACGGGCGTTTCATTCGTGGTTCTGTGTTCGGTTCTACTAGTAGGAACGTATCCATCCGTGTGTTGCACTCTTGAATGCGAGAGCCTGGTGCAAAAAACAAAAAAGTACATGAGTTCGTGCTGCAATCGAGAGGAGGTTCCCTTGGGATCCACCAGTTTATCATAGTTCTTGTCGATTTTGTCCAGGATCGTGGAGTAGGCGTTTCGCAAGTCACGGAAGCCCTGGCAGAGGGTGATGTAACTACCGGTGATTCAGCCGCCCCGTGCTCACTGAGCATTATCCAGAGCCTTCACAGACTGAATTAGGTCCACCACCTCCAGGTTCTGTCGACTCTACGCATCACGATCACCCACAAGACCAACGGAGAGGATATTCTTTGCCCGTACCTGGTGGTAGGACGTCAGCGAGGCGAACACCTCGACTGCCGAGTTCTTTCCCGCCTCGAGACTGTTGAACAGGTCGCTCTACTTCTCACACCTATCGAAGGGACGTTCCTGCACTTCTTCACCGAGCGGGTGGCCGTTGTCAGAGGGCGCACGATTGTAGACAATCCACATTCTTCGTTTGAAAGCCCGCGTATCACTTTACTCCAATACGTCGAATATATCCAGGAAGTCCGCCATCTCTTCCTTCAGCTTTGCATTGAGTTCAACGATTCTCTATCGTAAGGGGCGGATAGATGGATTACGTCATTGCAGGGGACAATATCTTTCTTGTTATCCACAGTAGAGACTTCCTCCATCTGGAGGAGCTCATGTTGAATGCTCTATGCAGTGGCTTCCTCACAGCATGATATACCTCAATGTATGTGTTCAAATCGCAAATCTTCTGAGGCAGTTTCACCTTGATCGCGTGTTCTGCCTTTTCCTTTGTTTCCTTCACGAGAGAAGTGAAATACTACGACTGAGATCATAAAAAGGCTGGGTACTTCCGTTGGTCCTTCCTCCATGATTGAGTATGTGTCACGTTTTGTGTACGAATTCGCTTGCTACCCGACGTATACTCACAGATGGGGTTGCCTTCTGTTGAAAACCGTAGAAACAGCACGCATTGCAATTCTTGGGCCCCGTCATCTCCATTTCAACCTGCACAGCCACAGTTTCTTTGTGTTTTCCGTCACTGAGGTTTCGAGGGTAAGTAGCCCACCCTGTTCATGAGTGTAACCTGATCAACAAGCTCTGTGTGGCTGTTTTGTGCCGCATAGAGAAGAATATCAGGGAAACGAGGCATTCTTATCTCTTTGTGTGAGATACGGATAGATGTGTCCATGCGCTGATATGGGATGTAACACGGATGTAGGTGGTAAAGGCGTTTAATACTTCTGTTTGTTTAACACACATACCATTCCAGGAATTCCATCTTGTGCGGCGTTCTCAACTCCACGTCCGGATTGTATGTCACCGCAAGAACCTAGAAATAATCCGCGGAGCAAGGAGATAAATCACTAGGGGCAGTATCCTTGGGTCCGATGGCCGAAGTGACGGGATGACTGCGCTGCATGGACTCCTGGGGTTTGGGGATGACCTTCCCGGAGGATAAAGAGACACGCTGGCGCACACCGTCCACCTTATTGATCTTCACCTTCGTCGGTTTCCTACAACTAACCACTCCTTCCCGAAAACGACTTGGACTCGGGGTCCAGGAGCTGCACATTCGAGTAAGGAATGAACGACTCCGCTTCAAAGATGCCTCCAGCCTGCTCATCGGTTCCACGAACGTTGTGTTTCCTCTATAGGTTAGTTGTACCCATCTCTCCAGATTACGAAGTTCACGCCATCAACTAGCACACGATTCAGCTTTCTGTCGACCTTCAGCACCTTTCCTTGCTTTCCTTTGTCCTTTCCACTGATCACCTCAACCTAATCCCATTACACACACACAGCAGGAGAAAACCGTATCGCCACGCACAATCGTCCACGTCCCGATAACATCGGCCGCGTTTATCTTCTTCTGCATCTTAGCATTCAGCCGATGCTTTATCATGGGGTGAATAATCCGACGACCTCCCTGCATTTCTTATTGTGGCTTCAACAAACAAATAACGTCACTCAATCTAAAGTCTAAGGACTCTCCGTCGTTCCCGTGCAGTAGTTGATGTTCTCCGAGTTGGGGAAAGGACCGTTAGGGGCGTACTCTCTCTCACCGGACTTCAGCTCCCAGTTCCACGTGAAGCGGCACTGAGCTCTCTCCTTCTCGTCCTCCAGATCGTAGTAGTAGTAGCTATCGTTCACAGAGCCGCACATCTTCGTGT
>OIWT01000935.1_pt1 | contig 38042 bp, 34 predicted proteins | sample 1587701 | NCBI WGS metagenome assembly OIWT01 (sample SAMEA3888904, study PRJEB22519) | human gut metagenome | biome: human gut; feature: human-associated habitat; material: faeces | place: Denmark | collected 2009 | reverse complement strand
ATCCGCCTGTTTAAAAGTAAATGAGTAAAAAAGTAAAAAAGTAAAAAGTTAGGAGGTCGAGCGTCTCGCTCGACAACACAAAGCAAGTCTGCTAATTAGGAGTTAGGAATTGCTTGGGTGGTGTTGTCGAGCGAGACGCTCGACCTCCTAATTCCTAACTCCTATATGCTATTGTCCGTTATTTTCCTTTAACTTCCAGCGAAGCTTAACTTCCGTTTTGACACACCGCCTTTTTTTTGTTACACTCGCTATTTCCAAAATATGTTGTCCATAATTTCGTAGCGTTTTTCCATGGCTGCGTCTTCCTTCACCAACGTGTTCACATCGATTTGCAGAACCGGAGCTATTGTCTTTCCGTTTGTAGCCGGCCATTCGACGAGTCCGAGGCCGTTAGGATTTCCGGTCTTTACGAAATTGACGTAATAGTTGCTGAATATATCAGAAACCATATAATCTTCAGGTTGCCAGTCGTACACGCGGTTTGTGGGGAGTGTACCCATAGCATATTCTATGTCGGCGGAGTGCACAGCGCCGAGAGACTTCGGCATTGCGGGAGTGTCAGAAGTCTTTTCCTTCACGCCGCCGGCAAGTCCTGCCACCTTGTCTTTAATTCTCATATCCGGACGGGGATGACAATAGCGGTAGCGATAGACCGGCTGTCCGCTTGTTAGCTTATGCATGTTGCCCCACTTCCATGTGGAATAGTCGAGGAAACAGTCGCCAGCAAGGTTGTTGCCCGGTTGTCCCATGACATCAGCATCGGTATTAAGTCCATACAGACGGAACAGTTCGTCGGTAGCATCGCCGAAAGTGCCCCGTGCAGCCTCCTTGAAGTTGTCGATGGTAGGAGTCTTTCCGTGGAGGATGTACATTGCGTTCATCTCTTGGTTGTTGCCACCTACGAGCAACGGCACCTTGGTCTGCTCGCCGGCTGCAAAGACATCATAAGGTTGTTTTGTCCAGAAGTATCCGTCGATATTATACATCGGAATATTTCTCACATTCGCCTTCTCCATCAGTTCATTGGCAGGAATGGCCCGCATCTCGTTTATGTTCTTGCAACCCAGTTTCCGTGCCACCTCCAAGCCGCTCTTCTCGGCATTCTTCAGTGTTGCCACTTTCTTCATGCCTATGACCGAACCGCTCGACCCCATAGCCTGAGCGAACAAGCCCTTGCACAGAGGTGAAGCCATAAGGGCACTTACCGACATCGACCCCGCCGACTCACCAACGATGGTGATGCGCTCAGGGTCGCCGCCAAAAGCAGCGATATTATCCTTCACCCATCTTATTGCTGCCACCTGGTCGAGGAAGCCGTAGTTTCCAGAGCCTTTATATGCGGTTTCCTTTGAGAGCTGCGGATGAGCGAAGAATCCGAATATGCCCTCGCGATAGTTTGCCGTAACAGCAATGATTCCCTTTCGGGCCATAGCGTCGCCGGCATAGCGCGGTTCGCTACCGCTGCCACACATCAGTCCGCCGCCATTGAAGTAGATGAGCACCGGCAAATGCTCGTTCATCTTCTTTGCCGGAGTCCAGATGTTCAGGTACAGACAGTCCTCGCTCATTTCCTTTGTCCCGAAATTCATATCGCCGAAAAGGTCCTGCTGCATAGGGTTGGGGCCAAACTCCTTTGCTTGGCGAACGCCATGCCATTTCCCTGCCGGCTGCGGAGCTTTCCAGCGAAGTTTTCCCACCGGAGGTGCGGCAAAAGGAACGCCCTTGAATGTCTTTATCCCCGATTCGTCAATGCCTTCGAGTGTCCCTTCAACCACCTTCACCTGCACTGGTTGTTGTGCAAACAAGACTGCTGCGAGCAATGTAAGCACCGATGTCATAATAGTTCTTTTCATTGTATGATGTTTTTTTTAGATGATCTGCGGCAGAAAGCTTGAGAGAATCAAGATTATGATGCCTGCGATCAATACGTTAATGGTCTTTTGCGAGCAGCCTTTCCATTCCTTCAGTATGATGCCCCAAACATTAGAGAACACCACGTTGAGTGCCATCAGAATGCAGAACGACAGCGTCATGAGTGTCGGCGACTCTGTGAGAAAGCCTTTGCCCAGCGACAGTCCGAAGAACTGGCTGTACCACAAGGCACCCGCCAAAGCGCAATACACGATGTTGTTGCCCCAGACCTTGCGGTTCCGGTAGTCGCCCCAAGTGTGGTTCTTGCCATTCTGATACAGGCAATAGGCGGCATTGGTCATGAATCCGCCAAGCGTCACGAGCAATGTGGCTGGCAAAGTCTTGTACATGTCGGGGGTCAATGACCCGAAGTGGATGTCGCTGCCGAATGTCAGTCCCACGTTGAAGCATCCGCTCATGAAGCCTGCCAGCAACGCTATTGCAAGTCCCTTTGTGAAGTTGAAGTCCCTTACAGCCGCCTTCTTCTCCTCTTCGGAAAGCGATGCCGCCTTCATGCTGCCCGCCACGCCGATGACGGCTATACCCGCAAGCGTGACAACGACACCTAGAATCACGCTGAAGGTGAGCGACGAGAGGGCGTTCATCTCCGGGAAAAAGACATTGAGCAGCACCGGTCCCATGATTGTACCCAAGGCGGCACATGTGCCGAGAGCAATGCTCTGCCCCAATGCCACACCGAGATAGCGCATGGACAATCCGAATGTCAAGCCTCCTATGCCCCAAAGCACACCGAAGAGCATCGTCATTGCCACATTGAAACCATGCCCGCAAAACAGTTCAAAGAGCGAATGCCCCGCCGGCACGGCGAGCATAGCTCCAAAGAAAGGCAGCACGAGCCAGGCGAAAATGCCCTGCACCATCCAGTAAGACTCCCAACTCCAATCCTTTATCTTATTGATAGGAACATAGCTGCTGGATTGGCAGAAAGCCCCGACAGCTATGATTAACAATCCGATGAATATTTCCATATTCTCTTCCTGCACATGAAGGTTACACACGCTTGGCAAGCACCTCTGCCTCGTAGTTCTCAACGGCGGCTATGTATTCCTCGCCTACGGGTATGCCGTTCTTGAGGTTGAAGTAGTCGTACACAGCGCCGAACGGCAGTGTCTTCTCTTCCTCAAGAAGTGCAAGACGCTGGAACAGCTTGCCCTCGTCCTCATATCTGCGGAGAGTGTCGAGCGGTTCGAGGAATGCCTGCAACAGCGACTTCTGGGCAGCACGCACGCCGATGATGTAGGCACCGATGCGGTTGATGGAACCGTCGAAGTAGTCGAGTCCGATGTGTGCACGGTCGAGAGCGTTGGCACGGACAAGTTCCAAGAAGAGGTTGCGTGTGTTGTCGTCGAAGAGTGTCACATGGTCGGAATCCCAATGCATCGGGCGCGACACATGGAGCATCAGTTCCGGCACGAAAAGCAAGAGGGCCGACACGGCATCAGAGACATTCTCTGTGGGTTCGTAGTGACCCGTATCAAGAGTGTAAATCACGTTGTTCTTGGCGCAGTAGCCGGCATAGAAGTCGTGTGAACCTACGGTGTAAGCTTCCAGACCTATGCCGAAGAGCTTTGCTTCAAGGCATGTCTTCATGTCGGGCAAGTCCTCCGAGAGTATCTCATCCAGCGAATTCTTCAATATTTCGCGATAACGGCCCTTCTCCACGGTTATATCCTTCGAGCCGTCATGCACCCAGATATTCATGATGCATGGGTCGTTCTGGAACTTGCCCATAGCATCGGCGATACGGCGGCAACGCTTTGTGTGCTCAATCCAGAACTCACGGATGGCAGGATCGGGATTGGAGAGCGAGAGGTTGCCGCTCTTGGGATGTGAGAATGAAGTGGAGTTGAAGTCGAGCTTCATGTTCTGCTCCTTTGCCCATTGCATCCAACCCTTGAATTGTTCTACCGTCACTTCATCGCGGTCAATCGGTTTGCCGCCGAACTCGCCGTAAATTTCGTGAAGATTAAGTCGGAACGTTCCTGCCAGAAGCGAGTTCACTTTCTCGATGTCCTGACGAAGTTCGTCAATATTGCGTGCCTTGCCGGGATAATTGCCTGTGCTCTGTATGCCGCCAGAGGCTGCTTCGCCGCGTTCAAAACCTACGACGTCGTCAGCCTGCCAGCAGTGCAGAGATATTGGAGTCTTCTCCAATGCCTCGATGGCCTTGTCTGTATCCACGCCGAGAGCGGCATAACGCTCCTTGGCAATCTCATAATTCTTTAAAATCAAATCTGTTTTCATAGTCTTTTAAGTTTTTAATTAACGTGAGTTCAACGGATATAAGTGATTGAATATTTTTATGACTCAACGAAATTGCCGCTATTTCAACATTGCCAAACACCAATTGTTTACAAACGACAATCGCTATAATCTGCAAGGGCAAAGTTACTGATTTTTTCTGTATTGCAGATGACTTCATCAAAGCTTTTAACGCCCCTATGCAAAATACGCCATAAGAATGCCCCGACTTCTGTCTTGTCCATCCATAAGATCCTTGCCCAAATGCGTAGTCTGCTCACGCTTCATGCGCTCCACTATCTCACGCGGCTTTGTGGCAGAGGTTAAGTCAAAACGGGAGCTGGCAGAACACTACAGCATTTCTTAAATTTTCTGCTGTCCGGCAAAAAAATCATGGGAAAACCCGTGTTCCTGCTTTTTTATTTGTAAGTTTGCAAAAAACATAAAGCCATCAACATGAAAAAGATCATTATCATCGGAATATCCCGTGAATCCACCAGGACATTTGATTGCCAATGACACCATCAAACGCATGGTGTTAGCACTCCCCGTATGCAAGATGTCCTGTGCTTGTCCTGTACTTGTCCTGTACTTGTCCTGTGCTTGTCATCCTTTTGTATTTCGTTGGCAGAGCCGGTAAGATTCGGCTGTACCTTCCATTCATCCGTAGCATGAATGTGTGGGTTCGAAAGAAATCTTCTTTTGTTTCGACAGCTTTACTTCTCATACCCCTCATAGTAATAGCTCTGTTCTATTCCTTTGAATATCACTTCGCGGTTCTCTGTGTCGGAAGTAAGGTTCTGCGAGAGCAGATAGCGTAGCTCGAGGTCGTTGATTGGGGAGCGTTCCATTGCCAAAAGGTATTGGTCTTTGTCCACATACTGCCAATTTACCACTTTGCCGAGAGAACGTTTCAGCATCATGTCGAGCCAGATGCGGGTGCTTCTGCCATTGCCCTCCATAAACGGATGGCACACGTTCATCTCCACATACTTTTCGATGATCTGCTCAAAGGTATCTTCGGGCATTTTCTCCACGGCAGCAAGGGCAGCCTCAAGATAGAGAGAATTGGCAAAGCGGAAGCCGCCTTTGGCAATATTCCTGTCACGGACAACGCCGGCAAAAGGATACAAGCCTTCAAACAGATAATGGTGTATCTGTTGAAGTCCTGCCGTGGAGCCAACGGGCATCTTGGTGATGTCGCCCGACTCAAAAAGGCGTTGTGCATTCAGCAATGAGCGTTCGTCAATTTCCTTTGTTGTCATAATCATCTATTTTGCTTTACCAGCATGAAGTTCATTCACGAGAAAATCATAGACATAGCGCGGACTCTGGTAGTAGAGTGCAGCATTGTCATTCTGTAAAAGTTGATAAGTCTCTGAGTTCAGAACCGTTGAAAGAGCTTCTGACATTGTCGATGTCTTTCCTTCTTCTATCAACAATACAGCAAGTTTAGTTACCATATCGTCCTTCATCATCATTTTCTCATCCGCCATCATTTTACTTGTTTTAAGAGTGATACCGCTTTTTCCGTTCCAAAGAAATATTGAATAGTCATTCCCTTCATGTATTTCAACTTTCTCACAAGTGTAGGAAGATCAATTAGCTGATTTTCGTATTTCCAGAGTTGCACGCCAACTCTGTCATCAGCTATTGGCCCGACGACCACATCATATTGATGAACAGAATCACCAGTTTTATTGTTCCTATTAGCAAGTATGAATTCTGCCCATTTTTCATTATATTCTTCAAAGCAAAGCATTTGTAATTTCTGCATTTCGGTTTCATCAACTTCATACACCATAACAATTGGTTCTCCTTCTTGCTGTTGCTCTGTTTTTATACGAGCCATATTGAGGGCTTGCTCATAGTCAGGCGACAGATAAAAGCCGCGTCCAAAATCCTTGTTAGGTTTTGACATTAACAGGTCTATTTCGTCAAATGCCCGATTGGTTCCATGATATAGTTTCATGCAAGTCCTCCTCCTAATTTATGGCAATATTCTGTCATATCGTTCACCGCCGATGTGAAAGACTGGGTATGCATATAGTCATAATGCCGTTCAACAAAACTGATGCCTTTATAGCGCAACAGATAATTAAACGACTGTTTTAATGTCAAACCATGCCGGTTGCCAAATTCTCTGACAAAAATCACAGTCCACTCTATTTTATCTTTCACATCATATTCCATGTCCATCGGTTTCTATTTTATGTGTCAGGCAAAACATTCAGAAAGTTTTCAGTTTCAATCTCTATTCGGATTTTCATTGCCGGTACTATGAATGCCCGTACGTTTACTTCCTTGTGCACAAAGATAAAAACAATCTTTGATAATCACGAATGATTATTAAAATAGTTGTCCAAATTATTACGTTTTTACACCTATCTTTAAAAGGGTGGGTCAAAAACTGAGGTTATCGGAAGTTAGGTTTTGCCGGAAGTTAAAGGGGAATAACGGACAATAGCATAATAGGAGTTAGGAGTTACGAATTAGGAGGTCGAGCGTCTCGCTCGACAACACCATCCAAACAATTCATAATTCATAATTAAGAATTCTTGCAAAGCAAGCGGCAAAGCCGAGCGCATAATTGGCAGACTTGCGCAGTGTTGTCGAGCGAGACGCTCGACCTCCTAACTTTTTACTTTTTTACTCTTTTACCTTTTTACTTTTTTACCTTTTTACTTTTAAACAGCTCTTTTACTTTTAAACAGGCGGATTAATTTCCGATAACTTCTGCTAACTCCCGTTTTGACACACGGCCTTCCGTCAGCCTTTCATCCTTGCCGTAGCCAGAAGCAAGGCGTAGTAGAGCATCACTCCGCTGACGAGTCCTGCCAAAGCATCGATGACATAATGTGCCTGTATATAGACTGTGGAGAGGCAGAGGAACACATAGAACGGCGTGAGAAGATAGAACAGACGGCGGTTGCGGCTGCGCCATGCAAGGAACATGCACACCGTGGCGATGCCGACATGCGACGACGGGAATGCCGCCGTGGGGCGTTCGCCGGCAGCCTTGGCGTCCTCCACCATTTCGTAGAACACTCCGTCGGTATAGCCCGGCGTGGGAAGGCAGTCGTTGTGGAAGTTGAAATAGTCGTGCAGACTGGGGAATACTCCTGCAAGGACATTGTCCATGCCTATCGCCTTGTAGTAGAATGTGGGGCCGGCGACGGGTACGAAGATGAACACCACATAATATATAAAGAACGAGGCAAGTATTATCACCGACGCACGCTCAAACTCCCGGTAGCGGCAGAAGAAGTGGAAGAACACGATGAGGGCTATCATGGGATAGTAGGAGGCGTAGCCCAGACTCATAAGCTCGCTTATCACCGGCGATGAGAAGTTCTTGGCGAAGGTGAGTGCGGGCTGGTAGCCGAAGAAGTTCTGCTCCATCTGCGCGAACACATGGTCGAGATTGGGGAACATACGGTTCAGCTCGTAGGTGTCGGGATACCACCACGACAGCAACGCTATCTGTACGCAGACGCGCACTCCGCGTGTGAAACGGCAGGGTACAAGGCGGTAAACCACCCATAGGGCGGCGATGATGGCGGCGATGCGCGCCCTTCCCCATATCATGGCGTCGGGATTTTCCACCTTGGTGAAGGTGAACATGATGACGACGAGAGTCAGCGCCATGTAGGCGAGTACAATCCATTCAAGGGTGAGAAGCCCTCGTTTGGGCTTCTTCTCTATTGCAAACAGTTGTTTTAAGAAATTCATTTCATTGTCGTGCCGTACGGCTTCAGGGGCGTGCCGTGCGGCTTTTTATGCGTTGTTGTTTGTGATGTGCGCTCCTTTTCAGAGCCATTTGTTCTCCTTGTACCATTTCACGCTGAGTTCCACACCTTTCTCAAGGTTGTAATGCGGATGGTAGCCCAGTTCGTCCATGGCGGGTTCTATGTCGCAACGCCAGTTGCGCTGGCGCAGGATGTGGTATTTGTCATTGTTCAGAGCTATCGGCTTGCGTGTGATGCGGCTTATGCGTTCGCCGAAGAATGTCACCACCTTGAGCAGCCATATCGGTGCCGTCACGCGCAGCACCCACGATGTGTGCATGGCGTTTTTGAGCAGGCGGCTGAAGTCTGACGACTGATACACCTCGCCGTCGGTGAGGAAATACTTGCGTCCGCTCATTCCTCTGTCGAGTGCGAGGAACACTGCCTGCACCACATCGAGCACATAGACGAAGGTGATGTCCTGACGCTTGAAGCCCACTGCAAAGTCGAAATGCTGCTTAATGCTCTTCGCCATGAGGAAATAGTCGGTCTCGCGCGGGCCGTAAACGCCGGAGGGACGGAGGATGATGTAGGGGAACTCGTTGCCGATGGAGTCGAGGTAACGCTCGGCATCGAGCTTGCTCTTGCCGTAGGCGGTGTTGGGTCGCGGCACATCATGCTCGGTTATGTCGGCGTAGGGCTGCTTTTCGTGTATGGCACCGAACACGCTCAGCGAGCTGAGATACACGAAACGCTTTATGGGCATGTGCAGTGCGAGCACAGCCTCCACCAGATGGCGCGTGCCTTCGGTGTTCACCCGGTGGAAGTCGGCCTTGTCCAGACACTTCGTCACGCCTGCCGCATGTACGATGTAGTCGAACTCGTGGCCGCCGAGCTGCTCCTTGAGCCGCTCTTCGGAGTCGAAGTCAAGCTCTATGAAGTTGATTCGAGAGTCTTGCAGATAACGCTTTGAACTCGTGCGGCGCACTGCTGCCCACACTTCCATACCTCTGTTCAAGGCTTCTTCTACTATGAAACTGCCAATAAAACCGCTGGCACCGGTTATCAATATTTTGCTTGTCATTGATGTCTGAAAACACGTTGTAGGGTGCAAAGTTAATGAAAATAAGGCATATAACGCTCATTTCTTCCCATGTAATGCTTTTTTCACATTCAAAATGCCGTTGTTTCAAACTTTTTTTGTTTATTTGCAGGACATTATATGTGCGTGTGGCAAGCGGTTGCAGACGGCTGTCCGGCGCGCGACGAACCCCTGACAATAAAAAAAACAAGACTATGGGAAAAGGAAAAAAAGGCGGCAAGCGCATGACAAAGAAACAGCTTGCCCCGAAACTTGAAGAGTTTTTCGCCTCCAATCCAGGCAAGCCGATGTCGTTCAAGGAGATATTCCGTGCATTGAAACTCGACACCCACCCACTGAAAATGCTTGCCATCGACATAATGGAGGAAATGGCATGGGACGACTTCCTCACCAAAGTGGCCGACAACTCCTACCAGCTCAACACCAAAGGACAGGTGCAGGAGGGCGTGTTCATGCGCAAGAGCAACGGCAAGAACAGCGTCACGCCCGACGGAAGCGACAAGCCCATCTTCGTGGCGGAGCGCAATTCCATGTGGGCTCTCACGGGCGACCGTGTGCGATTCGCATGTATGGCGCGCCGCAAGAACCACATAAAGGAAGCGCAGGTGATAGCAATTCTCGAGCGTGCGAAGGATACTTTCGTCGGACGCCTAAGCTTCGACCACGACCTTATAACGCTCATTTCACCCTCAAACGTTCTCGCCAACAGCATAATCATACCGCGCCGGAAGGTGAAAGGCGGCAAGGACGGCGACAACGCAGTGGTGAAAATCGTGGAATGGCCTGATGCCGACCACCGTAACATGATAGGCGAGGTGGTGGATGTGCTCGGAAAATCGGGCGACAACGATGTGGAGATGAACACCATCTTAGCTCAATACGGCTTGCCCTACAAGTATCCGAAGAACGTGGAAGAGGCGGCGGAGAAGATAAGTGCCGAGATTACGCCGGAGGACTACGCCGAACGCGAGGACTTCCGCGACACGTTCACCTGCACAATCGACCCGAAGGACGCCAAGGACTTCGACGATGCGCTCTCCATAAAGCCGATGAAAGACGGGCTGTGGGAGGTCGGCGTACACATTGCCGACGTGAGTCACTATGTGAAGGAAGGCTCCGTCATCGACAAGGAAGCCGTGAAGCGTGCCACAAGCATATATCTTGTCGATCGCACCATACCCATGTTGCCGGAGCGTCTGTGCAACTTCATCTGCTCGCTGCGCCCCGACGAGGAGAAACTGGCATTCTCCGTCATCTTCAACCTCGACGACGATGCCAACATAAAAGCCTACCGCATCGTGCACACCGTGATAAAGTCGAACCGCCGCTACGCCTACGAAGAGGTGCAGCAGCTGCTCGAAGACAACGGCGTGAAGGACGGGACGGGCGAGCCTGCACCTGCCGCTCCGAAGGGAGGATACAAGGGTGAGAACGCCGACGCACTCATACAGCTCGACCGTCTCGCCAAGAAACTGCGTGCGGCACGCTTCAAGAACGGCGCGGTGAAGTTCGACCGCGAGGAACTGCACTTCGATGTGGACGAGAAAGGTCGTCCCCTGCGCTGCTACTTCAAGCGTTCCAAGGATGCCAACAAGCTCATTGAGGAGTTCATGCTGCTTGCCAACCGCACCGTAGCGGAAAGCGTCGGCAAGGTAAAGAAGGGCATGAAGCCCAAGACTCTGCCTTACCGCGTGCACGATAACCCCGACCCGCAGAAGCTGGAGACGCTGCGCGAGTTTGTGGTAAAGTTCGGATACAAGATGAAGACCGACGGCACCAAGGGCGCACTGGCGCGTTCGCTCAACACGCTCATGTCGGCGTGCGAGGGCAAGCGTGAGCAGAACCTCATTCAGACGGTTGCACTCCGTGCCATGATGAAGGCAAAATACTCCATCCACAACATCGGACACTTCGGTCTGGCATTCGACTATTACACGCATTTCACATCGCCCATACGCCGCTATCCCGATACTATGGTACACCGTCTCATCACGCGCTACCAGCAGGGCGGACGCTCCGCCAACAAGGAGCACTATGAAGAACTGTGCGAACACTCGTCGGAAATGGAGCAGATAGCCGCCAATGCCGAGCGCGACTCGATAAAGTACAAGGCCGTGGAGTTCATGAGCGAGCGCGTGGGAAACACCTACGACGCGCACATCTCAGGCATACAGTCGTACGGCATCTACTGCGAGATTGACGAGAACCACTGTGAAGGACTCGTACCCATGCGCGACCTCGACGACGATTACTACGACTTCGACGAGCGCAACTACTGTCTCGTGGGACGACGCCATCACCACAAGTACCAGCTTGGCGACCCCATTCGCATCAAAGTGGCTTCGGCAAACCTCGAAAAGAAGCAGCTCGACTTCGCGTTGGCAGATGATTGAAATGCCAGTCGGCACGAACTGAGGAGTGACTTTAAGGAATAAAAACAAGACAGGGAAACCTGAACAGTCAGAACATTTGGTATGCTTGCTTGATAAGCATAAAAACTTCTGGTTCTGACTGTTCAGGTTTCCCTTTTTTTATTTTACATTTTTTGCTGTCCGTCGCTTCCGCTTCCTTTGTTTACTTCACTACCTTCACGCCTTTAGGCGCCTTTATGTCGGAGCGGATTGTGCCGTCGTTCATGCGCTCATGACGCACCGTTATCACTCCATAAGGTGTGGGGTAGGAACCTTCTGCCCATTGCAAGTGTCCCAGATGAGGGGTTATGCGCACGCGGCGGCATCCCGGTTCCAGAATTTCCACGCCCAGAACGTGACGGCTCAGCCATGCCGTCGGACCGCTTGCCCAACCGTGGCAGAGGCTGTGCCGATAGCCGGGATAACAGTAAGCACCGAAGTCGCCGTGAATGTCCTGCTTGCCTTCCACTGGGAGTTCGTCTATGCGGAAGGCGTTTTTCGTCCAGTCTAAATTGAAATCCTCCCAGAATGTTGTGGCGCCCATGTCTATCATGCCGCCCCAGAAGTCGCTTATTATCTTCAGAGCCTCGTCATACCTGCCGTCCATGGCGAGTGCTTCGAGCATGTAGTAGCCGTAGAATGTGGAGAAACCTCGTGCTCCGTCCACAGCCACATAGTCCTTGCACGCCTGCGATGGTGTCATGAGTCCGGCGATGGCCATGAGTGCTGCTGCCTGTTTCAGATTGTTGGGGTCGGTAGTTTTGCGCTTCAGTCGCACCACTACTCCCTCGCTCTTGCGCGCCTTGCCCTCGTCGCCGAGTATGCGGCAGAGCTTGGCGGCATCGTTCATTGCCCACACCGTGAGGGCGTGGAAACCGGCATCCACGCCCTTTTCGTTTGGCGTGCTGGGCCAGTCGAGGAAGTGCCAGCCCATGTCGTCGTTGCCGTTGTCGTCGATGCAGCGGTCTATTTTATCGACAAGGCTCAGTATGTAGTCGCGGTGCCGTTCAAGGAAGTCCTTGTGTCCGAACCTCATATACCAGTCGTATTGTATAATGAGGTACCACAATGAGTATGCGCTCATGTCGTTGATCCATCGCGTGACGGGGTATTGCTTGCACACAAGGTCGAGAGTGGAGTAGAATATGTCGTTGTCGCCGAACACCGTGCTTATGGTATGTGTCTCCGGGTGCATGTCGCCCATCCATACAAGGCGGTCGCGTTTCACTCCGTCCCAGATGTATTCCTGCATGTTCAGATGCACGGTATAGGCTCCGGTCATCCAGATGTCGTTGAGCCTTTTGTCCGAACTCTTGAATGAGCCCGTGTAGGCTATGTCGCGGTAGCGCAGTATGGCGGTAGCTTCTTTCAGGTTGATGGTCTGTCCCGGTGTGAGAAGGTCGATGCGCACGAAGCGGTAGCCCGTGTTGCCCACCTCTATCTGTCCGTAGAATGGCACTTTTATCTGCATGTCGCGCACGGCGTGGTCGTTGGTGGCGGTGTTGGTCTTGAGGTTCACCTCGGCCTTCGACCCCGTCTCTGCAATCGACTTGCCCGTGTTCAGTTCTGCGCAAGTCTCGCTCACCGACTCGCCGAAACGCACTCTCAGAAGCGGCGTTTCGGTGGGCGTACAGCTGCTTATCACAAGTTTCAGACCTCCGTGCAACTCATGCCCGAAGTCGAGTATTATGCTGGCATCGCCCCCTTTATGACTTACGAGGCGGCACATTCCCGTGTCGAAAATGTCCGGTTGTCCCGTGTTTTTCTTCAAGAGCAGTTCCGCATTCTGCACGGCATCGCTACTGTTGGTCCACACCACGCGCTTGGGAGTGATGAAAGAACGTGTCATAATGTCGTGGCGGAAGTTTGCCGAGTCGTCGCCGAAGATGGGTGGAATGTGCGTCTGTGCTGTGCCGGTGATGGCTGCCATAAGAACCAAGGCTGTGAGAATGAGTTTTTTCATGTGGTAAAAGTTGTGTGTCAGGTTAATGTATGATTTTATTTGCGCCCGATGGTGTTGGGCTTGCACTATGCGGGCAAAGTTAATAAAAATAATCCAATGGCCGAAGAAACCAGTGAATTGGTTTCATCTGTCACAAAATTTTATTCTTTTTTTACAGCACAAAATTGTGTGTTGGTGGATTTTATCGTTACCTTTGCATCATAGTCAAACTAAATACTAAAAACATGAAAAGGAAAATCGTATCAATTATGCTAATGCTTGCTGCCACATTCGCAGCATCCGCACAACAGCGTGCCGACCAGCAGCAGCTCACCGACCCACGCTCGTTCTCAATGATTCTCATGGGCGACCCCCAGGGCTACACCAAGTATGCCTGCAACCAGCCGCTCTACGAACTCTGTACCGCCTGGTGCGCCGACAACATAAGGCAGCTCAACATCCGTGCCGTGCTCCTTACGGGCGACCTTGTGGAGCAGAACGACAACCTCGTACCCAACCGTGCCATGACCGACCAGACCAGTCGGCAGATGTGGCAGTGGGCGTCGCACTGCATGGAACGCCTCGACAACCGCGTGCCTTACATCATTGCCACCGGCAACCATGAGTACGGCTATGTGCGTGGCGACGAGCCTTTCACGCATTTCCCCGAATACTTCCCCATAGAGCGCAACAGCAAATGGGACGGATGTGTCGTTGCCACATTCCCCAACCGTGAGGGAAAGAACTCGCTGGAGAACGCCGCATACGAATTCAACGAACCCACCTGGGGAAAAATCCTCGTCATTGCCGCCGAATGGGCACCGCGCACTGAGGTGCTGGAATGGGCTAAAAAGCTCTGCACAAGCGAGAAGTACGCTGCCGACCGTGTCATCTTCATCACCCATTCGTTCCTGCAGGAGCGCACGGCAAAGCGCACTGCCAACGAACCCTACGCCATACAGCCCGCCAACTACGGGCAGGACATCTGGGACAAACTCGTCAATGACACGCCCAACATACGCCTTGTGCTCTGTGGACACACCGGCGATGTGGGCGAATTCGACGATGCCGTGGCATACCGCTGCGACCGTAACGCCGCCGGCAAGAACGTTCACCAGATGATGTTCAACGTGCAGACGCTCGGAGGTGGCTGGGAAGGCAATGGAGGCGACGGTTGGCTGCGCATCCTTGAGTTCATGCCCGACGGCAAGACCATCAAGGTACGCACCTATTCGCCCCTCTTCGGCATCTCCGCCACAACCAAGCAGTTCGCCCACCGCACCGGCAAAATAGACCAGTTCGACATGGTTGTGGAATGAAATTAGGAATTAGGAGTTAGGAATTCGCTTGGGTGGTGTTGTCGAGCGGGACGCTCGACCTCCTAAATCCTAATTCGTAACTCCTAATTCCTATTATGCTATTGTCCGTTGTCTTCCTTTAACCCAAATCGGTCATTAGATTTGGGTTAAAACATTAATAACACTCAGTAAAAAAAGTTAATAGCGCTCAGAGTCAAGCAAGTTTTCGTAATTTTGCATGCCTAAAATACATCAAAACGTAAAACATTCAAATTATGAAACGACTTCTGTTTATTTTGCTGACCGTTGTCTGTGCCTGTTCTTTTACAAGTTGCGACAATTCTGACGATCCTGAAAAACCGACAGTTGATTACGCCAATCTGTTCAACCGCACATACACAACCAACAATGACGGATGCTGCGTGCTGGAAGCACAGCAACCGACAATGGCTGAAGTTATCGATTATGAGGTAAAGGGATATGGATGGAAAGTTATCGGCATATATGAAGTTCAGGATGACGGCAGGCTTTCACAGAAAGATTATCGCGAAACAGTTTGTGGTGGAGGATATGTAGATTACTGGTTTGAGTCAGACAGTCGGCTTGTCGGTTTCCGCCATGGTGACACCCCAGGCAAATTCTATAATAAGACAACGTGGCGCTACGATGCTACAAAGGGTTTCATCATGCGTGGCACAGAAAGCGAAAGTTTGCAAAACCGCTATATGCAAGTGCTGGCTTTAACCACTCTCCAAGGAAAGGAATTCTATATGTACACCATGCAAAAAATTGGTTTCACATCCGACGAGCACGGTAATCAGAAACCTTTTTATGGCATGGTTGTCTATCAACGCATGACCGACAATGAACTTGCCAAAATGAAGAAAGCATACGATTATGATGCAAACTTTGATTTTACCGGTGCCGTTCCTGACGACTGCAAGTTCCGTGTAAGTGCAAGATACTACAACCCCGACGATTTTGAAGAAGGTACCAACGGAAGTGTCATCGTCGCTTTTGGAAATGTAGAATTCTCGCTGACCGACCATCTCGGCACGGCAATGCTTCCAAACCCAGCATTGGAATATTTCGACTCCATCGTTTGGAGAGCCAACGACAGAATTGTTCCAGACAGATATGTCATACACCGCAACAATCAGAGCAAGGCGCAGACTGTCCTGACATGGACTACCCGTTTCTTCTATACGAACCCAAACCTGACCACATACTTTGAGGGCTACAAGAAAGGTCGCATCGTCTATACATACACGATGCACCACGACATCTACTTCGACAAATTCCTCTGCTTCGACTGGGGACGATTCGCAATGAGCAAGCCACGGCAGTTTACGGCAACGTGCCTGCTTGACAAAAGCCGGAGTTTCACCGTTTACGAACCAAGGACATACAACAATGATATGAACAAGGTGTATGCCGAACTGCGCTACAATTCCGAAGAAAAAGGCAAGGGCAACGATATTGCCATCCTGGAAAAGGAAATCAGTGAACTGACGGAACTTATGATTAACCATTATGGCAAGGGAACCGAAGTGGGTAAGCAGGTAGAGCATTACCGCACCTTATTCAAGGCTCTTCCTGAAAAAGCGCATATTATTACATATTGGGCAACTGCTGATACAAGAATTGCACTTGTTCTCAATCGCGACGATGCTGACTCCAAGAATGATTACTATTACGTTCATGCCGAACCAAAGCATGAATGACATGAAATGCGGGTATTTAAACAAATTCCCGCATTTTTCGTAACCATACGCCAACGGATGTTTCGCAAGCAAACGAAACATCTATCCGCATATCCATAAGCCATGATTCCTACATGAAATGTTCCATAACAAGATGCCTTACGGCTGCTATGGGATGATGCCACAGCATGCGCGGACCGGCATAGTGCATGACATGGCGCATCCGCTCGCGCATATCCGGCCTGTAGCAATGCACGGGGCATTTCCTGCATGTCGATTTTCTGTTGCCGAACCGGCAACGATCAAGTCTGCCGTGGGCATAAGCCAGCAGGGCGGCGCAGTCTTCACAAAGTCCGTCTTCCGCATGGTTGTGGCTGCGGCAATACAGTTCCACCATCTTTGAAACAGTCTGTTTCTCTTTTTCTATCCTTGTCATTCGCTTTTTGTTATTCGGCGTTTATACTTCCTTTTTACAGTTTTATCCCATACTTCACAATTCCTTCGCCCAGCATTCCCTTCGGCATGAATTCCTTGAGCGTGTCAGTCACGGTGTTGAGCATGCTTTCGCGTATGTAGTCGTCCTTGATGTAGAGCGACACACGGCGCTGCGAAAGGTGGCTGCCCTCAATCCTGCGCACGTTGCCGCGCTGCTTTTCCGTGAGGAATGGGAGGTGCATTTCGGGAATGATGGTGTAGCCTCCGTTCTCGTCCACTATGCGAATCAGCGTCTCTATGCTTCCCGCCTCATATATATGGTGGCCTTTGCTCCGTGCCTTGCAGAACGAGAACGCGCTCTCACGCAGGCACTGCGCCTCCTTCATAACCCACATGTTCTCATGCTCTAAGTTCTCCGGATTGAACACGGGGAGCTTCCGCCAGCAGCTTTCTGCAAGATAAACATAGAACTTTTCGGTGTAAAGCGGTATTTCGAGCACGCCTTGACGGGCGTTGTCCGCTATTGCTATGCCGGCGTCAAGTCGGCCGTCGAGCAGGGCATCGAGCATGAAGTCGGCCTTCAGTTCGCTTATCGACAGCCTTACGGCAGGGTATTTGCTCTGGTAATGGCGTATGAACTTGGGGAGCAGATAGGGCGCAATCGTAGGGCCTACCGACAATGCGAACGGACCGCCGACAGAGCCTTTGCCCTCGTTTACGAGTTCGAAGATGCGGTCGGTCTCCATCAGTGCCCGCCGCGCCTGAGCCACAATCTTCTCTCCTGCGGCGGTGGTCTTCACCATTTTTGTGGAGCGTTCGAAGAGGCGCACGTCGAGTTCCTCCTCCAGTTTCACGAGCATGGCACTCAGCGTGGGTTGTGATATGCCGCACGCATCGGCAGCTTTCGCAAAACTGCGGAAGCGGTCGATGGCGACGATGTATCTCAGTTGCTGTATGTTCATAAGGAATACGGTTGTAAGTTGAGGGGTCAGTTTCCTCCCTTCTTAATCTTGCATATCATCTGTGTCATATTGCCCATCGGGCAGAACACGCACCATGTGCGTGGGCGATAGACAACGGTAAGCACGACACCCACGATGAGCGATGTGAGCATTATGCCGTAAAGTCCGAAGGCGAACTGCGCCTTCCACGGTTCTACCGCCACGGGATATGCCCAATGCCACGGCACATCGAAGGTCCAGAGCAGATGGATGGTCTCGTGAAGCGACTCCATGCCCTTCGCAACGTGCACGGTCAGCACTATCATCTGAATGAAGAAGAAAAGGAAGAACACGAGGAAACCGTTGCGGAACCATTTCGACGACAGCCAGCGCGGTGCCACCTTGCGGCGCGACCATCCGAGCGTGTTGCCTATCTGCAGGAACAGCTGTCCGCGACCGCAATAGTTGTTGCAGTAGCCTTTGCCCCACCCCGAGAGTGCCATGACCAATGGTATGAGGAAACATATCACTCCGAGCCATGCGAAGACGATGTTGAAGAATCCGAGTGTGAAGTATGTCGCGGAGACGATCCATAGGTAGTCGCTCCACTTCTTTGCTTTCGTCGTTGCCATAATCTTATCTCAATACCTTGTGCATTACGCCCGCCGGGCAGTTCTTCTCACAGATGCCGCAACCGATGCACTGCTCCTCATCCACCACGGCATAGCACCCCTTGTATATGCTGATGGCGTCCTTCGGGCACACCTTTACGCATACGCCGCACGCCACGCAACGGTCATGCTCGTTCTCCGCCTTGAATTTGGGGCGGGGTCTGGGCTTATCCTTGGCGGCAGAGCCAATACCCGCATTGCCCTGCACATTTCCCGTAGAAACTGACGCTGCCATATCACATCACATTCCCGTCGAGCAATTCCTCAAGAAACTCCGAAGCGTCGGCTACGCATAACGGGCATTCGCGCAACACCCTGCCCGTGCCGGCACCCTTCAGCAGCTTGCACTGCGTGGCTCCGTTGCGTTGCTGGAACCTCTCCATGATGCGGCGCATGCCCTTCATGGCCTTCGCCTTGTCCTTCACGGCAAGTCCATAGACTATGCCTGCGCCCACAATGGCTCCGCAAGTGCCTTCCATGTTGCCCATGCCGGCTGCGAAACTGTTGCCCACCTGCTTGATTGTGTCCTCGTCAAGTCCGGTGAAATCGTGATAAGTGCAGCACACCGCCTGGGTGCAGTTGTGCGTTCCGCATGTCTTTTTGGCTGCCGCCATTTCTTTTCTGCTTTCCATAATGCCTTGTCTTGTTTTTTCTTTTTTCACGATGCAAAGGTAGGGTTTTTATCATAGACGGACAAATGTTTTCGTCTATCCTTTCATAGACACAGACTATCAACGCTTGCTTCGTTTGCAAACAAGGCTTCTTTTGTCTGCAAACAAGACTTATTTGGAGTGTAAACAAGGCTTCTTTACAAGCAAAAGAAGCCTTGTTTGCAAACGTAGCATAAAATACTGAAAATCAATAGCTAAGAAGAACACGATTCTTACCAGGCAGACTCCGGCGATAACGACGCCGCCTCCAATTCGCCAAAAGTGTGACAAATCACAAAAACAGCGAATAAGATTTGGCGTTTTCGGTCTTTATACATATCTTTGTATTCGTCAAAACTGTGACAAATCACAAAAATAGCGAACGCATGGAAATAAAACGTGACATTCATCTTAATAGAATCATAGCCAGAAAAGGCAATGGCATGATAAAGGTTGTGACGGGTATGCGCCGTTGCGGAAAGTCGTATCTGCTGTTTACATTGTTCCGCAACCACCTTTTGGAGCAAGGCGTTGACGAGCAGCATATAATAATGGTGGACCTTGAGAACCGCCGCAACGCTGAATTGAGAGACCCCGATGCGCTGCTCAGACATATTGATTCAAGGATGACCGACAGCCGGCAGTACTACATTATCCTTGACGAGGTGCAACTGGTAGCCGAATTTGAGGATGTGCTCAACAGCTATCTCAAGATTCCCAATGCCGATGTCTATGTCACAGGAAGCAACGCAAGGTTTCTTTCCAAAGATGTCATCACGGAGTTCAGAGGCCGTGGCGACGAGGTACACATCACTCCTTTGAGTTTCCAGGAGTTCATGTCGGTGAAAGAAGGCGACCGTGAGGATTTGCTGAACGAGTATCTCACTTACGGCGGACTGCCGCAGGTGGTGACGATGGCGGAGGAGGAACGGAAGGTGGAATACCTCAAGAGTCTGTTCAGCCATACCTATATCAGAGACATAAAGGAGCGGTATGACATAAAGAAGGACGGCGACCTTGAAGAGCTCATGAGTCTGATTGCGTCGAACATCGGCAGCCTCACCAATCCCACCAAACTCGAAAACAGCTTCAAATCGGTAAAGAAGAGCACCCTGTCGAAAGACACCATCAAGACATATCTTGACCTTATGCAGGATGCCTTCATCATAGAAAAGGCCATACGCTATGACATAAAGGGGAAAAAGTACATTGACACACCTTCCAAATACTATTTCACCGACTTGGGACTTCGCAATGCACGGCTCAATTTCCGGCAGACTGAGTTCACCCATCTTCTTGAAAACGCCATCTACAACGAACTGCGCCTGAGAGGACTCTCCGTGGATGTAGGTCAAGTGCCGACTGTCGTCAGCGAAGAAAACGGCAAGCGTCAGCGTGCAAACCTTGAAGTGGATTTCGTCTGCAACCAAGGCTACAAGAGGTATTACATCCAATCCGCATACGCTTTGCCGACGAAAGAGAAAATGCAGCAGGAGCTGAATTCGCTCCGACACATAAACGACGGCTTCAGAAAGTATGTCATAGTAGGGTCTCCCACGCCTACCTATCAGAACGAGGACGGCATCATAATCATGAACATCTACGATTTCCTGACAAATCCCGACAGTCTCGCCATCTGAAAAGACAGCATTGCCTCCACCATGTCGTTCGCCAAAACTGTGACAAATCACAAAAACGGCGAATGCGAAACGGGGGAGAACACGACCGTCAGGGCGTCAAGGGGCGGTGCCGGCTAAAACCGCTTTGTGCGGATGTGGCAGTATGGTTCGCCGCCGGTCTTCTCGTAGTAGTGCTGATGGTATGACTCGCCCGTGTAGAAGGGTTGCTCCGGCAGCAGCAGGGTGTTCACTTCATAGCCCTTGTCGCGCAGCGTCTGCATCACACGTTCGGCTGTCTGCCGCTGCGACTCGCTGCGGTAGAAGATGCAGCTGCGGTACTGCTGGCCGATGTCGGGACCAACTCCGTCGGTCTGGGCAGGGTCGTGTATCTCGAAAAAGAGCTTGCAAAGGCTTTCGTAGGAGACAGCATGCGGGTTGAACTCCACGATTACCGCCTCCACATGGTGGGTCTTGTGGTCACGCACATCGGCATACGACGGGAACGCTTCGCTGCCGCCCGTGTAGCCGGCAATGGTGCGCAGCACGCCGCTCTGCTTCTGAAACTGGTGCTGAGTGCCCCAGAAGCAGCCGCAGGCAAAGATGCCTGTCTCGGTGTTGGCGTCGGATGGCGCATGATAAAGTCCCACCTTCGAGCATTCGTCAATGGCTGCCTTTACCATTTCCAAGGCTCTGCCATACTTCGCCTGCAAGTCGGGCCACGCCTTTTCACGGGCGTAGTTGTGCTGCAGGTCGTTGTATTTCACTTGCAGGGCAATCGGGTTGCCGGAGCCGATGATGTGCCGGATGTAGTCGTAGTAGTCTGTTCCCTCGCTGCGTGTAAGCAGACGGAGGGCGTTTACGACACCCGTCGGGATGCCCTCGCGGAGCATTTCGTCGAAGGTCACGCCGGTGTCTTCAGCCACATCATGCAGGAATCCCGCCGCCGTCTCCTCATCGGTATGCCCCATCAGTCCCACCGCAAGCGGATGAAGGATGTAAGGATGGCCGTCACGATCGGTCTGCCCGGCATGTGCCGCCGTGGCTATGCGGAGCGCAATGTCTATTGTGTTCATTTTTCTTTGTTCATTATCCGCCGATGCCGGAATGATTTCAACGCACGGCGAAGCGTAGTGATGAAACTCTTTTACTGTTTCAGCAGAAAGCGTTTCCGCTGTTCCATGATGTCACCCATGTTGTCCATAGCCCACGACAGAAGCCCGTCGATGTGCGGCAGAAGGCTTTTGCCTTTGTCGGTCAGCGAGTACTCCACACGGGGAGGAACCTCCGGAAAGGCTTTTCTCTGCACCAGTCCGTCGGCTTCGAGGGTCTTGAGGGTGGCGGTAAGCATCTTCTGCGAAATGTCGGGAATGCTGCGTTGCAGCTCCTTGAAGCGCAGGCAGCAATTGTTTTCAAGCGTGAAAATCACCAGCATCGACCACTTGTCGCCTATGCGTGACAGCACATTGCGGATGGGACAATTGGGGAAAAGCGCGTCTCTTGTTTCTGTTCTGTTCATACCAATGCGTCAGTTTTGTCGTATTACTGCGCAAAAGTAACTATTAAGGATTGAAGTATCTCGGAAATCTCTGTTAAACTATGTAAAACTTAATATCGTAATGCCCTTGTTTTCAGCATTGGTAACCTCGCGGTAACCGACTCACCTTTTCGTGCCTACTTGCACAACATGCTGTATTATAGTAATTTTGCAGCCAGAAACAGGAACCGCAAGGTTGCGGGACATCACAAAGAAATATAAAAAACAAAAGCATTATGAAATCAGTACAGACAACAAAGACAGGCAATAACTTCACAGCAGTGAATGTGGGCAGACTCAATGAAATCAAGGATTATGTTCTCCCTTTGGGCGACATTAAGATTCCGGGCAAGGTGTTCGTAGGTCAGATGCTCGGCACAACGGGCAGCGAACTCTCGTTCCAGAGCTTTGCACCGGGTCAGGACGGCGGTTTCCTGCACGTTCACAAGAATCACGAAGAACTTTATTTCATTCTCAAGGGCGAAGGACTTTACCAGGTGGACGGCGAGAACATACCCGTCTCTGAGGGCAGCATCATCCGTGTGTCGCCGGAAGGCAAGCGCGCCATCAGGAACACAGGCACCGAAGAAATGCTGATGCTCTGCGTACAGTACAAAGGCAACACCTTCACTGCCGAGGACGCGACTGACGGCGTAATCCTGAACGATGAGCTGAAATGGTAACGGGAGAAATTGCTGGTCGATTTCCGTTTATATGAAGATATGATGGCAAGGACTCCTTTTATAAAGTTCCGAATGCATTGACCAGAAAACAATCAAGGCATCCAGCATATCGCTATACAACAAAAAAGTCCTGTAAGCATAACTCTTACAGGACTTATTACTACTTCTTACAGTTCCTCGTCAAAGGCATCGTCGGCCATAGTTGCGTACAAATTATGGCGTTCTTTCTTGGACATCGAGACTGCGTAACGGCATTCCTCCTTCTTGGATTCATTAAGGCGACTAAACAGATTCATGCGTGTACTTGTGTCTTTACGCATGGAATGAAGGGTCCCCTCATTGCTATAGTCGAAGTCTCGGGCTTTGCGGATAGACATAGACATGGCCACCTCGACAGAATTCTGGTTGGCGCCCATATAAGTGAATGTCCATCCTTTTGCCACCTCGTGGAATATAATCTATATATAGTCCAACGTTTTCTTGTCATAGTCTCCCTTGTAGAACTTATCAAGAACCTCCTGAAACACATCATCGGGCGATACGGCATCGAACAGAGTCATGCATGAACGGACCTTAATCGCATCAATACCGCCAAATATCTCAACGGCATCCTTATCAATATGTGTGAGCATAGCCTTGGTAATTGCTCTCAACCGTTCGCTCAACAGCGGATGTTTCAGATAAGCCTCAGCCTCATCGTATCCGCTTATGCCGTAATACTTTGCGTTATAGCTGTGTCCAAGAATGGCAAGTTGTGGGAAAATAAACCATATCCAGTGGGAGCGTTTCAATCCGTCTTGCACTTCCTGCAACGCCTTGGAGTAACAATATGACTGTGCATCCAAAAAGCGTTGCAGATTGTACTTGTCCGACTGAACTGCGTTGTCATTATCTGTTGCCTTATTCATTATTTGATAGTTTTTTTGTTTGACATTACCTTTATTCCTTTTCCATCCAACACTTCACCACTCATGCTACCTTTTTTTGCAGAGATACAAGTCGTAGCCTATAGCGGTGATATCGCTGTAATCGGGAGCAGTCAGCACCTTTCCGTCGGGCGACATCAATCCATACCATCCGCTTGCAGCCTCGTAGCGTTTGCATCTGGCTGTTTTATGAGCAGGAGAAGGATTAAGGCCTTCCGTTTCTCCAGTCATATTGCCTTCGTCATCGCTATTGCCTGTTTTGAGATAGCGTAATTCGCCTGTCTCATAAACCATGTTCTCCACACTGCTGACCAAGAACGCATCTACCATATTGCCCTGCAGGTCATACTCGCGAAGTGTGTGGTCTGTTGGTACAAATTGCCATTTTCCTATCACAGAGTTTCTCTTTCTCAGGCAGGTTGCAGTAAGGCACCATGTCGGGAGTTTTCTTCTTTTGAACGTTACGCTCCGACCGTTAATGTCGAGGTTCTCGTAGATTGTTTCTGGTTAATATATCTAATGCGTCTTATCTTTCACTCGTCAAGCGGTTGTTTAGGTTTGGTAACAAGAAAAATCCGCAACAAAGATACGAACAATATTTGAAAAAGGGGGAAAAACAACAAAAAAATCAGACCGTTTTTTTACACGTTTCCAAACTTACCACTCTATCTCCTGCCGTCTTCCAATTCCGACTCGCAGGACTGCAAGATTACATGAGACAGCAATGGAAAAGGCTAATTGCGCCACAATTTCATCCTTCTATTTTCTCTTATTAAGGAAAAAGGTATAACTTTGCGGCAGACATCAGCCCGTCTGCAACCGGTATGGACGGAAGAAGGTATCGGGCTGTCACCCGTCCGCCAATATGAATACGCGAAAAACGAATCAATAAAAGCAATGCCAGACAGAATGACCAAAGAGCAGCGGCATCGTTGCATGGCTGCGATACGGGGTAAGGGCACCAAGCCGGAGTTGCTGGTGAGGAAGTATCTGTTCAGCCGTGGGTTCCGTTACCGGCTGAACCACCCTCGTCTGCCCGGTCATCCCGACATTGTTCTCCGCAAGTATCGCACATGTATCTTCGTCAATGGCTGTTTCTGGCATGGGCATGACGGTTGCAGACACTTCGTCATCCCAAAGACAAACACTGGGTTCTGGAAGGCCAAGATAGAGCGCAACAAGGCGCGTGACAAGGAGGAGCAGCGCCGACTCGCCGCTATGGGCTGGCACTGCATCACGGTGTGGGAATGCCAGCTGAAGCCCGCTGTGAGGGAACGGGCGCTGGAGTCGCTTGCCTACACCCTCAACCGCATTTTCCTCAACGACCACAGTACACGCCGTTACATGCTTCCCGACGACGAATGCGCTATGGCGGCAGAACCGGAAGCGACACGCCCTTGACAGCAATACTGCCGTGAAAGGATGCCGCCGGGCAACGGAAAAAGAAAAATCCCTGCATTGCTGCCGATGGCTGCGATGCAGGGATTTAAGGTTTATCGGGGCGGTCCGCCGCCTGTTGTGCGGCTGACGGACCTGTAATGCCGATGTTTAGATGTCGCTGTTGTGGTCGAGAGAGTCGTTGAAGTCCTTCGGTTCACGGTTCTCGCGATTCTCGCGACGGCCGTCACGACGGTCGCCACCCTCACGGCGCGGACGGCGTTCGCCACGCGGACGACGCTCACGCTCCTGATAGCCTTCGGGCTTTTCGATAAGAACGCGGTGTGAGAGCTTGTACTTACCGGTCTTCGGATCGATCTCCATGAGTTTCACTTTGATTTTGTCGCCCTCCTTGATTCCGGCTTCTTCCACTGTCTCCAGACGCTTCCAGTCAATCTCTGAAATGTGGAGCAGACCGTCCTTGCCCGGCATAATCTCCACGAAGCATCCGTAAGGCATGATTGAACGTACTGTTCCTTCATACACTTCGCCCACTTCAGGGATTGCCACAATGGCCTTGATCTTGCCGAGAGCAGCGTCGATGGCATCCTTGTTGGGAGCAGATACCTGCACCTTGCCCACGCCGTCGGCTTCGTCGATGGTGATGGTTGCGCCGGTGTCTTCCTGCATCTGCTGGATGATTTTGCCGCCGGGGCCGATTACTGCGCCGATGAACTCCTTCGGGATTTCAATCTGTACGATGCGCGGAACCTGCGGTTTCAGTTCTGCACGCGGCTCGGAGATGGTCTCCATCATGCATTTGAGGATGTGTTCGCGTCCTGCCTTGGCCTGCATGAGTGCCTTTTCGAGTATTTCGAAGCTCAATCCGTCGCACTTGATGTCCATCTGTGTTGCGGTGAGTCCGTTGGGTGTACCGGTTGTCTTGAAGTCCATGTCGCCCAGGTGGTCCTCATCGCCGAGGATATCGCTGAGCACTGCGTACTTCTCTTCGCCCGGATTCTTGATGAGTCCCATTGCGATACCGCTCACCGGAGCCTTCATCGGAACGCCTGCGTCCATGAGGGCGAGTGTGCCTGCGCAGACGGTAGCCATTGAAGAGGAGCCGTTCGACTCGAGAATCTGGCTCACGAGACGCACTGTGTAGGGGAAGTCTTCGGGTATCTGACCCTTGAGTCCGCGCCATGCGAGGTGTCCGTGTCCTATCTCTCGGCGTCCTACGCCACGCTGTGCCTTTGCTTCGCCGGTGCAGAACGGGGGGAAGTTGTAGTGGAGGAGGAAACGCTGGTAGCCGCGCTCGAGCACGTCGTCAACGAGTTTCTCGTCCATCTTTGTTCCGAGTGTACATGTAGAGAGGCTCTGTGTCTCACCGCGTGTGAAGATAGAGCTTCCGTGAGGCATCGGCAGCGGCGACACTTCACACCATATCGGGCGTATGTCGGTGGTCTTGCGGCCGTCGAGACGCTTGCCCTCGTCGAGGATGCAGCGGCGCATTGAGTCGCGCATCACATCGGCGTAGTAGCGCACCATCTCTGCGTGCTTCTCGTCAAGTTCCTCCGGTGTGAGTTCAGTGTGTGCTGCGTCGTAGGCTTCCTGGAAGTCGGCAAGAATCTTGTCGAAAGCTTCTTCGCGTGATTTCTTGTCGTGGTCGCCGGCTTCGGCGATGGCGTAGCACTTGTCGTATGTCTCCTTGCGAATCTGTTCGCGCAGTTCTTCGTCGTTCACTTCGTGGCAGTACTCGCGCTTTACGTCGGTACCGAGTTCCTTTGAGAGTTCAGTCTGGAGTTCGCACATCGGCTTGATGGCTGCCATAGCTGCCTTCAATGCGCCGATCATGTCCTGCTCCGACACTTCCTTCATCTCGCCTTCCACCATCATGATGTTCTCTGCCGATGCGCCGACCATGATGTCCATGTCGGCATCCTTCATCTGCTCGAAGGTAGGGTTGATGACATATTCGCCGTTGATGCGTGCCACACGCACTTCCGAGATGGGGCATTCGAACGGGATATCTGAACAAGCCATTGCGGCTGAAGCTGCAAATCCTGCGAGAGCATCAGGCTGATCAACGCCGTCGGCGCTGAGAAGCATGATGTTTACATACACCTCTGCGTGGTAGTTTGACGGGAAGAGCGGGCGCAGCACGCGGTCAACGAGACGCGATGTGAGGATTTCGTTGTCGCCCGACTTGCCTTCACGCTTTGTGAATCCGCCGGGGAAACGTCCTGCTGCTGAATACTGCTCTTTGTAGTCCACCTGCAAAGGCATGAAATCTGTTCCGGGAACTGCATCTTTTGCGGCACAAACAGTGGCGAGAAGTACGGTATTGCCCATACGCAGGACAACACTTCCGTCGGTCTGCTTTGCCACTTTCCCGGTCTCAATGCTGATGGTTCTTCCATCAGGCAATGATACTGTCTTTGTAATTACGTTCATCTAAATTATAACATCAATAAATTAAAGTTGAGCAAAGTTAGTCATTTTCAGACGAATAAACGAACAAAATTCCGACAATCGGTGTAATATTTTCTTTTTTTGACAAATGGAGTGCCTTCCGGGCGGCTTTTTCTGCGCTTGGCGTCATCTTCCTACTGGCATCCGGTCGCGATGAAGGGGTGTTTCGGGCCTGCCGTGCATACGTCATGTCCAAGGAGCATTGCCTGCGCAAAAGACAGCAATATTCCAGACAGAAAACGGCGATACCTCCGCCGTAACTATAAGAAAAACCATACTTACGGCGGTGATATAGGCGATACCTCCGCCGTAAGTATGTTAAAAAAGGCAGTTTCGGCGGTGCTATCCTCAACTGCACGGGCATCCGAAGAACATTTTTCAAGACTCCACACCCCGTTTCCTCGGAAAGTTTTCGGTAATTCGTGATTTTTGTATAAATTTGCAGAAACAAAGAGAATACAGAAGATCTATGACACTGTTGCGAAGCATTTTACTCGTTGCCATGGGCGGAGCGTTAGGTTCTGTGGGGCGTTTCCTGCTGTCGAAAGCGGTGTAGGAGCATGCCGCCACGGCTTTCCCCGTCGCCACGTTTGTGGTGAATGTCGTGGGATGCTTCGTCATCGGGCTGGTCTATGGGCTTTCGCTGCGCGGCAATGAGCCTGCCGGCGACACGAAGCTGCTGCTCGCCACGGGATTCTGCGGCGGTTTCACCACCTTCTCCACGTTCTGCAACGAGGGTCTTTCGCTGCTCCGCGGCGACGCGTCGGCGCTTGCTTTCGCATATATCGTACTGAGTGTCGTGGCGGGTTTCGCCGCCGTTGCGGCAGGGCTGTGGGCAGGCAGGAAAATGGTGGAATTTCAGGCGGTCTGAAAAGAAGCCTTGTTTGCAACAAAAAGAAGCCTTGTTTGCAATCAAAAGAAGCCTTGTTTGCGACGCAAAGAAGCCTTGCTTGGAGACCGCAGCGTAATACGTTGATTTTGAAGCAGTTTACTTTACACTTTACAAATAATTAATATTATCATGAAAAAGAGAAACATCTTGCTGTCAGCCTTGCTGGCGGCGTCGCTTGCGTGGAACGCAAGTGCACAGAATCTGAATTTTGACAGGGCGCAGTTCCATGTGGGCGACAACCCCGAATGGAAGTCGGCGGCATTCGACGACAGTGCCTGGCAGTCGCTCGTCGTGGGCGAGACATGGGACATGCAGGGCATACACAACAACGAGGCATTCGCCTGGTACCGTCTGAAGTTCGTCATGCCGGAGTCGCTGCTCAACGCGTCGGACATGAAAACCACCGTGAAGTTCAACCTCGGCTGCATCGACGATGTGGACGAGACCTACCTCAACGGCGTGCTCATAGGCAAGACCGGCAGCCTGCACACCGACAAAGGCGGCTACGCCACGGCGTGGAACGTGGAGCGCGAATACGCCGTCGATGCCAAGCGCGGACCCATACGCTGGGGCAAGGAGAACGTGCTTGCCGTGCGCGTGTATAACGGCGGCAACCCCGGCGGAATGTACAAGGGCACGGTGCGTGTCTCCGTACCCAACCGTACCGACGGTTTCCGCATGTCGTTCGCACCGAAGCAGGGCGGCGGCAACCCCGTGTGCGCCATCACCATGAGCAACATATTCCACGAGACACAGAAAGGTACGCTCCGCCTGAAACTCTCCGACCCGGAGACCGGCAAGGTATTCTCGCAAAGTTCGCACAAGATAAGCATCAAGCATAACGCCACCAAGACCATAGCCGTGCCTTACAGGCGTGGCGGAATGGTGAGCATCGACGCCGTATATACCGACGCCAAGAGCGGCAAGACCATCGAGAAGCAGTACATCCCCGCCTACATCCTCACCCCGGAGGCACCCAAGTCGCCGCGCTACAACGGTCCGCAGGTGTACGGAGTGCGCCCCGGCTCGCCCGTTATATTCCGCATCCCCATGTCGGGCGTGCGCCCCATGAAGTTCAGCGTCACCAATCTGCCCGAAGGTCTCACGCTCGATGCCGAGCAGGGAGTCATCACCGGCAGCCTGAAGCAGCGCGGCGAGTATGTCATGGCACTTGAAGCCGACAACGCTGAAGGCCATGCCGAGCAGACATTCACAATCCATGTGGGCGACAAGATAGCCCTCACGCCGCCGATGGGATGGAACAGTTGGAACTGCTGGGGACTCAGTGTGTCGCAGGAGAAGGTGATGTCGTCGGCACAGGCCATACTCGACAAGGGCCTCGCCGACTACGGCTACAACTATATAAATGTGGACGACGCATGGGAAGCACCGCAGCGCAACGCCGACGGCACCATCGCCGTGAACGAGAAATTCCCCGACATGAAGGGACTGGGCGACTGGCTTCACTCCCACGGACTGCGTTTCGGCATCTACTCTTCGCCCGGCGATCTCACCTGCGGACAGTATCTCGGCTCGCTTGGCCACGAGGAACAGGACGCGAAAACCTACAACGAATGGGGCGTGGACTATCTGAAATACGACTGGTGCGGCTACTCAAAGGAGTTCGACAAGTCGCCCGACCACACCGTGGCAGCCTACATACAGCCCTACCTGAAGATGGAACGCTACCTGCGCGAACAGCCGCGCGACATCTTCTACAGCCTCTGCCAGTACGGCATGGCAAACGTTTGGGAGTGGGGAAAGTATGTCGATGCCAACTCATGGCGCACCACCGGCGACATTGAGGACACTTGGGAATCGCTGCACGACATAGGCTTCGTGCGCCAGGCAAAGCTCTACCCCTACGCCGAACCGGGACACTGGAACGACCCCGACATGCTCTGCGTGGGCAAGGTGGGATGGAGTGCCAACCTGCGCGACACACGCCTCACACCCGACGAACAGTACACCCACATCTCACTGTGGAGCCTTCTCGCCGCCAACATGCTCATAGGCTGCGACGTCTCGCAGATGGACGACTTCACACTCTCACTGCTCTGCAACAATGAGGTGAACGCTGTCAATCAGGATACACTCGGACGCCAGGCACGACGCCTTTATGCCGAGGGCGATGTGGAAGTATGGGTGCGCGACCTTGCCGACGGCGGCAGAGCCGTTGGAATATTCAATCTCGGCGACAAGCACATCACAATAAACTACGGACGGATACTCAACAGCTGCGGAATGCAACACCGCACATACGTCCGCGACCTCTGGCGGCAGACCAACATAGCCCGCGAAGGCGACTGCTTCATACCTACCCACGGCGTGAAGTACCTGAAAGTGAGATAAGAAACCGAACCGCCCAAGCCACGACAATGCCAGTGCCGATGCAAAAACAACGGCGAAATGCGGCATAAACGGAAAAAAATGAGTAAGTTTGCAAGCAAAAACCGTAAAATCGACAAGAAATGAACATAAAACTTCTGACAAAGTCTGCCGTCATGGCAGCATTGGCATTCGTGGCAATGGGCGTCACCTCATGCGACCAGCGCAAGTTCCGTGTGGAAGGAACCATCACCGATGCCAAGGACTCCACACTCTATTTCGAGAACATGAGCCTTAACGGTGCCGTGGCAATCGACTCCGTAAAGCTGGGCGACGACGGTGCCTTCAGCTTCGACTGCAAGTCTGTTGACGCCCCCGAATTCTACCGTCTGCGCATCGCCGGACAGATCATAAACATCGCAATCGACTCCACCGAGACCGTAGGCATAAAGGCCTCCTACCCGACAATGGCATCCGGCTACGAGGTGAGCGGTTCCGAAGAGTGTGCGACGATAAAGCAACTCACCGTGATGCAGATGAACCTGCAGTCGCAGGTGAATGCCATCGCCTCCAATCCGGCACTCGGCGTAGATGCAGTGGCAGACAGTGTGACACGCGTAATAGAGGACTACAAGCAGAATGTGAAGCTCAACTACATCTTCAAGGAGCCCATGCGCGCCTACTCCTACTTCGCCCTTTTCCAGACGATAAACCTCGGTCGCCAGGCAACGCTGATATTCAATCCGCGCAACAGTGAAGAAGACATCAAGGTGTTCGCCGCCGTTGCCACCAGTTGGGATACGTTCTATCCCGAAGCGGAGCGCGGAAAGAACCTCCACAACATCGCCATCGAGGGCATGAAGGACATCCGTATCGTGCGCAACAAGCAAGCTGCCACGCAGATTGAGGCCAGCCGGGTGAACACAACGGGCGTAATCGACATCACTCTGCCCGACAACCGCGGCAACATACGCACTCTGTCGCAGCTCAAAGGCCATGTCGTGATGCTCGACTTCCACTCGTTTGCCGACGAGAACTCAATGAAACGCATCATGGTTCTGCGCGAGCTTTACAACAAATACCACGCTGCCGGATTTGAAATCTACCAGGTTTCCGTTGATGGCGACGAGCACTTCTGGAAGACACAGACCGCCGCTTTGCCGTGGGTCTGCGTGCATGCAAGCGAGAACGACGCCAATGTCATCACCAACTACAACGTGCAGGGCGTGCCGACATTCTTCCTTCTCGACAAGGACTGCAACGTGTATAAGCGCGATGCACAGATTGCCGACCTCGACACTGAAATCAAGTCGTTGCTGAAGTAAGACTAAACTCAACAATTATACCACAAATAAAGCGGTGCATCCCCGACCTGCCGGGAATGCACCGCTTTATTTATACAGTCCACATGGACTGGTTGTCGTATTCTAATTTCCTTATTTCTTCACCACCTTCACGGTCTTGCCGTCGGACATACGCACGATGTTCACACCCTTCTGGAGAGCATTTGCGCGTGTACCGCTTACGGTGTAGTATTCCACCGGTGTGGCTTCCGTTGCGCCGTTCACTGCATTTATGCCGGTGAACTCCTCACCGAATGTCACTGTGTAGATGTAGCTTGTGTAGCCCTGTGCACCGTATCCGCCGAGATCGACAGTGAATACGCCGTAGAAACGGTTGCCCTCGCTCTTGGCTTCCTTAATGGAAATGTATGCGTTCTCGCCAATCCAACCAAGAGACATCATCGGAACTTCCACCTTTTCAGCTGCGTATGTCACTTCGCCGTTGGTGTGTGTGGTGGCGTCGGCAGTAAAGGTGAGATAGCTTTCATCGGCAATATTGGTGAGACAGATGGCATACTTGCCCTCGCCTGCGGGGCGCACTGAGAGTGTGGCAGCATCTTCCTCATCGAGGAATGAAGAGTGACGCACCGACTGCTTGGCTGTGTATGTGGTGAAAGCAGCAATCTCCTTGCCGAAGACGAGCTTCACGGGCATGTCGGACAGAGCCTTGCCTTCCACAACGAAGTAGGTGTCATTGCCCGAAATCTTGCCTTCAAGCTTCACACCGGAGAAGTTCTTCATAAGGTCGGTGGGGCTGTTTTCGAGTATGGCCTCTACGTTTTCGCAAGCGAACACCTGCTCGCCAGTAGCATTATAAGAATAAGGTACTCCCTTGATTACGAGGTTGCCGAGGTCCTGACCTGCCAGACTTGCAAACTCAATGTTGTTGATTGCGATGTCGGCGAAGCCGTCGCCGTAGTTGTTTACAACGAGTGTCTTGCCTTCATACTCCTTGTCGGAACCGCTGAAGCTTGTTGCCAATGCGTTGGTATATGTGTTCTTCGCCGGATCAGCGACAGAGTGGTCATACACGAGTTCGTCGCTGCCGATGCGGAATTTCACTTCTCCTTCCAGTCTTCCGCCATAGAACTTGGCGTCCACTGAAGGCACCTCTATCTCCTGACCTTCGGTGAGTGCGAGTTCGGTACCCTTTTCGCCGAGGTTCACAATCTTACCCTTACCGTTTTCAAGAGTCAGGTCTATCTTGCCGGGGCTGTCGTCGCCTCTCGACTCATAGCATCTGTAAGCCACGCCGCTGACAACGACATCGCCGAGCACCTTGCCGTCGATAGCGAGCTGGCTCAGTGTCAGTTCTGCCTCAGTGAAGCTTGTCGGGCGGTAGAGCACCTTGGCGGCATCGTAGCGTGAGTAGGTGCCTTTGTATAGAAGTTTTGCCTTTGCGGTGTTGGAGGTAGCATCAACAGCCTCGAACGAAGTGTCGGACACGCGCGTTTTAGTATAGGTGGCACGGCTGCGGTGTGTGCCTTCCATACTTCCGAACTGCAGATTAGAATGCTTGAGCAGCAGTTCCAGCTGCGAGGGGTTGAACACCTGTTCGCCGTTTATGCGCAGACCGAACTGCCTTGAGAGTTCGATAGTCACATCGCCGGTAACGTTTTCTTTTTCAAGGGTGTATCTCCACGAACCTATTTCGTTGGCACCTGAAAGATAGAAACATTTGAGTGTCTTTGAATTAAGGGTATAATAGATGTGGATATTGCCTCCATCCTCAAGCTCGCTGAGGTCGTTCTTGATGTCGGTACCGATGGAAGCGATGTTCTCGTCGGGCTCGCCTTTTCTGCAGGAGTTCACGTTCACGACAGCCACGAACTTCTGTTTGGTGAAGTCGATGTCGAACTTCCATCTGAAGGAACTGCCACCCGGACGGTAATTGTCGAATCCGAGGATTACACCGTCCGCGTCAGTATCGGCGGCATAAGCGCTGGTCACTGTTGTCATTGCCACGAAAAGCAATGCCAGAAAAGTAAAGATTTTCTTCATAGATTTGTTGTTTAAGTTTTGATCGTAGTTTTATCAGTAATCGTTTCTGTCGCGATTTCCATTCCTTTCCACGCCTAAAAGCTTCGCAGCCACGCCTTCAGGTCGAGCAGCATCTCGATGTGATACTTGAACGACGGGAGTATTCCCCATCCGTGTCCGCCCGACGGATAGACATAGAGCGAGGCGGGGACATCGTGGCGGAAGCACTCCGTGTAGTAGTTCACGCCGTTGCATGGCAGCACCACATGGTCGTCGTCGGAGAGCATTATGCACGCCCTTGGAGTGGCGCGTGTCACCTGCAGGTCGTTGCAGTAGAGCTGTTCTATCTTCTTCTTCGGGTCCTTGCCCAGCAGATTGTCGTGCGAACCCATGTGTGTGAAGCCCGGCATCATGGTGATGACGGGATAGAAGAGAATCTGGAAGTTGGGCTTCGCGTCGTCCTTCGAGTGTGTCGCGATGGTCGATGCGAGGTGTCCGCCCGCCGAGAATCCCATTATTCCCACATCGTCAGGGTTTATGTTCCATTCCTTGGCGTTGCGTCTGATGAGGCGCATGGCCTCTTCGGCGTCGCTGAACGGCACTTCGCGGTTGCCGTGCGGCATACGGTATGTCAGCACAATGGTCGCTATTCCCATGTCGTTGAAGAACGGTGCCCAGTCGTAGCCCTCATGCTGCATTGCCAGATTGATGTAGGCTCCACCCGGACATACGAGCACCGCGCGTCCGGTGGCATGACGGGCGTCGGGCAGAAACACGCGCACCCGTGCTGTGTCGTTCTTTATCCCGTTGCTGTTGGGAGCCTTCTTCGGCCATAGGTTAATGTCGAACGGTTCGGCAGCAAACGCAGTCGCCGTAGCGAACAGCATGAAGAAAAAGAACAGATAGCTTTTAAATTTTGTCATGGTTGTAAAGATTTATTGTAGTTTATTTTGCAAAGATAATGAAATTTTAGTAATATTGCAGTCGAAAGAGAATAAAGCTCATGCCTGTAACTATTTTTAAGCAATGTGAAATGGTGTGGCGCGCTTTTGCCTCACGGGATAAAAGAAAAAGAACACGATGCATCTGTTAGAGAAATTCGAGTACTGCCCAATATGCGGCAGTCATCACTTCAACAAAATGGGAGAGAAGAGCCGCAAGTGCGAGAACTGCGGTTTCGAGTTGTTTATGAATGCCAGCGCCGCCAACGTGGCGTTCATTGTGAACGAAGAGGGCGCAATACTTGTGGAGAAGCGCAAGCGCGAGCCTGCCAAAGGCACGCTCGACCTGCCCGGAGGCTTCGCTGATGCCGGCGAGACAGCAGAGGAAGGCGTGGCACGCGAGGTGAAGGAAGAGACCGGACTTGAGGTTGTTTCGGCGAAATACCTGTTCAGTCTGCCCAATGTCTATCGCTACTGCGGCATAGACGTACCCACGCTCGACGCCTTCTTCGAGTGCAAGGTGCGCGACATCTCTGCGCTGAAAGCCGACGACGATGCCGCCGAATGCATGTGGCTGAAGCCCGAAGACATCCACACGGAACAGTTCGGTCTGCGCTCAGTGCGCTGGGGTCTGGTGCAGTATTTGGAAGCGTTACAGGCAAAGAAAGAACTATAAGAGAATCAGCGACTTACACCTACCGAAAAAAAGAAGCCTTGTTTACACTCCAAACAAGGCTTCTTTTGATTGCGAACAAGGCTTCTTTACTGTGCAAAGAAGCCTTGTTTTCAGATTGGGGAAATTAGTTTAGGAGACAGGAGTTAAGAATTCAGAAGTTAAGCCATAACTTCCGTTTTGACACGTGAATAGTCCACGCTCCCGCCATTTTTCTTCAGAATAGCTTGTGCATCTAAATCTATTTGCGTATTTTCGCAAATGATAAGTCTTATTTACAAAAACAGTATTAACCATCGACTAAAAACAAATTTCACATGAGCACAAGACCATCATCTCCACTGGTTACTCGTTTTTTGTTCGTAATCATGTTGTGTCTGCCCGTATGGGGTAGTCAAGCGTCGGCCCAAAAGCCGGAGTCGTATGCAGTGTTGGACGAAGCCAACGGTACACTGACATTCAAACACGACACTAAAAAACCCGCAGGGGCATATCAGCTGAACAGCTCCGATGAAGTGCCTGGATGGTCTGTGAAAGAAGACGGCGATGGAAATGTAATCATAAACAGCATTGAAAAGGTGGTCTTCGATGCCTCTTTTGCCGACGCACGCCCGACAAGTTGCCACTACTGGTTCAAGGAATGTTATGACTTAAAGACCATCGAGGGCATTGAACACCTGAACACGGAAAATGTGACGGACATGAAAAGCATGTTCAACGGCTGTGGCAAGCTTACCGAACTCAACGTCTCCAACTTCGACACACGGAACGTGACTGACATGGCGGACATGTTTCATGGATGTTACGGCCTCGCCACACTCAACGTATCCGGCTTCGACACACGGAACGTGACTGACATGGCATCAATGTTCTATGGGTGCAGCAACCTCAACACAATCGATGTCTCCAACTTCGACACACGGAATGTGACAAGCATGAAAAGCATGTTCAATGGATGTGGCAACCTTACCAAGCTCGATGCATCCAACTTCAGCACGCAGAATGTGACGGACATGGGATGGATGTTCTACGACTGCAGCAACCTCAACACGCTCAATGTCGCCAACTTCGACACACGGAACGTGACGAACATGAGCTGGATGTTCTCCGGATGCAGGGCCCTCCCAACGCTCAACATCTCCAGCTTCGACACACGGAATGTGACGAACATGGGCGGAATGTTCTATGAATGCGTCAAGATTTCAGAGCTGGACCTCGCGAATTTCGACACGAAGAACGTGACGGACATGGGGTGGATGTTCTTCAACTGTGGCAGCCTCGCATCGCTCAACATCTCCAGCTTCGACACGAAGAATGTGACGGACATGCAAAGAATGTTCGAAAGATGCAGCAGCATCACAACGCTCGACCTCTCGAACTTCGACACACAGAACGTGACGAGCATGACCGACATGTTCTATGCCTGCGAATATCTCACCGAACTCAACCTCTCCAGTTTCAACACGAAGAACGTGATGTTCATGGACTATATGTTCTATGGATGCTACAAGCTCCCCGAACTCAACCTTTCCAGCTTCGAAACACAGAATGTGACGGACATGACCGGAATGTTCTACGAGTGCAGCAAGCTCTCCAAACTCGACCTATCCAACTTCGACACAAAGAATGTCACACAAATGTTCGGCATGTTCTATGGCTGCACGAAGCTCACCGAGCTCAACATCTCCAACTTCGACACACGGAATGTGACGAACATGGGCGGAATGTTCATAGGCTGCAAATACCTCACCGAACTCAACCTCTCCAGCTTCGACACACGGAATGTGACGAACATGGGCTATATGTTCTACACCTGCTACAAACTCAACACGCTCAACCTCTCCAACTTCGACACACAGAACGTGACGGACATGAGCAGCATGTTCTACGACTGTAATAGCCTAACCGCAATTTATGTCGGCGACAAATTCGTGACAACGGCATGTGGGGCCAGTGAAAACATGTTTTCGGGTTGCAAAAAACTCGTGGGTGCCGTGCCTTTCGACGAAAACAAGACAGGCATGGAAATGGCTAACTACACCACAGGATACTTCACCGACATAAAGACCACCGGAATAGATGCGACTCCGGCTTCAGGCAACATCGCAGCGAAGTATTACGACATGCAGGGCCGCCGCATGGTCGCACCGCAAAAGGGACTGAACATCGTGAAGCGCGGTGACAGAACAATGAAAGTGCTTGTGAAGTAACAGTTTTTTG
>OIWT01000926.1_pt1 | contig 38247 bp, 61 predicted proteins | sample 1587701 | NCBI WGS metagenome assembly OIWT01 (sample SAMEA3888904, study PRJEB22519) | human gut metagenome | biome: human gut; feature: human-associated habitat; material: faeces | place: Denmark | collected 2009 | reverse complement strand
AGAAGCACAACGCCTTCATGGGCTTGAGACAGGCTCGTTGCGACGCTCGCAACTTCGGCAAGCGCGCGAAGCGTGCTGCGGAGAAGGCTGCCGAGGCTCAGGAATAAGAGACAGCTTTCATCAAGGACATCTATGCTGTGTTTTCTCAACAAACAGGCCATTCTCCCTTCAGTGATTCGGCAATTGCCCTTCCAAATATTCGTTTGAGTGTAAATAGGGTTGTAACTATTTGTCCCGCTATGCAAATGGCAATCGAGACGATCAGAGAGTGTCTGTGAAGGAGCCTGGGATTGGACGAAAGGATATGATGGGATTGACCGCAAATCCAGTAGGGATGTCGATGATCATGCACTCTTGCTTGGATATGAGATAGCTGATGATGATGCCCGCGGCGATCCCAAGCGCGAGGGGAGCAAGGACAATGGATGTCGTGATGAGGAGGTAGCTAGGGTGGAGTGAAGAAGTGAAATGGAGTACGCGACGGTGATTTGCCGCGTCGTGAAGCCAATCGCGCGCAGAATGTTGATCTCAGTTGTGTGATTGGTGATGAAAATGGAGAGGTTTGAAACGACGGAGAAGGCGGTGATGAGCGTGGCGATGACCGTGATCACCAAGAAGAGGTAGGACAGCGCATCCATGGACCACTTCAGTGTCTAGTGCTCACCTGCAGCACGCTCTCGTGCCTTGTATTCGGGAATGATGCTGCCCACAATCACATTCTTGTAGCGCGAAGTGAGGTGGTGCACGTACTGGTTCGTCTCCTCCACCTGAATGGTGCTGTCCTGGTAGGGCGTCTTGACGTAGATGCGATCCACCATGAGCTAGTGATGATTACCAACCACTTCTCAAGCCTCGCCGAATTGCTGGAATTGCTTGGCAGAAGTGAGAGCGTAGCTGGAGTAGGAGGAGAGGTACGTGAGGGGTGGAGAGAAGGGATAGAGAGGACTGGGTTGAAGAGGGAGATGCGCTCCTACAACCACCGCAGGGAAGTGAAGGTGTGGAGTGCATGATACTCGTCATCGAAGTGTAAGGCGAGTGTGCTGGACCGGATGGACGTGAAGAACGCGTCGTGTATGTTCGTCGGCACGATCGCGTAGGCTATGGGAAAGAGAAGCGCCACTCGTACTCTGGTTCTTCGCCTCGTGCAGCGCATCCATCTCCTGAAGTGTGTGGCTCAGTCCCGCGCTCTTCCGCCCCTCCTCGCCTCGCTCGCCCTCCTTCACCCAGACGCGAAACAGCGTGTCAAACACTTCCGGAGCCACGGCCAGTCTACGGTGAAGAGAAGCCACGTGGCTCACAGCTCGAGGTCTCTGCCCACCACTCTGCCGGGAGTGGTGAGTGACGGGCGTGTGTCCGTCACGGAGCGGAGAGGCTGAGAGATCCACGCGAAGGAGAGAGAGGAAAGCGCAGGGTCTGCCTTCATCTGCGCGATGAGCGATTCCGTCGTGCTGAGATGGCGATCGGCGGGCGTGAGTTGGATGACGCTTCCGTAGTAGTACTTGAGATTGGTGAGGAGAATGGCGCTCTGCGAGTTGGCGATGGTGTCGATGAAGAGAATGAGCGTATAGCCGAAGAGAAGCGAGAGCTGTGTGCGGAAGACGCGCTGTCTCGTGTTGTGCAGTGTGCTTTTGGAGTAGGAGGCGACGCCGGGTGAGACGAACAGTGCGAGAAGGCGCTGGACGAGCGTGGCAACGGGGCTGAGGAGGGGAAGGAGAAGCATGACGAGTCCGACGACGAAGAGGAGGAGAATAAGCATGAAGACATAGAACACGACCTACGGGTGAGTGAAAAGAGGACATGGACGGTCATGTTGTTGCTGATGAAGCCGAGAGGCAGGAAGTAGTAGATGGCGAGTCCTAGCGGGGAGGAGGTGGGAGTAGGCGTACCGCAGGCACTCATGAGGAGGGAGATGAGGATGATGAAGGGAGGGAGGAGGTGTTCGTGCTTGGAGGTTTGGATGGTGTACTCGACGACCTGGGTGCTGCTGGTGTGGTGGGTGGTGATCTGGTGGAGCATGCCGTGGATGGAGGGAACGGCGGCGAGGAGGGGGATGAGGAGCCCGAGCAACAGCGCGAGGCCGAGCGTCTTGACGGAGAAGGACATGGAGATGGAGAGATGAAGCGCGCGGCTCATCACGTGTGTGAAGGCGACGCCAAGGACCTACGGGTGGGAGAGAGTGCGAGCAGGAACGTAGCAGAGAAGAACGCCGAGCAGCGTGGAGAAGACGGCGTAGAGGAGGATCTGGAAGAGAATCATGGTCACGAGGACGCCCTTGCGCGAGCCCATCTGCTGCATGACGCGGTAGTCGCCCATGCGGTTGTGGATCATGATCCTGGTGAGGTTGGAGAGGAGGTTGGCGGACAGGTACAGCAGCAGCAGCAGCAGCAGGTCCGTGATCAAAGAGAGGTACATGTTCACGTTGCCGCGGGCGGACAGTTCGGACAGCAGTGGCGCCTGCGTGGTGACGAGGGGAAAGCCCAGTTGGTAGCTGGTGGTGAGAGGAGGCGAAGGCGTACTTGATGGCCTCCAGCACGGTGGAGAGCTCCTCCTTCAGGCGGTCGTAGTTGCCGTTGGCGTAGAACGCCGCCTTCTGCTTGTCCGGCAGGTTCGCTCCGATCTACGGGCACATCCGCGGGGCTGGCCAACATAGTGCGCGTAGTGGTGGAGGAAGGAGGAGTAGGACTCGAGGGAGGGCAGGACGGGCGGGTCTGCGAGCGTCGTGTTGACGGGGCGGATTCCCCCGAGCAGGTCGTCGAGGAAGGAGGAGTCGACGCTGGTGTCGACGAAGAGGAAGTTGCTCAGGCCCTGCGGGAGTTTGTGCTGGGAATGAGAGGCGTCCAGGAGGTACGTGAGCCGACGAGGAGACGCGCACGCGGCGGCGGAGCACGCTGCGTGTGACCGTCTGTCTCCACACCTCCAGCCGCGTCTCATCGCTAGGGTTGATGTCATGAAACGCCCTCACCAGCCCTCTGAGCAGTCGGAAGGGCGCAGCAGCCGCGTGAAGGAGGGTCTAGTCACAACCACGCCTGCTGGCCTACTCCAGTTTCAGCTGCAGGATCACAGTGTCACCGTTCGTCACGTGCAGCGCGTCGGCGATGTTCTGCGACAGGACCACGGTGTCTGGCGAGAGCGAAGAGCCCTCCTCGCCCGTCACGGAAGAGCCGCGGCCCCAGTTGGCGGCCCGCTCCAGCGCGTCGTCGATGACAAACACCCTCGTGAAGAAGCCGTCCTCGCTGCACACCGTGGAGGAGCACTGACTGGCGTGCGGATGCGACTGGCAGAACGCATTCTATCACTCACTCCCATTCACAGACTCTGCCTCCACGGGCGTCGATGTGCAGGCACCCGAATCCACACGATACAGCCACCCCGTGTATTCCTGGCGTGGCGCCGTCTTGAGTTCCTTTGACTGAAGCGATGGATGGAGTGTCCACGTGAAGAATAGCGTCACTCTCCTTGCTTTGGAGGAGGGACGACTGACTCAGAAGATGGGTGACGGCCGTGTAGTCGAGAAAGGGGTTGGATGTGTTCTGCGCGACGATTCTGAAGTCGATCTAGAGGAAGAGAAGGGGAGAGAAGAGGACATCGCCCTGGGCTTTCTCCGCTTCGATCAGAAAGATGAGCGGCATGTAGTCGACGACCGTGTTGACGGCCATGATCGATAGGACGGAAAGGAAGCAGCAAAGAAAGGACATCCAGAATCTACTCGTGACGGCGGAAGGATTCGCTTGCATCAGTGGATGCTGCTTGGCTTGAATCGTTGCAATATAGAGGTATTGGTTAGGGAAAAGAGGGGACAGCGCGATTTCCAAGATATGATGTCCAATAGGGAAGTTGACGACCGAACTACCACCTTCTTCTTCTGTTCGTACCCAGTCTCGCCCATGCTATGTGAAAGTGAATGCCATCGCCTGTCAATCTTCGTTGTGCGCAGGCACGTGTGGAGCAACAAACAGAGCAGTGGACAAATCGGAACTGAAGTGAGGAAACACTAGCAGGCACCTTAATGGTGATGATGAGCACGGCGCATCTTGGCGTAGAGCTCCTTGATGGCGTCACGCTTGGCAACAGCTCTCTTGTGGCTACCCAGCTACAACTGACCCTCTCGCCACAAAACCCTACTCTCTTCTTGGCGAACTTGTACATCTTCTTCTCAGTGTTGTTGCCACCAGCCTACTCAATTACGCATCACGCCGTCACCCCAAACCTTCAGAATATCCATCATGTGCTTCTCGTAGGGCAGAAGTCCGCTGACCTCACCAATGAGCTCACGCACGGCCTTCACTCTCTTGGAGCAAGTCTAGGCATCACCCATTCCTCCAAACGCGGAATACTCTCTTGCTCGCATGAGAAGCAACCTTCTCCAACTTCTGGGTCTTGTGACCCTTCTCCAAACCGATAGCAATGCTTTCCCAAGGTCCCTTCATGGCGATTGTCTTTTTCTAGGCAAGGGTAAGAGGCGATCGTTCATCGTGTGGGGTCAAATCTAATTCGCTTCAATTGAATACAATACTTGGTTTATTTGGGTGATTTCGTTTGGGTTTGCATCTGGAAGCGGTACAAATAGGGAGATAGGTTGTGGGGAACATAAGAAGGCTGAATTGCCCATGTTTCTGATAATCGCTCCATTCACGCATTTGGACTTCACACAACCCAATTCCGTTTTGGCACATGGAGTCACAACAATAGACGCATCTGCAGCAGTTTTCACTCCAACGGGCGTTTCACTCATAAATCGACTCACTATTTCTCAATACACACCCATCGGGAATGGTGAAGACGAACTCCTACAAGGCGAACAGCTCGGACAATCCCGATCGAAAGAGAAAGAACGGCAACATGCGTGATCGTGCCACCATCAACCGCATTCACATGTACCGCGAGGGGAAAGCGAAGCACGACCGCAACGGAAAGGTGATTGGAGGCTCGCTTCGGAGCACGGACAAGACGGCGAATCAAACCATCGACGGACCCGCCCGCATTGCCCCAAATCGCAAGTGGTTTGGGAATACGAGAACGATTACTCCCGAGAAGCTGGACACGTTCCGCGAGGAGATGGCGAAGACCGTGAACGACCCGTTTGTTCTTTATCGCTTCCTCACTACTAGCTATTCGGTGGTGCTTCGGACGAAGGCGCTCCCCATGAGTCTCATCACCGACCCGACGAAGGTGGAGAAGATGAACCTGCTCACGGCAGAGTCCTTTGAGAGCACGTTCGGTCCCGACAAGCGACGAAAGCGGTATGGGTAGGAGAGGCGTATTAGGGGTAGAGTGAAGCTGCAGAACATGGACCTTGCGGAATTGGTTTCCGACGTGGCGAAGAAGCAGAAGGTGCACGAGGAGAAGCAGGCGTACAAGCCGACGCTGAATGACGAGGATGGCGTGCTGATGGCGAAGGACATTTTCCTGACGGCGGGCCAGAGCAAGCGCATCTACAACGAGCTGTACAAGGTGCTGGACAGCAGTGACGTGGTGATTCAGGTGCTGGACGCGCGCGACCCGATGGGCACGCGGTCGAAGCAGATGGAGGACTACCTGAAGAAGAACATGCGCCACAAGCACCTGGTGTTTGTGCTGAACAAGTGCGACCTGGTTCCGACGTGGTGCACGAAGAAGTGGGTGGCGCTGCTGTCGGAGGAGTACCCGACGCTGGCGTATCACGCGTCCTTCCAGCACTGCTTCGGCAAGGCGGCGCTGTTCGACCTGCTGCGGCAGCTGGCGCTGCTGCACAAGGACAAGAAGCAGATCTCGGTGGGGTTCATCGGGTACCCGAACGTGGGCAAGAGCAGCATCATCAACACGCTGAAGAAGAAGCAGGTGTGCAAGGTGGCGCCCATCCCCGGCGAGACGAAGGTGTGGCAATACATCACGCTGCTGCGCAACATCTACCTGATCGACTGCCCCGGCATCGTGCCGCCCACCGGCGACAGCGACGCGGACATCGTGATCAAGGGCGTGGTGCGCGCGGAGAAGCTGGCGGAGCCGGAGATGGTGGTGCCGGAGCTGCTGGAGCGCGTGAAGAAGGAGTACTTGGTGAAGACGTATGGCATTGGCGAGTGGGCCGACTGGGAGGACTTTCTGGACAAGCTGGCGAAGAAGTACGGCAAGCTGCTGAAGAAGGGCGAGGGCAACATGCGGCAGGCGGCCGTGATGCTGATCAACGACGTGCAGAGGGGCAAGGTGCCGTACTTCGTGCCGCCGCCGCTGAAGGAGGGCGAGAGGGTGAGCAAGAATGACGAGGTGCCCATCACGGAGAAGGGAGAGAAGGCGATGAATGAGTTGAATGAGAAGGGAGTGGCTGGGTTGGAGAAGGGGGATGTGAAGAAGGAAATGGAGGACGACTTGAAGGACGACTTGAAGGAGGACGAGGCGCTGCTGCAGTAACTGTTTCTTTAGTTTGCTCTGTTTGTTACCTCGCAATCCGAATATGGGGACATATAGTTCATGTCCTATAACGTTGGGACATGTTCGTAAAAAACACACTGCCTTCTCTCCTTTCGTGAGAATTGGTTTGCTCCATACAGAATGAGCGACGTCGGCCCCTTTTCTTCCCCAGACGAGAGGGAGCGTGCGATGGATGTGATGAAGCAGTACTGCGCAGAGTTCAACCGCAAAAATGAAAAGAGAAACCGATATATATTCGATAAGCAAGGCAATTCGCTAGGAGGGGGTGAGTACGGGTAGAGTCGTTCTGTATGTGCTCAGTACTAGAGACGTCTATCTCGGAAAAGATTCACAAACGGGAGAACGCGTTGCGATTAAGAGACACAAAATGAAAGAGCAGGATAAGTGGGGAGTCCAATTCCTACGGCACTGTGATGGAATAGCTGTTGATACCGTCCTTGCGTGAATGCCAGATTCTACAACAACTGGATCACAAGAACGTCATGAAAGTGAAGGATTTCTTCATGACAAACTGTACCTGCTGATCTGCATACTCACGTATAGTCAGTCCGTATCGAAATGATTATCCGGAGCTGTATATGGTGATGGAGTACATATCCTGACGAAAAGCATGTATTTTCTTCACTAGAAGGTGGAGTACGACCTGTTCAAGCTGCTCAAGAAGAAGGTGTTCTTTACGATGGAGGAGATGAAGTGCTTGATGTTTAAGGTGTTTGAGGGTCTTGCCTATCTCCACAAGAAGAAGATCTTCCATCGCGACATAAAGGGTGTGGTAATAGGAGTGGCTGTTAGGATAGACGCCAACATCCTGATCAACAAGGATGGAGAGGTGAAGATCTGTGATTTCGGGTTGGCGCGGAAGTTTTCAAAAGAGGACGGTAGTATTCCCTACTCGGACGACAAGATCACGATGTGCTACCGCCCTCCGGAAGTGTTGCTGCACAACGAGTACTACGATTCGAAGATTGACATTTGGAGTGCGGGCTGTGTGTTTATGAACCAGCTGAAGCACTGCATCTTCCTCGTGGGAAAGAACGAGGAGGAGGTATTCCGGAGGATTATTTCTCTGTGCGGTGCTCGTATGACCGTGCTCGGTGGATCAGCAGTAGCTGCCAGGAGCGATTTGGAGTATCTCCGCACGTGCAAGGGATTCAATACGATTTTCAGCGACAACAGCAAAACGAATAAAATCTTCACGGGGAAACTGTCTCCTCGGCGACTCGCATCGGAATTGCGAGAGTAGGGCTGAGAAAGAGAAATGAGTTGTAGTGCATCGAAAGAGATGGTGGATCTGCTGGACAAGATCTTCCAGTACAATCCAAAGAATCGGATTTCTGCAGAGGAAGCGTTGCAGCACCCCTTTTTCACAGACGTCAATTTGAACAGCTTGAAAGAGTACGCAGTGCCTGATTCGAGTGACGTTGTAGGAAGTTCGCCAAATCGCATGTTTGTAACAAACCCACAATCTAAAGGTGCGCAGTCGCACCGCCCACATCCATCTGTAACGGAATATACACCTCCACAGGGGCGTTGTTGTTCGCCAACGCCGTCAGCATCTTGATATACTTTATTCCAATGAGGTACTGCGTGGGGTCGCTGCACAGTCCCTTCATCGCCTCTGCCACCACGCGAATGCTCGCCGCCGTCTTCTCCGCAATGATCAGGCGAGCATCGCTATTGCCCTTGGCGATCAGCTTCATGCTCTCGCTGTCGCCCGTGGCTCTGGCCTTCAGCGCCTGGCACTCTCCCTCCGCTACAGCTCACAGCCCACACGCACATTCACCCTGCAGACGCATCTGCTCAGCGTTGCCCTCAGCCGTCACCTTCTGCGTGCGGCGGTAACGCTCGGCGCGGATCTGCTCGTGCATGGCTCTCTACACATGAGTCGCCCATGGAAGACGGACCTGGATGGAAGACGTGGGGTCGATTTCGAGGAGGTCCACGCCAGAGATGGTGAGGCCCCAGTCCTGGCACACTTTGCTCACCTTGTTCGACACCAGCTTCTCGATTTCCTGACGAGAGGCCAGAGTGTCGTCCAGACCCATGTCACCGATGACGCTGCGCAGAGAGGTCTGCACAAGACGCTCCACAGCCTCGATAATATCGAAGGTCTAGGAATGGAGGGAAAGGAGTGCGGATACCTCGTAGGCAACACGGACGGGATCGGTGATCTGAATGAGCATCATGGGATGGACCGCGATTTCCACATTATCTCGCGTGATAATCGACTGCAGAGGGAGGTCAAAGATGGTCTGGCGCAGATCCATAACATAGGAGTACTTCTCGTAGTACTTCATTTTGCTGGGAGAGCTCGCCTCCTAAGCAATCAGAACAGGAAAGGAATACAAACATAGGTTCTCCAGCGAATACGTCTGGGAGAATCGACGAAGGGAATCATAGGGTAGAATCCAGCCTCGCACTACGCCATCAGGGAGAACGCGCAGGACACACCTTCTTCAAATACTTACCGAATCGCTCGATAATGACGGCAGTTCCCTGCTCGACAACAATGCAGCACTTGCAGATAAACCAGTACTACGCGATAACACAAAGGACGAGTGGAAGCAACGATAAGAAGGATAATCACAAGAATCGAAATCAGCACAACTCCGGTGTACATGATATTCAATCGCTAGAGGAATAATGCGCAAGATACGCGAGAAAGGATTCGGTCAAACGGCTTCTGCCCCATTTCCCCACGAAAAGCGCCATTGTGCAAATCAAAAAATGGGTCCGTTTTCAGGAATTCCCAAAAGGGTGTTTTCAACTCTGGGAAGCATACTCCAGGTATTTCTGTTGATTCCGTTGTTGGAGGCGTTCCATATTCCCTATATAGCATAATGGACGATCGTCATTCGCGTGTAGGAGGGTTGGGTGTTTGGATGATTTGTGTAGATGAATTAGGTGGTCGCTGACATCACGGGTAGATCGACAGAGGCATGAGCATTCCAGACACACTCATCGTGATTCTGAGAGAGATCGCAGTCGAGACAGAAATCGAGACCGCGACAGGAGTCGTCATCGCGACAGGAGTCGTCACCACGATAGAAGCCGGGACAGAGATAGAGATTCCAGGGGACACAGGAGTTCCGTGTCTCGGAGGGAGCAGAGCACTTCCTCCGGAACAGCGGTGACATTGCCTGCAGTGGGCGTGCAGAACCCCGTTTCGAGTCCGCCCCAAAGAGAAGAGACCTCCACTCCCCTGTTCAGCGCTGCCACGAACGCTGCGCTGGAGGCGGCAAAGAACCTATCGCTGTCAAGTGGCTCTTGCGCTCTGGATTTGAATGGTAGTGGCCAAATCCCAAAAGCCGCGCGTTTCTCGCTTCAGCAACTCCCTGTCGACGAAGAAGATGTACTTCCCCACTCACTACACCGACATAAACTACGCGGCCATTTTCAACGGCCCCTTCCGCATGGAGGTGGAGACCGACACGCACACCACGATCACCGTCGGCGGAACGCCCGTAGCGCTGATGGAGTCGCATTCCCTGTAGACGGTGGTGACCGACGCGGACGAGCCGCAGCACGTGCTCATCTCGGCCAGCAACGAGGAGACGCTGGCCGACGCCGTGAACCGAGTCGCGGAGGTGTTCAACAATCCGGACCTGGCGCGCCGTCTGATGCAGAAGTACGCGGTATTTTTGCATTTTCGGAATGACGCGTAGAACGTGGGCGAGATCCCGTCGGTGAACCCCGTGATCGCGTCGGTGGGCACGATCCTGGACGCGGACGCGATCGAAGGTGTGTGCGTGGACAGACGGTGAGGAATAGAGGCGGAGACAGAGACCATGCAGGTGCCGTTCACCATCGTGGGACTGATCGTGGGCCGCAAGGGCGAGAACCTGCGACACATCCATGACATTTACAACGTGACGCTGCGCGTGCGGGCGGCGGGCGCGCGTGAGGCGTAGGTGCAGCGGGACAGCGAGGTGCCGGCGAACGCGGTGATGCGCGACGTGACGATTCGCGGTCGACGCGAGATGATCGAGAAGGTGAAGAAGATCTTCCAGACGGTGGTGCAGACCAACTCGGCGGAAGTGATCATGAAACTGCAGAGCAGCCGCGACGGGTTCGAGAAGATGATGATCCCGAACGACAAGGTGGGCCTGGTGATTGGCAAGGGCGGCGCGATGATCAAGGCGCTGATGGCGCGGACCGTCACGCAGATTCAGGTGCCGCACGATGTGGATCGCGACAACCCCACGCTGCGGCCTGTGATCATCACGGGCGACTCGGAGAACGTGCTGGAGGCGAAGAAGCAAATCCAGGCGATCGTGGACGGGCAGACGGGCTCGTTGCCGGAGGGCATGCCGGTGGTGACGATGACTGTGCCGGACGATAAGGTGGGTTTGGTGATTGGCAAGGGCGGGAACGTGATTCGCGACATCCAGATGCGGACCAAGTCGCGGATTCAGATCCCGGGCAAGCCGATCGAGGGCTCGGACCCTCCGATGAGGTGAGTGTGGAAGGCGTGAGTGATGCGCAGACTGGTGAGCATTGCGGGCACGGAGGAGCAGGTGGACGCCGCCAAGAGGGAGATCCAGCGGCTGATCGGCACCTTCGCGGGCGTGGGCGAGTACGACGACTCCACGGCCGGCGCGCCGCAGTGGAGCGTGCTGTCCTCCATGCACTCGCTGTTCTCGGGCTCGCTGGACCTGCAGCAGCTGCAGAACTACATGCAGGGGCAGATGGCCAACCCTTCCTTCTACCAGGCGCCCGCCCCGCTTGCCACGTCCGATGGTGCCGCCGTGCCTGCTGTTTCTGCCATGCCCAACATGCCTGCTGTTTCGGCTATGCCCAACATGCCCAGCATGCAAGCAATACCAACAATGCCCAACATGCCCAACATGCAAGCTATGTCCAACATGCAAGCAATGCCAACAATGCCTATGAGAGGAAACGTGAAGGAGACGCCGGTGGAAACGGCGCCGGGGATGGACGATGAGGCTCCTCCTGGTCTTTGGAGTGTTTGTTGAAGAAACAGAGCAGGGTAACAAGGGAGCGTCCTCGCCGCGACTCTCCAGCGCGTCCTCGCGCTCCATGGGCGAGACCTTGATGTTCTTGACGTACTCCTTCACCGCGTCCTCGTCCTCCTCCACGGTGTAGCATAGCAGGAAGGAGAGCGCCGCGGAGATGTAGAAGAAGTTGCTCACCGACAGCGTGGACGCCACGCGATCGCGCGTCCGCAGCAGCCACGTGAAGACCACTGGCCCGAGGATCCGCCCGGCGTTGTTGAACAGCTCGCCGACAGCCGTGGCCGTGCCGCGGCAGTGCGGGCGATTCACGTTGAGGAGGAGCGCCTTGAGCGCCGGCCCGGGGATGTTGAGCAGGACGCCGAGCGAGAAGAGGAGGAGGGCGTGGAGGCCGAAGGAGCAGGCGGGCGACACGCCCTCGGTGACGACGGGGGAGAAGAGGAGCGCGAGGAGCGGCATGGAGACGAGATAGCCGATGGCGATGGCCACGGGCACGAAGGCGCGGTTGAAGCGGTACATCACGCGGCACAGCACGCCGGAGGCCGCGTTGCCGAGCGCGGCACCGGCGCCGAAGAAGAGGAAGAGCGAGGAGGCCTGAAGATAATAGTTGCACGGCAGACCTACGGCGTCCTGCGAGAAGTGCTTCTCGTTGGCGAGCACGTCGTGCAGGTAGCTGCTGTAGACGCCCCAGGGCACGGAGCCGGGCAGGCCCTGCAGGAACACTGCGGGTGAGGGAAGCGGGCTGACCTACGCAGCAGGTTGGAGCGCACGCGCAGCGAGGACAGCACGTCCCGGGCGGAGGCGACGAGCGACTGTGATGTGGGCTTGGCGAGCGGCTGTGGAGCGGGCTTGGCGATGCCGTCAGCCTCGCCACGGCGTGGGAGGGTGACCTCTGCGCGTGAGTGAGGAGGCGAGAAGGAACGGGAGAGGAAGAAGAGAGTGAAGAGACCCAGCACTGGCACCAGCTTGAAGAAGAAGCGCCAGCCGAAGCGAGCGCTCAGGAAACCGCTGAGGGTCTGGCCGGCGAGCATGCCGAAGCCGACGACGATGGAGCTGATGACGGAGGCGGTGGAGCGCCGGGACGGGGGGAATGAATCGCCAAGTATCGAGAGATAGATGGGAAGGCTGGAGATCACCAGAGCACCCGAGAGTCCTCTCCAACAAAGAACAGGATAGTACGTAGTGCTGAAGGGAACCACGAACGCGGTCATGTGGCACAGGAATGTGGAAATGAGCAGAACGGTTTTTCTGTCGTAAATGTCAGCTATGTAGGAAACGATCACAGAGGCGGGAGAGCCAATCAGAAAGAAAACGGTGCTAAAGCGACTGCCTACAGCGTCAATGGAATGGCCCAGCCGTACCAATCATGTAGTCACGCTGCGCGTTAGAAAAGCCGTAGTCTTTTGCCATCAAGGAGAGCACCGGGGCAAACGAATTGTAGTAGAAGTACAGAAGCAGAGTGTTCACAGACAGCACAAGAATTGCGGGAAGGTACTGCCTCATCACCAGTTGGCTCTTTTCTTTTGCTGGATGTTCTAAAGACACATGGAGCTCATCCATCACAGGGAAACACTCGAATCGGAGCGGTTTTGAGACGAAGATACGATTCGCGTGTTCATTTCCGCATTTCGCGCCGTTTTTGGTTTCACTGCTACCCAAATCATGCCTATTTCTGGATTCTCGCTCCAAACCCATCCCCAACGAAGCAACTGCAGCAGTCGCATGTACCTTCCGTGCAGAAGCGAGCACGGATAAAACACGCATCATCTACTCATCTCATTTCTCTTTTCCTGTTGCGTTGTTTTCCATGAGCGAGGACCCACGTATTGTCACCTGCCGAACGGTGAGGTACTATGCTGATTGTCTGGCGACGAAGGCGTTTCCCGACCTTATCGTTTGGAAAGTGTTTCGATTTCATCATAGAGCGAACTCACGCACGTGGCTCCTTTCATGCCCTATGATCCCTGCACTCTCTTCGTAATCGAGGGAAAGATTGCACACGTGTGCCTTATTATTCCTGTCAACCGATAGGGAGAAGAGGTGGAACACTACCTGCAGATGCCCGTCGTAGGCTCTGAATTCCATGGTAGGGCGATGTGTACATCATGTTACATAGAAATGAGAGATGGATTTGTGGAAAACGGAGCCACGCTCATGGAAGACGGCACTCCCACGTGTATCATGCGCATCTGGAAGTACTGTTGCTACTCATGTCCTTAGTGATATGGTAGACGACTATGATGGGGAGTTCTACATCAGCAAGGCGTTTGTCTGGGGATGCCATGGAAACTGCCCCATTTGCGTAGAGAAGTGCAAAGTGTTGCATCCCTGCAACCCCGACGCTTGCTGCCATGATTGTGAATGTTGTCACGAGTGCCACTGTCATTCAGAAGAGAAGGAGTAATTGCGATAACCTAGAGTGTTTCTTTCACAAATCCCAGAGAAGAAGAAAAGAAGGCGAGAGAATCGAACCCAAGACACCCTTCTCCCCAGAATTGCCGATTCCCGTTGGGCTACAGTGTGGTGCCAACGCGGTGTTTCTCTGATGCGGAGTACCAGTCAGTTCAATCCAATTCAAACCGCGCTCCTGCACGCAATGGATTCGTATCCCCAACAGAATGATGGAAACCAGTTGTCCCTTGCCGGTGCTGGAGAGGATAGAGATGGGATGAACTTCGTCCCCGACTATAAGATTCAGTACGTCCACTGCACGGTACTAAGCACTAGCAACATTGTGGCGACATTCAGCCTGAACAAGACCATTCCGCTGGAAGAGGCGGTGGCCAAGCTGCGCAATGCCGAATACAATCCTAGAGTACGATTCCTCTTCAATTTGCTCATCCACTTAGCGATTTGGAGCCCTCATTGTCCGAATTCGCGATCCGAAGTGCACGGCTCTTATCTTTAAATCCGGCAAGGTTGTCCTCGCCGGAACGAAGAGCCGCAATGATGTCGATAGAGCAACAAAGAAGTTTGTCACGATTCTCTCCGTTAGAGGAACTCGCGGGGATAATGGGTAGAAATTCATTTCCATTACGAAGGTGGATGAAATCAAGGCCAGTATCCACAACATTGTCGCAGTGGGCGACTACAAGTTCCCGATCCGTCTGGAGGGCTTGTCTATTGACCATATCGATTCCACTACCGTACGAACAGGTCTTAAGACTCAGTGGTAGTACGAGCCCGAGCTCTTTTCCGGCCTCATCTACCGAATGATGAATCCGAAGGTCGTTCTCCTCATTTTCGTGTCTGGAAAGGTCGTCGTCACGGGAGCGAAGGTGACATTGACAGGGGATGATAACGGGTAGGATGACGACGACATCAAGAAGGCCTTTTCCAGGATCACTCCGGTCCTGTATAGCTGTAGAAAGGAGTAAATGTATACTATGCTCGGACTTTTCTGAACAAACACTCCACAAGTCGGGGTTGATGAGAATTCTCCCAAACACTCCATTCTTGTGCGCTATCACTTCTTCGTGCGCGCTTCTGGCCTCCTCCAGCGGGTACTCGCGATCAATCAGGGGACTCATGAGCTCGGGACACTTCTCCGCCAATCCATTCATCAGCCGCAACGCCTCCTTCTTTTCCTCCACCGTTTGGTTGAAAAGGTTCACTCCCGAAACGGTCACGTTCTTGGTGATGAAGGAGCGGGGCTGGATCTCGATGGGTCCGCGGCTGCCGATGATCACGATCTCGCCTCGCTTGTTGATGACATCCTACCCGTAACGCTACTCCCACACACCAACAAAGTCCTTGTTCAGATTCACGTTGGCAAGCATCTCGTAGATCACATCCGGGCCTTTTCCCTCGTTAATCGCCTTCACCTCGTCCATGTAGTGCTCGTTCCTGCGATCGAACACCCAGTCCACTCCCAGACTCCTCAGATACTGAGCCGCCTTTTCCGTGGAGCAGCTTGCCGCGATGTGAATCCCCTTGTACTCTTCCATCGTCTTCTTCATGCTCAACAGGATCTTCACGATGCTGCTTCCCACACCGCCAGAAGCACCGTGGATGAATATGCACCGGTCGCGAAGCGTGTGCGTGCACTGAAGAGCACTACAACATCACGGGAAATATGTAGAATAACAAGAGAGACGTGAAATATCCCGTTCCAAGGCAGGCTCCTGCCTTGTAGGACATGGCCGCAGGCAGCGGATAAAGCTGATCCGCGGTAAACACACCGTGCGTTGCGTAGGTTCCGCTCACGGAGCCGCTGGAGTACACGCGGTCGCCCACATGGAAGGAGGAAACGTCCTTGCCCACCGATATCACCTCTCCAGCGCAGTCCAGACCCGGAGTATACGGACACGGTCTGGAGGCTACGTGCCAACCCTCACGGATGTAGGTATCCACAGGATTCACTGCCGCAGCATGAATCCGCACCAGAATCTATTCCTCAAGCCCGTAAAGCGCTCTCACCTGGGATGAAGTGATGGTCGGCAAAGTGGCGTTCGTGACCAGCTTCATCATCTCCGGACCTCCGTGCTTCCCCACCTGAATCGCTTTGAACATTGGATAGGATGAATATGTGTCGCCGAATCGTTGGGATACCCCACTTCGTCGTGTTTGGGCAGGATTCAAGTAGAATCGCGGTTTTTTGTGAAAGAAGACACACATTGTTTTGCTGTTGAAATGCCTCTTCTGTAGCTGTCGTGGAGCATGCTGTTACGCGTAGGTACTCTCTAATTGCTCGCGGTAAGGTGGTCCTTGCCGAAAAGGGAATGACGTCTGGTAACTTCCCCACCATCGGTCGTGTGCTCCTTAACAAGGTGAAGCCCACCGATACGAAGATGTCGTTTGTGTATGATAAGTGGGTGCATTATTTGTGTTTAAGCGGCTAGATATGTCTTCCACTACATTGTCGAAGACGGTGTTGTGTACATGTGCATGGCGGACAAGGATTCGAAGAGAAGAATCCCGTTTGCCTACCTCAACGACATCAAGAGCCGCTTTGAGGAAATGTACGGCGACACCATCAAGACGGCCGTGGAGAACAACATGAACGAGGAGTTTTCCAAGGTCATGGAGAAGCGCATGGTGCGTTTATGTCAAAGGCGTGACGGCGTAGGAGTTCTTCAACAACGACCCCTCGGCCGACACGATCACCCACGTCCGCGGCCAGATCAAGGAGGTGAAGGAGGTGATGGTGGACAATATCGGTAGGGCGCGCTGGGATTGCGTCATGTGCAGACAAAGTTCTTGGAAGAGGAGAGAAGATCGAGGCGCTCGCCGACAAGACGCGCGATCTGGACCAGCAGGCCTTCATCTTCAACTCGGACGCTCGCGCTCTCAAGAACAAGATGTGGTGGCAGAACGCTCGCAGCGTTGTGATGATCGTCGTCATCGTCCTCGTCGTGATCCTAATCCTCGTCATTGCGGCTTGCGGAGGGTTCTCCTTCTCGAAATGTAGAAAGCAATAAGCGTAGTTTTGCTCTTTGTTACAAACAGCCGCAATCGTCGTCACTGAACACATCATCCACTTCCTTCTGGATCTTCTCCTCCATCTCCTTCTGCGCGTCCTCCACGTGCGTCCGCTTCTCCTCGCCCTCCTCGTCCGAGCTCTCCACCGCCCTCACGCGCTTCTTCGCCTTCTTCTCCTCCTCCTCGTCCGCCTCGCCAAACACGTTCCGGTTCTCCTCCTCCTCGCTCATCTCCCCGTTGTCGTCCGTCGAGTCGCTCTCGCTGCTCTCGATGATCTCGTCGTCGTCGTACTTCTTCGCCGTCCGCCCACGCGCCATCGCGCGGTGCGCCCGCGGCCGCGCCGGCTTCTCCACGTGCGCCGTCTCGATCGACGCCAGCGACTGCAGACTCGCCTGCAGCCGCCGCTTCTCCTCCGCCGCCACCTGCTCGATGCGCTCCTGCCGCTCGCGCTTCGCCTGCTCCGCCTGCAGCTCCGCCTGCCGCCGCTGCTCCAGCACGCGCTGCACGTCCACCTGCGCCTGCGCCGCCGACTCCGTCTGCTGCGCCTGCTGCGCGTCCAGCTGCTTCTGCCGCTCGCGCTCCGTCCACAGGTTCTTGCAGCGCACCAGCTGCGCGTCGATGCGCGCCTTGTCGCTACGCCTCACCCGCGCCGCGCGCCCTCACAACCCGCTCTTCTGCAGCGTCACCAGGTGGTTCAGCGCGTACTGCAGCGACACCTCCGCGCGCGCCAGCTCGCCCGGCCGTCGCAGACTGCGCTCCTCACAGCCCGGCGCGTCGGCCGCCCGCTGGCAGCAGGTGTAGCAGCGCGTGTCCCTGTCCACCACGCCCGGGTGCACGTGCTGCGTGTTGCGCAGAATGGCCTCCGCCGCGTGCACGTGCGCCAGGATCAGGTCGAAGCTCGCCGCCTCGTCCTACGGGTCACGTCCTACGGCAGTGCTCACGTCGGGGTTGCGCGCCACGACCTTCTCGAGCACCTCGATGGCACGCGGGAACTTCTGCGCCTTGAAGAGCGCGAAGGCGAGACGGAGCATCACGGCAGGGTCCTCCTCCTTCTTCAGCAGCGACTCGTACAGGCACACGGCGTCCTCGAACTTGCCCTCCTCCAGACACAGTCCCGCCACGTTCAGACAGCAGCTCTTCAGGTCGATCACGCTCTCTCGCACCTTCTTGAACACGCGCAGCGCCGCCTGCTGTTTGCCCGTGCGCTGCAACACGATGCCGCACCCGTTGGCCAGGAACACGTTGCGCGGGTTGCGATGCAGGCTCTTCTTCAGCATCTCCACCGCGATCTTGAAGTAGCCCTTGCCGTCGCCGCCGCGCGACGCGCGCAGGTACAGGTTGATCAGCTGCAGGTTCACGTACAGGTCCGTCGTGCGGATCTTCGACACGTACGAGTGCGTGATGAGCGAGATCGCCTCCTCCTCGCGGCCCGTGCGCTCCAGGAGCGACACGTACAGGCACAGCGAGTCGATGTAGCTATTCAGCACGTACGTCAGAAGCGTCGCCGACTCGCGAAGGAACTACGCCTCACGCCACCCATGCGCTCCCACGCCCGCCGCCAACTGCTTCTCCAGGTCCTCGCACAGCGCCTTCAGCTTGGCCTCCGCCTCCGCGGCCTGTCCACGCGCCACCAGCAGCTTCGCCTCGCGCAGCACGCAGTCGTAGTACTCGGGCACGCTGTTCAACACCGCCGCGTACAGCCGCGCCGCCAGCTCGCTCTCGCCGCGGCGCTCGGCGAAGACGGCGTAGTTGAACAGCAGCGTCACGTTCAGGTTGGTCTCGCACAGCGCCGCCAGCTCCGCCTCGCTCAGCTCGCCCACCGCCTTGCTCGCGATCCCGCAGGTGGCCAGCGACAGACGCACCACCTCGTCCAGCGCCGTCTTCGCGCCCGTCGCGTCGCCGCACAGCTCGCGCAGCAGCGCGATGTTGTTCCAGACCAGCGGCGAGAAGGAGGTGCCCGCCGACACGGCCAGTGCCACGTAGTTCTCGTAGAACACGCGCGCGCGTGCGATGTCCGCCGCGCTGTGGAAGTTGCCCTGCCAGAGCTGCCCCTTCAGCAGCAGCGAGTTCAACAGCGGCTTCACCGTGAACTGATCGGGTTTCTACGCGTGAGTGCAGCGCGCGACGCCGACGTCGGGCACGGCGGCGATGGTGGCCATGGCCTTAGGCAGCTCGTTGGACTTGAACTGGAGGTAGGCGGCCAGGAAGGCGATCTCGTTGCTGGCGTTGCCCATCTGCGAGCAGACGCTGCAGTGTGCGCGCGCCTGCACGCGCAGGTCCTCCTTCTCCTTCTTGGTCTTGGCCACGGCGGACAGGTGGATGAGGCTACGCTTGAGGCGGTGCGCGGCGCCTACACCTGGATCATCTCGTACTGTGCCAGCAGGTTGTGCTTGTTCGCGTGGATCGCCTTCTCGTACATCTCCTTCGCGTGGTTCCAGTTGTTCAGCGCGTGGTAGCACCGGCCCAGCAGCTCGTACGCCTCCGACTTCAGCGTCGGCATCTTCGCCTCCTTCAGGCACTCCTTCGCCAGCTGCATGCACGTCGTCGTGTCACGCGCCTCCACCGCCGCCTTCTCCGCCGCCTCGCCCGCGAACGGCGCCGCTAGTGTGCAGGAGGTGGCAGTCACGGCGTCCTGAGAAGACTTCACGCGACACACCGTGCTGCCGATGCGCAGCGGCAGCGCCGGGTGGAGCAACGAGGCACCCTCGCCCTCCAGCGTCACCTCTGTGGCGCCCTTGGCGACGGTGGCGGTGAGCGAGGGCAGCGCGGCCCAGCGCCAGAAGTGGTGGTCGGCCGTGTACACGAGCACCTGCGGGTGCGCGGGGTTGATCGCGTGAAGCTGCTTGATGGTCTGCAGCGAGGTGATCACGCGCTCCTGCGGCGACAGCGCCGGCGACGAGCGCTGCAGCGAGGCCTTCATGGCCAGCGCCTCCTCGTTCTCGGGGTCGATCTGCAGCGCGCGGTCCAGCGCCGCGAAGGCCTTCTTGTAGTTGCCCAGCTGGTAGAAGCAATAGGCGACGCCCACACGCAGCGACGCCGGCGCGTCGGGGTGGTCTACGGTGAGAGGGGAGAGAAAGGAATACTGTAGATGGCCATCTGGTATGCCTTGATCGCCTTGAAGTAGTCGCGCGTCTGGATGAAGTAGAGCGCCGCCGCGATCGTCGCCAGCAGGCAGCAATCATCGCGGTCGATGGCGTGGTTCATGTAGCTGCGCGCCGCCTTCATGTCGTCCTACGCGTTGCATGGGAGTTTTATTACTACGGTGCGAAGACAGTAGATGCACTTCAGCGCCAAGGCGGTTGCCGCAGCCGATTTGTCCTGCATTTCCCAGTTGATCAGGCTGTTTGACTCCAGATCCTAGCACGTCAGCGCCCGGCGTCCAAGCACTACGTATTTCTTGAAATCCTCCTGACTCACGGAATTGATCTTCATCTGGACGTCACCCCCGCGCTTCCGCGTCTCACCTTGTATGCCATGCGATAGTTCAGGAGAACGAGCTTGCAGTAGTACTCGTTCTGGAATCGCTGGAAAATCTCCTCCTTGAACACCGCGTTCACGATTTCGAGGAATTGCGGGTACTTTTTCATGCTGTAGTAGCCAGACTACGCATCAGCGCGTCTTTCACGACACCCACAGCCACCTGGATCCAGTACATCGGGTGCACGCACTCTCCCAGCAGAATCTCGATCAGCTTGCTCGGATCGTCGGACAGCTCGTCCACGAACAGCTCGATGCATTCATCCGAATCACTCAGCGGGATGCGAATGGATGGATATTGATTCTCGGCCTCAACCTCCATCTTTGGTTTGTTTTTGAAGTGACTCAAATTGGGCCTTTTTCGGGAACGAGGGTTGGCTCTCTCTTTGTTGTCACTGTGTGAGTCACATGCTCCTTCGTTGCTTGTGAGCCTATTAGTAGAAGAGACCGATGCGACAGTCAACCACAATCCGCTTTGTGATTGGGTCTTCTCAGCGAGAATCACATTGCAATGAAGATAGCAGCACTGCTGAGCGGCGGAAAGGACTCTTGCTACAACATGCTCCAGTGTGTGAAGCACGGGCATGAGATTGTGTGTCTCGTGAACCTTCTTCCCGGTACGATTTGCTCATGAGATGTAATGCGAAGCAAGCACAGAGATTAACGAATTGGACTCCTTCATGTACCAAACCGTTGGCCACACGGCGATTGACGTACTTCATTCTATGTAACATGAGTTGCAGGCGATTGCCCAGGCAATGGAACTCCCCCTGCTGCGTTTTGCGATTACCGGAAAGTGCGTGGATTCGGACTTGGCCTACAATCCCCAGAAGGGAGACGAGGTGGAGGACTTGTATGCAGCCCTCAAGGCGACCAAAGTCCTCCCTTTCCCTGTTCTTTCCTCGTAGGAGCGATTCCCCGAAATCGAGGGAGTGTCCTCGGGAGCGATCCTGTCGAATTACCAGCGCATTCGCGTGGAAAACGTGTACGCCCCTCTTTTCCTCCTCAGCAGTAGCTGCGACCGGCTGGGTCTAATCTCCGTCGCCTATATGTGGGAGCGGGAGCAGCGCGCCCTCCTTCGCGACATCATCCAGGATGGCGTCGTGGCGGTCGTGATCAAGACAGCGGCCATGGGTCTGGACCGGAGACACATCGGGAAGACGCTGAACCAGCTGGAGCCGTACCTGCTGCACATCGCCGACATCTACGGCTGCAACCCGTGCGGCGAGGGCGGCGAGTACGAGACCTTCACCGTGGACTCCCCGCTGTTCAAGTGGCGCATCGTGCTGTGAGCGCTGCGGGCGGGCGTGAGCGCTAGAGACGACTCGGAGGTGGTGGTGCACTCCAACGACGTGGACGCGCCCGTGCTGCTGCTCGTGCCCCACACCTGGCACCTCGAGGCCAAGGACTTCGCTCCTGTCCTGCCCGACCCCGAGCCCTGCACCGTCGCGCCCTTCGCGCCCCGACCGCTGCGTCCGCGCACGCCCTTCACCTTCCATGCACAGGAGGCAGTGGTGGGGAAGGAGGCGGTGCTGGCGCGTCTGCGAGACGATGCTGAGAGCTTCACGCTGCTGCTGCCGCTCGACGCCGACCCCGCGCCCTTCCTCGCCGCGCTGCCCTCTGCCAACCCTGCGCTGTGACGCTCGCGAGCTGGCCTCACCGCTAGCCAGGTCGTGTTCACCGCCGTCGCTTCGCCCACACTCTTCGCCACACCCAGCACCAGCCCCTCCACGCGGCTCACCTGGCGGTCGCGGTCGCTGTGGTGCCCACCCGCGCTGGGCCGCTACGCGCTGACGCTGACGGCGGGCCGCTTCCTGCAGCTGCCGTGGGTGCTGCCGCTGGACGCGGACTCGCTACGCTACACCTGCCCCACGGTGGACGCGGCGCTCGCTCGCATGCAGGACTACCTGGGCAAGATGCTGCACAAGGCGGCACCTGCAGCGGTGCCCTGCGTAGCCACCCTGCTGCGCAGCGGTGGGCGGAGGGGGGAGGCGTGATGTGTAGCGCAGTTCGGCGAGGAGGCGGAGGAGGCGAGTCTGCGCGGCGTGGCGCGTGCGGTGGTGATGGGGTGGGTGGAGCGAGTGATGGGCGACTGCGCGCTGCAGTGCGCCTGCCAGGGGTACGTCAAGGACGTGTACAATGACGAGTGCGAGGAGAGCGTGACGGCGACGGAGAAGTCCATTCAGATCCGCTACGGCGATTTCGTGACGGTGGATGTGATGGGCTTCGAGGAGGGGGAGGAAGTGGTGTTTGAGAAGCAGTCTGCTGCGAACCACTGCGTGACGGTGTACTTTGACATGGAGAAGGAGGGCGATTGGGAGCATTTGCAGGAGGGTGGGGGTGAGTGAGTGGGATCAGAGATAGTATTTGCGGGCACGAATGCTACGTTCATTCCGGTGGCTGGCTTGAAGGCGACGTGGGAGGAGGGTGAATGGAAGGAGTTTGCTATGGTGGTGGAGGTCATCTCCTACAACTGATCCGTTCTTTTATCTGTGCTGTTTGCTGAAAGAAGGATCGGGGCAAAATACAAAAACACAGATCACCGAAATCGGGACGGAAATGCGCGGATTCTTGAATACTCATTATTGTAAAAACTCTGAGGTTTGCGTTCCCATGGAGTCTATCACCACCATCCCAAAGGAAAAACTAACTATCTACAGTCGTTGGATGGGGAATTCGTCTGATTCCGTAGTTAAGTCGGGAGAGGAATCGATCATTGCGTTCCGCGTGTTTAACAAGTCGGACAACACGGTGGGACTCCAGCTATGCCTTGCCTAATCGTGTAGCTCGCGTGCATGGTGAACTCCAACAACAAGGAGCTCTACGTCGTGAAGCCCACTCGCTTCGTCCTTGCCCCCGGGAAGGACAAGCTGGTGAGTCGTAATCGCGTTCTCGCCGTGCAGTGATTGTGTAGTGCGCTGCGACAAGAACACTGTGGACGACCTGCTGGAGGCGGACCTCCCGACGAAGCAAGGTGTTTGTAACTCGAATGACGCTGTAGGAACCGTCTTCAGATTGTGGCGTACAAGCTGAACAAGACCATCGAGAACTCGCTCGCGAAGGAGAGCGACAAGCCGGAGAAGGACGCTCTGAAGGACCAGGTGGGTGGCGACTCTCTTACCTGAATGCGTAGTGGCCCGCCATCCAGGCCTGCCCTAGCACCACCAAGTACCTGAACGTGCGCTTTACCAATATCCTTTGCCTCCCGTCGTTGGCCCTCTTCACGATCAGCGAATCCCGCTGATGTGACCTATTCGACCTGTGTGTCTCCCGGTGGTGAGGAGGAAGACTGCATTAGCAGCGTAGCAGCCGTTCCGAGTGATCATGCGTAGTGTGTGTCTCACGTGTCCTTCACTCATCGCTCTCTGATTGCGTGCATTGTCGTTGCTGGAATGGCCATGCTGATCAGCTATATCTACAAGTCCTGGAATTAGCGCTTGTTTGTTGGAAGAAACGCGGAGATAGCTAGTTCCTCTTGACGTGGTAGCTGTTGCTCCTCCCGCGAGAAGATCGCACTACCTGGTACAGCTGATGCCAGATCACCCCAATAATCAATAGTACACAAATGACGCTACGCATCACGCCACTCCCCCACACCCACAGCACCACATGCGACAGCCCCTCCTCCACGGACCGGTCGTCCGCCCCCGCGCCCACAGCGGTCAGCGTCTCCTCCTCCACCTTACGCACCAGCATCACCTTCGCCTCCTCCCACTTGGTCGCATTCATCGGCGTCTTCTTCAGGTTCATCGCCTGCCGCAAGCAGTCGCGCACCGTGGACTCGGTCCAGAAGCCCTCGGGGAACAGCACGCACCGCTGCTCGCGCTGCAGCAGGCGCGTGGCGACGCGATTGCGCCGCGAGGGCACGCAGAGCAGCGGGATGCGTGAGAAGAGCGCGGCCTCGACGAGGAGCGCGTCGCAGTAGGAGACCACTGCGGTGATGGAGTAGGTGGCCATCAGGTGGAACGGCGAGACGCGCGTGCTGTCGATGACCATCACGTTCTTGCGGGCGACGCCGCGGGGATTCAGCGTGCCCAGGATGATGACGCTGATGGAAGGGTCCTGCAGCCCGCCCACGATGGTCTTGATCTGCCACAGGTCGAAGCCCGCGTTGTCGCCCACGTACAGCAGCACGCGCGTGGTGATCTGCGGCGCGTGCAGGAAGGAGAGGATCTGCCCCGTGAGCGACAAGTCCGCCGCGCCCGTGTGGGCGACAGGCCCCAGCGCCGTCCAGAGCGGGGGCAGGGCGGGCAGCGGGGAGGCGAAGAGCGAGGCGACGCCGTTGAAGAAGAGGAGGGGTGCGGAGTAGAGGAAGGGCGGCTGCGGCGGCAGGTGGAGCGAGGCGAGGAAGGTGTTGGTGAAGGCCACCATGTCGTCCACTATGATGCTCATCTCCGTGTAGTGCAGGCTGTCCGACAGGTCGCCTGTGGGTGAGGGACAGGAGAGGGCGTACGCATGGGGAAAAAGTCGGACATGGACTCGGGGGAGAAGAGGAGGAGCGGCGTGCTGTGCGCATGGGCCGCGATCTGGATGCCGGGGAGGAAGAGGTCGCACAAGACGAGAGATGGGTTGTGTCTGCGCGTTAAAGAAGAGAGCGATTGCCACTTTCGGAGATAGGCGTCCATAGTCCGGTAAAGAGGATTGAGACTCTCCTTTCCAATCTGTTTGTGATTCCAGTTCAGCGCCCGTACGCGAAAGAGGTGGTTGGAATAGTAGTCACGACTACTCGTAGCGTGATAGGAAGTCCGGATCAGAGTACTCAACTCCTCACCGCCGATAGGGAACTCTCCCATGTTGAACGTCTAGGGTGAGAAGCAGGAAGCGCAATCTACCTTCAGGTTCAAGCGATCGTTCTTCTCGGAGATTGGAATGGGTTTGAATATTCCAACCGTGATCTCGTACTTCGACTGCATCGCTTCTGCAATGTACATCATTGCATCTACCGCCCTTATCAATCTCAGTGAGGACTACCAAAATGAAACGGAAAAGGCAATGCAATCATAAACAACGACTTCTTCCTCCCTTCCGAATTATCAGAGCTCTTGTCTCGCGTGGCAGGACCGACATCACTCCCCTCCACCCTGCCGCAAAGAGAGGCTACAAAAAGCAGAAACTGGATTAACAGGAATCGTGTTAATCCGTATTGCATTCGGTGCGAACGATGGTATGCGATGCGCTCATCCTTCCTTCAGCCCGTATCCATCCTCTCTGTGAATCACTCCGAATGTGGGTGAAGGCTGTGATCACGATGCAGATAATGGCTTCCTACACGGGACGAAGAATCGATTGTTGGGTGGTGGGAGAAGAGGTCAAGCGAGATTCCCAACTGAGCATCTACAAGGGTGAGCGTCTCGCGCTGGCTTCAACCTAGTATACAATGAAAAGAACAGCGAGGAAAAGTACCTCATGGCGATTTACCAGGATTTGCTGGCGAATCCGAACGAACTGGACGAGGATGACGATTCCTGCCTCCTCCCCGTCAATCTGAATTGCAGACCCATCTACACGTACTACGATAGTCACTGTCGCCGAAACCCTGCTGACTCACTCGTAGGCTTTCCCGTGATTCCCCCGAGTAATTCCTGCGGCTCCTACAACGGAAACGAATACTTTGTATTCGAAAAGGTGTCGCGAAGCCTGAGCTCCATCGTTTCGGACGCCTCTCTAGATGTCAGCGATAACGACCTGGTGGTGACGGCGTACCAGATTCTCGAAATCCTGCGCATCCTGTTCGACGCCCAGAAAGTGCTGAAGAACCTCCACGTGAACGACTTCTTCTTCCGCCGCACAACCAAGGGTTATCGCACCGTCCTCCTCAACCAGGACTTTGTCACCAAGTCGTGGCCCTTGTATCTCCTCACTTCCAGAGAGTGCTTCTTCATCGAGGATCCCACCTTCACCTCCATCTCTGTCATGAGCGGAAATGGTATTTTCAGCGTCTTTCCCTCACCTCCAGAGCCCACGCCCACGGACAACCTCCAATCGCTCGCCTACATTCTCATCTTCCTCTCGCAGGGCACGCTGCCCTGGCTCGGCCGCACCGACGCGGAGATCAAGGCGATGAAGGAGAACCCCGCGCTGATGCAGTGCTCGCCGTTCGAGGGCAGCTGCACCCCCTTTCTCTCACGCCTAGACGTCGTGCCCTTGCTGCTTTCCTCTGCGGACCCACGGACGGTGCTGGACCAGTGTCTGCAGCTGCTGCGCGAGCGCATGACCTCCCACACCGTCACCTTCGGCGTGAGCCCAGCTTCTCTCCCTCACTTCTAGCGCAACGTCGATTCCTTCACCAAGAAGAGCACTCGTCCCGCGGTGATCTCATCTCTAGAGCGCATCCAGCCTCAGGCCCCCGCTCCGCCTCAGACGCCCGTGAAGCCCGCGCCCGTGTCGACGCCCGCGCCCGTGTCGCCGAACCGCGTGGTGGTGGTGGCGGGCCAGCGCTACGAGGTGAAGGTGGTGAACGGCAAGCGACTCATGGAGCCCATCGGCAGCCCCGTGCCGCCCGTCCGCAGCGCGCGCAAGAAGCTTCACCCCGCGGGAATCGTCATCAATCCGCAGGGAGTTCCGGAGGACTCTGTCCCAGAAGCAACGCCTGTTGTGGTCCCTGAGGCGTTGCCTGTGGAGCCAGTCGTAACGGCGCCTGCCACAACTGCTGTGGCAACTGCCGTGACGGTGTCCACTGAGGTTCCTGCAGTGCCTATTGCAACGCCTATTGCAGCACTTGCACCGCCTGTTGCACCGCAGGTGAGAACATTAGCGGCAGAGCATCCTCTCCTGCCGGTGAGAGAGGGGCGAGGAGGTGAGGCGTAGAAGGTGCGGCGAGAGAAGAGAGGGCGAACACTGCCGGAGGCCGGCTCGAAGAGACGGAAGACGCAGCGCATCGAGAGCCGCTCCATGTGAGCAAGCGTGGCAGGGCTGAGGCGTAGTGTGACCCGAGCGAACCGCTTCTTCACCTCCTCCCTGTTTTCCAGTTTCCTGTTTACCGCAGCCGTTCTCGCCATTGAGAGCATGCACTGTCGTGTTTGTTAACAAACAGTCCACACAAGCACAGAGTAAGAGGGGACGGGACCAAAGTCAAGGGAGAAGGGGTTCACATACTCCAATTTGATGTTCTGGTTCTTAAAGCCCTTTTCAAGGCACTCAAACACGGACTGCGACAGCAGCTTCAGTTCCTCGTTGTCGCAGTCCGTCTGCAGGGTCATGCCGCGGATCGACGCCACCAAGTCCTTGTCTTGCAGCAGCTCGTTGCACGATACCTCTACGGGTGAGACCACCACCACTCGCGCACCGAAGGAGCAGATCTGGTAGACGACGCGGAGCAGGGAGAGCCGCACGGCGCCGGACATGGTGTTGGTGATGCGCGAGGAGATGGCGTCCAGCAGGCCGCTCTCCAGCAGCAGGCGCACGCTGCTCTCGTCGCGCAGGTAGGAGCACAGCAGCTGCGTCGTGTTCGGCAGTCCCACCTCCGTGCTCACCGACTGCGTGAACGCGCGCACCACCGCCGTGGGCGCGAACCGGTTGAAGCGCTCCAGCATGACCTCTACGCGTCAGCGCCGCGCGCCGCGCCCACCATCGTTCTGGTACTCCTCGTAGAGCGCGGCGAGGTCGCTCTGCGTGGTACTGTAGCGCGCGCCCTTGCTGACCTCGTCGAAGAGCACGCGGACCACCTGCTGGCGCAGCGCGTCGGAGGCGGTGCAGCGCAGGCAGGAGGTCAGCACGGAGATGGCCGTCTCCACGGAGTGCTCGTCTTCGTTCAGCAGCTCCACGTTGCGCAGGATGGCCACCACGGTGCTCTCGCGCTGCACCACGGCGTGCGCGTTGAAGAGCTCGCAGAGCATCGTGAGCACGCCCAGCACCATGTCGCTGCTCTTCACGGGCGTCGGGTCGTCCTCCAGGAACAGCTGCACCACCGCGTCGATCGACAGGTGCGCCAGCTGCGCCTCCTTCTCTACGCGTCACCGCGCCCGGCCACACGCACTCGGCAGCACGGCCAGGAAAGCCGTCAGGAAGGGCACGAAGGTCAGCTCGCGGCGATGCGCCTGGAACAGGCGCGTGAGCAGCTCGATGCCGCCGCGGTCGATGAAGGCCTCCTTGTACTCCTCCACGTGGCCCAGCAGCGCGATCAGGTCGCAGGCGCGCAGCACGTCCGCGGACTCCTCGCTCAGCTGCGCGAAGGCCTCGAAGCAGACATCCATGAAGGGCCGCGGAATGGCCACCGCGTCGGGGACGGGGCCGGCGGGCGCGCACACCACGAGAGGCCGTTCTAGGCGTGAGGCGGCGGAGAGAGAGCGACGAGTGACCACGCGGCAGGCGATGTCGGCCTTGAGGAGCCAGAGCAGCGACCCCGACACCAGCGCGCTGTTCGCCACGAAAAACTCGCGCACGCAGTCGCAGTGGAGGCTGCTGCAGCGTGAGGCGACGGCGAAGGTGAAGGAGGTGAGCAGTCCGAACAGCTCCGCCTCCTGCGACGTCTGCGCGGGCTGTGAGACCTCGACGGGGCTGGCGGGGCTTGCAGGGCTTGCAGAGCTAACGTCACTCGACTCAGTGGAGGCTTCGACAGAACTGACAGAACTGGCAGAATCAGAAGAGGGATTGGCGTGCTTGGTGAGGGCCATGTAGGCGCACAGGAGGCGGGCGAGCAGTGGGGAGGCGGCGAGTGCGGGCAGCTGGGCGTCGGTGACGGTGACGAGCGCGACGAAGCGCACCAGGGCGTCGAAGCAGGCGAGGCTGCCGACGACGGCGGGCGCGTCGAGGCAGGCGAGCAGCAGGTCGAGCAGTTCCTGCGAGAGCGTGACGTGCTCGGGCGCCTTCTCGGCGAAGTAGCCCAGGACGAGGAAGGCGAGGCGCGCGATCTCGGCGTCGGCGGGGAAGGTCTGCAGGATCTCCATCATGGTGACGTCGCAACCGTACTGGACGAGGTCGCCCACGGCGACGCTGCTGTCGCAGAGCGTCTTGAGCTGCTTCAGACTGATCAGCACGTCCATGGGCGCGTGCTCGCCGCACTTCACCAGCGTGTGCATGATCTGCAGCAGCGGCGAGTCCACCAGGTGCGACAGGTCGTTCGGCCCGCTCTGCACCGGCGGCTGCACGCTGCGCGGCGACACGGCGTGCTGCCGCCGCGCGATGGCCAGGTTCTGCAGCAGCAGGTCGCGCTTGATGGCAATGTCGTGGTCGGGCGCGATCGCCGGACTCAGGCCCTGCAGCGCCGCCTCCACGCCGCAGCGCTGCAGCTCCTCGCAGCCCTCCTGCGTGGTGGAGCACTGGTACAGCACCCACACGCACTCCGTCGTCACCTGGTCGTCTGCCGTCTGGTCTGCCGTCTGGTCTGCCGTCTGGTCTGCCGTCTGGCCTGCCGTCTGGCTCACAGCACCCGCGGTCTGATTCACAGTCTGATTCGCAGCAGCAGGAGCAGCAAGCGAACGGAGGGTGGCGACGAGCGTGGAGACGGCCTGGGCGGCGAGGAGCGTCTTGACGCAGTCGATGGAGAGGCAGGCGAGTGCGCGCAGCGTCTGGAAACAGGCGAGGAGATCGGCGGGACTGCGCGCGCGGTTGACGGCGAGGACGCGGAGCAGCGCGGGGATGAGCCCGGTGGCGATGACGTCGCGGGCAATGTCGTACTGCGAGGCGAGCGAGGCGAGGAACTCGGCGCCGGCGGTGACGACCTCGAGCGAGGTGTTGTTGTCCTCGAGCACGTGGCAGAGGTAGGTGAGGCCCTGCTTCTTGGCGAAGTGCTCGGCCATGGACGCAGAGAGACAGACCACGGCGTGCAGCGCCTGGAGCGAGAGCGCGATGAAGGAGGGGTCGCTCATGAAGGAGGAGGACAGGAAGTGCAGCAGCAGGCTGACCACATCGAAGCGGCAGGCCATCGCGTCGAGCGCCGGCTCCTCCGCCAGCAGGATCAGGATGTCGCAGACGTTGAACAGGAAGGAGGCGTGGTTGCTGTGGTACTTCACCGCCTCCAGCACGCTCTCCAGCAGCCCGCACTGGATGCACTGCACGCGGAAGGCGCGCGACTCGCCGCAGACCAGCTTGATCAGGTTGCAGAGGTGGTCGCACACGTCGCCCGTCGTCATGTTCTTCTTCATCACCGCGTGCAGCACCGCGCACGAGTCCGCCAGGTAGTGCGCCGCCTCCGCCGCCGTGTAGCGCTCCAGCACCATCAGCGTCGGCACCACCACGCTGCTCATCTCCGCCTGCTCGCGCAGCACGCTCACCGTCACCGCCGTGATGGCCGCCAGGTCGTTGGCGCGGCGGTAGGAGCGCACGTCCAGCACGCGGCCCAGCAGCACCATCGACCGCACGATGATCTCCTTGTCCGCGACGCGCCGCAGCGCCACCTTGATCACCGTGCGCACACCGTTGCAGCGGATCACGCACCGCACCAGCTTGTGGTCTACGCGTCAGCCGCGCCGCGCGCCACCACAGTCCGAGCCGACCAGCTTCAGCAGCGCGTCGAGGATCTGCAGCTGCTCGTTGCGCTCGGCGTGCGCGAAGTGGTGCAGCACCACCTCCATCATGCGCTTCTCGCTGGATTCGCCCTCGCTCTCCGTGTTCTCGCCTGCGCCTCAGGCCCGCCCCGCGCACCTACTCCGCAGCCCGAGGTTCGACTCCAGTTGGCGCGCCTTCTTCATGAGCTCGATGCGCAGCGAGCTGGTGGGCTCGCTGGTGGAGGACTCGGCCTTGAGCAGCTCGGAGAGGCGCACGTAGTCGGTGGTGCTCATGGCCTCGTCGTTGTCGTAGGCCGAGTAGATGCTGTCGATCATGCGCATCACGCCCGCCTTCTTCAGCGGGCCGCGGAGCACGGCTACGGGTGAGGCGGCGGCGCGGCGCGCACACTGCGAGGAGAGGAAGAGGAGGATGTCGAAGGTGTTGGAGACGATGGAGATGGAGTGCGAGTAGCTGGTGATGATCTCGATCAGCACCGTGATCGTCTCCTCCGAGAAGAAGGCCTCGATGATCGCCGGGTCTACGGCTCAGCGCGCGCCGCGGGGCGAACAGGCCGTGAAGTACCGCAGGATGAGGATGCACTTCTCGATCAGCCCGTCGTTGTGGATGTACTGCAGCATTGTCAGCGACAGGCACGGGATGACCGCCGACAGGTCGATGCGCCGCATCAGGTACGCCACGCTCTCTACGCCTCACGCGCGCCGCGCGGCCCCACCCTCGTCCAGCAGGTCGAACAGGCACTCCACCGCGCGGTAGGCGAACGCGTGCGCGCCGTCGTCGGCTAGCATGAAGAGCAGCATCGACAAGAAGTCCGTTCCCGGCGCGGCGCGCGTGGACAGCTGCTGTTGCAGCGGGCGCTGGCTCAGCTCGATGTGGCTGACGGAGGCCGTGCGCGGGCGTAGCGGGCTCATAGGTTGCAGGCGGTGTGCGGGCTGTGTCTCAGACGCTGTCTCAGACGCTGTCTCAGACGCTGTATCGGGATGTGCCTCGGGATGTGCCTCGGACGCGGACGGCTCGAGAGAGTCGAGGAGCGAAGAGGCCTTGGCGACGACGCTGGCGGTGCCCTTGAGGAGGCAGAGGCAGCTGCGGATCTCCATCTGGATCTTCTTGGCCCGCAGCGCCGCCCTGCCCGCCGCGGTGGTCTGCACGGTGAGCAGCAGGTCCAGCACGGCGCTCCACAGCGGCTCGTTGAAGGGGTGGTTGCGCGTGGTGTACACGGAGTCTAGCAGCAGCGGCGAGCGCACGAAGAGCGACACGGCGAAGGCTAGGCGTGAGGCGGGGGCGGCGCGCACACCGGAGAGAGAGCAGAGACGGTTGAGCGTGCGGATGGAGGAGATGATGATGGCGACGTCGTAGCTGAGCGCCAGGAAGGTGGTGGTGATGATGTTGAACACGCCCTTGTGGATCACGTAGATGCACTCCGCCTCTACGCCTCACCGCGCCGCACCGCGCCCACCCTCGCTCACCATCTCCACCAGGAAGGACTGGATCACGGAGGCCAGTTCGCTGTGCCGCGGGTACTGGTTGACGGCCGCCTCCATCGTGGTCAGAATGTCGCACAGCAGCAGCGCGTGGTGCATCGCCGCTACGCCTCAGGCCCCGCGCGCGCCGCCACGGTAGCGGAAGAAGGGCAGGAAGAAGCGGAAGAGCTGGATCATGGCGGCCACGTCGTGCAGCGCGAACAGCGCGATCATCTCCTGCAGCAGCCGCGACGTGCAGAACTGGCCCACGCGCGCCTCTACGCCTCACCGCCGCCGCGCACGCCCACCGCTGGTCAGCACCGCGTTCAGGATCTGCAGCAACGTCGGCACCGCCGCGCGGGCCAGGTGCGCTGCCTCCAGGTACGCCGCCAGCGTCTCCGCGAAGGCCGGGTCGTCCATCGCCTCGCTGGCGCGCGAGCACACGGCGCACCACTGCGCGAGCAGGCCGAAGCTCTGCGCGGCGAGGGCGGAGTCCGCGGGGTTGTGGCCCATCACGCGCAGCAGCGTGCCCGCCACGTCCGCCGCCTGCAGCGCCACCTGCAGCTCGGCCGTCACTACGCGTGAGGACGCGCCGCGACCGCCACTCGGTGCGCTGAGCAGGGTCTTCAGCAGCTGCAGCGCGGGATCCGTGAGCAGCGGCTCCGACGGGAACGCGTTGAGACACTGCGTGGCCGCGGGAAGGATGGCCGGGGCGGCCGAGGAGGCTAGCGATGAGGATGGCAGCGGACAACAACAGCTCTGCAGGATCTTCGAGTACCACTGGATGATGGTGAGGATCAGCTGCTGTTTCACCTTCCTCTCGAGGAAGAGGGACAGCATGGCGCTCAATCCCTCCACGAGGTCCTTCTCCGTAGAGGAATCTACATGTGACGGCGAGCAGAAACAGTGACCAATGCGGATATTGTCGCGAAGGGCCGTTAGCACGTTGAGACTGTAATCGTTGGCGACGTACTTCTTGCAGAAGGCGTCGAGACAGCTCTTGACTCCCTCATTCCGGAAAAGAACCAAAAGGCGCTCGATTCCTACACATAACGGAGAGGGCGCATCGGGACCATAGTCAACGCCATCGGAGAGTTCCGTGTTTATGGGGTGCGATTCTTTCTAGGGATGAGTTCCGGAAGACCCTAGGGTACGCCATTCGTAAGAGTGACAACAACGACACTGCCATCGGTGATTCCCAAATCTGGGTAGGATCGAATTCCATCCACCTCCTCCCCGTTGAAGGATATGGAAAGAAGCTGCCTATCCTTCCCTAGCAGGTTCTACAACGATCAACAACAGTATTCTGACCCCAACCTTCAGTCTCCACCGAATACACGTAATGAGCAACGCACTGCATCCGTCAGAGGGCTGATTGACCATAAAGGATTGGTTCAGCTCTGGGATAGTGAATGTTATATCAATTCGTTGTTTGGATCCTTTGGACGGAGCATCTTTGGACGGCGAAGGTGCTACGCTCATCAGGGCCGAACGCCGCCCTTACCATGCTCACTCATATCGTCACAATGAATACACTATTATACAACAGAAACAGGAGAAAGGAATCCGCGAATGAACAAATGACTGCGATAATGGAAACAAACACGAGTCAACCCTGATTCACCTTCATGAACACCGTGCAGCGCCCTCCGCTCGCCTCGTTCCCGATGTAGTCGTCATGATTGGGCTCCTTCGCCTCTAGGTTGCAAATATACTCGTAAATCTCCTGGCAGACGACGCGGATGGGGCCGACGAGCAAGTACCCCAGCACGTTCTTGAAGCAGCGCTTCACTACGACTCAGGCCTGCCGACTGTCCCCACGCCCCTCCAGCTTCGACGAGCTGTACGGCATGGCGCCCTTCAGGTTGTTCTCGTGGAAGGCGGCGATGAGGTTGGCCACAAAGGCGACGTTCTCGTCGTCCCAGGGCTGCGCGCAGTCGACGACGCCGTGCATGCGGACGAAATCGAAGAGGCAGACGTAGGCCACCACGGCGTCCACACTGGTGAGCACTCTACGGGTGAGGCGTGGCGGCGACCGCACTTCCAGAGGAACGCGTAGATGGGGTCGACGATGTTGAGGCGGGTCTGCGAGTGCTCCAGCGCCAGGAAGAAGGTGGAGGCGATGTAGAAGAGCGTGTAGAGGTCCACGCGGCCGGCGAGGTCGTGCGCGCAGCCGGAGTTCGACAGCACCGACACCATCTCCACCAGCGCGCGGATGAAGTTCAGCAGCTCGGGGGCCTCGTGCCGCAGACACACCTCCTCCACGGCTGCGGACTGCAGCCGCTCCTGCAGCGTCATCGCATCCTCCGCGATCTGCACCAGCATCGCCTCCTGCTCCGCCTTCACCTCGCCCTGGCACGTTTTCCCGCGCACGCGCTGGTACTCCGCCTTCAGGTCGAGGATGGCCTGCTGCAGGCGCGGGAAGACGACCTGGAAGGCGTCGGTGCGGTCGGGGATGGCGTAGTAGTTGCGGCAGCAGAGCAGCAGCAGCTTGAAGAAGCTGGACAGGATGTACGGCTCGAAGTTCAGGAACTCGTCCACCATCGCGCTCGCGCCCGAGAGCGCGTCGCCCGCGTCGGCGCCGACCAGGCAGGCGCGCAGCGCGTCCAGCTCCTCCAGGAACTGGCGGTAGAGCGCGGTGTAGCGCTGCTGGAGGACGATGAGGTAGGAGGAGGTCTGGTACATGTGCATCATCACGTAGAACACGCGCTCCATCCGCCGCAGCCGCGCCGCGATCGCGTCCTCCTCGCCCAGCACCAGCGCCTCCGACTCCCGCGTCGGCGCCAGCAGCTCGTCGTCGCTCTCCTCCATCAGGCTGTCCGCGCGCCGCAGGTCCGAGTTCGGCTGCCACGTCGACCGCCGCGCCACCTCCAGCACACTGGCGTCGCTATTGTGGTAGGGAGTGACCTCTACCAGGGAGTCGCTGCTTTCCGCGCCATCCGACAGGTCCTCCTCGGTGTCTCTGCGCGGCTTGTGTTGTGTCGCGGTTCCCACCTCCGAAGACACCAGCGTAGTGCGTGAGGCATCACAAGGGGTGGTTGGGAGGGTGTCACGAGCAATCGTGGAGAGAGTATCGCGAACGGTGGTAGGAAGAGTATCACGAACGGTGGTAGGAAGAGTATCACGATGATTGCGGGAGGGAGAGGCATCCTCATTACTAAGAAACGAATTGTTGGCGGTGAGAAGGGAGGCCTGCTCCGAGCCGGTGTTGGAGGAGCGCGTGGCGCTGCTGCTGCTGCTGGTGAAGGAGGCGTTCAGCGGCGAGTCCAGCGGCGAGGCGGGGAAGGCGGTGTCCACGGAGAAGTTGAACATGCGCACGCGCAGGTCCTTCTCCGACGCGCGGCCCTTCAGCTCGCGGCCCAGCCCGACGTAGTGCTGGATCATGCGACAGCCCTCGGCCCTCACCGCCTCGGCGGGGCAGTTGGCGAAGGAGACGATCATCTGGACGTACTTGGAGTGGGAGAAGGAGCAGAAGGTGTCGTTGTCCGCCAGCACGTCCAGCAGGCCCACGCCGCCCAGGAGGATCTGCACCAGCTGCGGCGCGTAGATGGAGGCCAGCTCGCCGCGGCGACACAGGATGCTGTGGCACAGGCTGTAGAACACGTCCACGAACTACGGGTGACGCGCGGCGCGGCGCCTACGGTCTCCGTCCGGCAGGCCGCCATCACGCGCTCGATGACGGGCAGCACGGCCAGCTGCGCGTTGTGGAAGAGCAGGCCCAGCAGCAGCAGCTTGCACTCCACGTCCGTGAGCGGCCACTCCGCGCGGCAGTAGTCGCACAGCAGCGCCACGCACTGCAGCGCGTTGTCGAGCTCCTGCTCCGAGGTCAGCGCCAGCAGGCTACGGGTCAGCGCACGGCCGCGGGCGCACCGGTAGCAGAGGTAGCTGCAGAAGAAGTCCGCGTCGGCGAAGAGGCGGTTGCCTGAGAAGGACCAGCCGCTCGCCAGCAGCCCCTTGATCTCGGCATACACCGCGTCGTCCACCGCACCCTTCTCGTCGCGCGGGAACAGCTCTTCCAGCTTCTTCTCGGGCACCAGCCGGCCCACCCTGCTCAGCACCGTCTTCCGCGAGGAGCAGTCCACGTAGCTCACCGTCACGCCCTTCTCGCGCCCGTTGCGCTTGCTCACCTACGCCTCACCGCTCCCGCGCGCCGCTACGGCGCTACTCGTATGGCTCCCGTCGCTCGGCGTGCGGTGGATCGAGGGACTGACCGACTGCGTGGAGGCGGAGACGACGTTCGCGAAGTTGAAGACTTGCGTGGCGCCGACGCGCGGCGTGGAGGCCTGGGGAAGGAGGGGCGAGAGCCCGTTGAAGGGCGTGTTGGTCTGCTTGAGCGCGGGGAAGTCTACGGGTCAGCGCGCGTGGCGGGCAACACCATCGACGCAGAGGAGGGCGGGGAATTGCTCGATACAGCGCAGCATGGTGCAGCGCTTTTGGTCGTGCAGCGCGGCCTTGAGCTCCTTCGCCGTGGGCTGCATCGCCTCGATGACCTACGCGTAAGGCGGTCGCACGGGCCCCACGTCCGTGATGAGCGGCGTGCACTCGCGCGGCTGGTCGTAGGCGGCCACCAGCTTCCGGAGGAGCGCCGCGGTGCGCGTGGAGCTCTTGCACTGGATGGCGCCGCGGTGGCGGTGCAGCCACTGCAGGGCGCAGATGCACTGCGAGACGTCCTCGCGGAAGGCCTTGAGGTCCTTGCCGGCGGGCGTGAAGGGCTGCATCCTGAGGCTGAGGTCCACCACGGCGAAGGCGGAGGCGCTCGGCACGCAGAGGGACAGCACGTCGTAGCTCGCGCTGCGGATGCGCAGCGAGTAGGAGCTCGTCAGCGTCAGTAGCGGCGTCTTCAGGTCGTCGAAGCTCTGCAGCGCCGCGTTCAGCTCGAGCAGCCGCTTGATGCAGCCCAGCGCCTGCAGCTGCACGTCCGTGCTGGAGGAGGCCAGCAGCTGCTTCAGCGCGCGCAGCACGGCGCTCACCGAGGGCTGCGGCTCCACCCTGCTGACCGACGCCAGCGTGCTGCTCAGCGTCTTGAGGATGTGCAGCTGCTTCTGCGACGCCATCACCGCCTTCTCCGCCAGCGCCTCGTTCAGCTCCTTCACCTACACTGAAGAGGGATCGAGAGACGGACGACTGCCGCGTAGACGTCGTACTGGTTGTTGGTGGAGCGCTGACAGGACTCTTCAAGGAAGCAGTGTAGGTGTGAAAGGATCGAGCCGTAGCCGATTTGCTGCGAGATGTCCTTGTCCTTCGAGAGGGCGACTTCCTACGCCTCAGACACAAACTGCAAGCGGACGATCGAGCTGAGTTGGTCTAGGGAAAGGCGCTTCGACAATGACTCGAGGAGCCTTCGGACAGACGCATCGTCGTCGAACGCTGTCTAGAGGGAATGGAACAGCTTGGAAACGTACAGAATAGCAGAAAAAAACGTACAGACGGAAGACGAGGTCCTCCGTGATGGGAAGGGTTTGAAGGATGGAACACAAAAAGCCGTATGGATCGTTTTCCCTATAGTCGTCGCAGAAGGGCAAGCAGTCGATGAAGCTGCGCACCACTTGGTACGAAAGCTCTCCATCCACAGCAAAGGAGTGAGGCCGCTGAATAGCCTCCACAATGGAGTGGTAGCAGGACTGGATGGTCTTCCATTTCCAGCGTTTCGCCTGCCGCAGCAATTCACCGAATTCGGGAAAACGGATAGATAGCTACGCATTACTACTCGCTGCGGAGCCCTACAGATTGGATGGATTCGATAAGCTGATCGGGGCTTTCAGGTACGTCCTCTTTCGAGGACAGAGCGATAGCGTTCATTCTACAGTGCGTAAGTACGAAGAGAAAACCAAATCGGTGGCGCACAACACATCGCACGAGCAACTCACTTGACAGGGTGATTGACGGTTCTGGATGGCTGGGGGAAGCGATCGATTGAAAATGCCCCGGGAGTGGACCAGAAACAAATAACAATGCGCGCGGATGGCCGAACAAACACCGGTACAAGCAATAAGGACAAGTTTAACACACCCAACTTAGAAGATACCAATCTTGTTGGCGACATCCATAGCCTCGTTCTCGCCAGAAAG
>OIWT01000924.1_pt1 | contig 38326 bp, 46 predicted proteins | sample 1587701 | NCBI WGS metagenome assembly OIWT01 (sample SAMEA3888904, study PRJEB22519) | human gut metagenome | biome: human gut; feature: human-associated habitat; material: faeces | place: Denmark | collected 2009 | reverse complement strand
GTCCCCTTAGGTATTGCGGGTTTATTGTAAGCCATTATCAATTAGTTATTTATATAGTTGTTAAATTCATTTGCTGAAAATTTGCTGTTATACTTTTTCGTATAATTCGTTTTCTTTTTCGTCTATATACTCAGTAAGGAACGCTAACCAGTCATTTTTGGTTCGCAGCGTTTTGCCTATATCGGCCTTAAAGCCGACGGGTATAAACTTAACGCCGAAATTAGATACCAACCATTTTACAAACTTTACTATCTCTAACTCTGTTTCGTCTGTGTCAGTATCTATAATTTTGACTTTACCGTAAAGTGCTACTTCATCGCCGTCCTTAATAAATCCGACACACGGCAAATTTTCTTTTGCCGACCATTCCCGAAAATCTTTTATTTCATCCTTTGGGATGTACCCTATGTGCTTACCGTCGTTGCGATAAATCGCAATGGCGTTTTTGTCGTGTGGGTTGGTAGGTTCAGAACGCACATACCCTAAAAAGCCGCCTACATCCTGCGCACCGTTTCTGTACTGCACGCCTGCAATTTCGCAAAAATAATCCGGGTTGGCAGATACTTTAACGCTAACGGTTACTTTATTTTCCGGTGTTTTCGTTTCTACTGGTCTTTTAGATACTTTCCACACTTTTTTACAGAATAAATATGCACCACTTATCATAAATAACAGTAGTGAAATTCCGCCTAACTCTACTTTATCAACGAATAAAAATATAGCGAATAAAACTACAGACGTATAAAATACATATTTCATTTTCCCAACAACGTTAATAAAATTTGTATCTGTTTATCCTTTTCTGCCAACATATCACGCACAAAGTTTTCGGATAGTATCGCCGTTTGCTGACCGATAACTGTAGCATTACGACCCGTTACGCTATTGGCCCCGGTAATCTTCGTACCTAAATACATTTCGCCACTACCGCGCAGCAGCCAGTCTGCCGATATATCCGGGCAAGCGTTGAGGATGCGCAGAACACTATCTAACGAAATAGCCGCGCCGTGGCTTAGCTGACTGTTTAGTCGTTTTTGAGCTGGCGCGTCGCCAGCCGCTACCGCATTTTGGGTAATACCTTTTTCTTTTAGCAGCAAGTTTATACGGTTGCGCACCTCAGCTGCTTCATTTTCGTAGTTAATCATACTGCAAAAAGTAATTTTATACCCGTAAAAAGGTGTGTTTTAGCTAAAATTACCGCTTACGGAGTAATTTTTTCTCAAATTCTTTTGGAAGTTAGACGAAATCATCTATCTTTGCACCAACAAACAAACGAACAAACGAAAGTGCAAGGAAAGAGCTGCCGACCAAATAGGCCGGTTATCGCATAAATTCCACTGGCAAAGGTAGGCAGTTTTTTCCATTGTACCAACGAACAAACGAAGTTTTTACTAAAGAGTTTAAGAAATGGAGCAGAAAACTACCGAAATGTCGGCAAAAGTCGAAAAGATTACCCGTGAACGTCTAAGAGCAATGCAGGACGGTGAGCAAATAACGGTAACGTGCGCTGACGGCTACGATATGGATAGCCAAAAAAATACTGCGTACGCTATGTCTAAAATGGAAAACTGCCGCTTTTCCTGCAAAAGCGACGGCCTGGTACTAACCGTTACGCGCTATGGTATCAATTAAACCGGCGTGCGACCCCGAAAGACGCTACAGCCAAAGAGAGGCGGCAGAGATACTGGGCGTAGAACGCCACACTATCCGCCGCTGGGAGTTGGACGGCGCTATACGCTTCGACGTAAGGAAAGCGGGACGCACCAAGTTTACCACCGGGCGGCAAATCCTCAAATGCTGGGAAGCCACATACTTATAATGCAATTTTTAATAATTCAAAATATGACTGGTAACATAGAACTAAAGCAGGCCCCGCGCGATTTCGTGCCGAACTGCGAGACAATCCACGAAGAAACTACCGCTATAATGCGGCAGACGTGGCCAGGTAATAACGTATGTTTTATCCTCAACAAGAAAACCGGAGAGTGCGAAGCCCGCGTAGATAACCGGGTAGTAGGACATTGGAAAGACGCTACCGTAGGTATGTGGGGCGATATAGCCTACACGCTTGAAACAGAGTTTAGCGACCGAATTACAAACACAAATAATTAATGAGTATGAAGAAAATTTTGCGAAACTACCGCTACTACGTCCTGCTGCTTTTGGGATGTTTGGCACTTATCGGAATTATGGCAGTACCTGCCGAGGAACTGCCTACGCGCTACTGGGTATATACCCTTATTTCCTCAAAGGTTATCGGCTTTACCGCTATGTATGCTTTTGACCGGCTGGTTAGCCGCTGGGAGAAGCGCGGCACTATACCGGAATTTATAGACGCAATCAATAACTATTAAAATACCAAGTTATGCAACCAATTCAAATTAACGTACAAGTAAATGTAGGACTGAACGACAACGTAGTAACGCTGCTTTCAGCACTGCTTAACAAAGGTACTGCACCCGCAACGGAAGCAGCACAGAGAAAGCCGGCGGCAAAACCGCAGACAGTAGAACAGCCGAAACCGGCAGGGCAGGAACAGCCAAAGCCGAAAGCTGAGACCACCGAACCACCTACCGAAAAACCAGTAGAGCAGCCAGCACCTACCAGCGCAGCCCCCGCCGGCAAGGAGTACACCGAGGTAGACGTACGCGCCGCTATGGATAGAACACGTAAGCGTATCGAGGGCGAGGACTACAAGGAGAACACCGACAGCGAATTATACAAGAAGTGGCATAGACGCTTAACCGGTTGGTTTAAGCAAACGTCGGCAATCTTCGGAGCTGAGAAGCCAAGCGCGCTAACAGACAGTGAAAGCCGCCACAAGTTTATAGCCTGCTGCGACGCGCTGGACGTGGAGGGCGACGAGTTTAAGGAAGATTTACCGTTTTAGGGCTATGGGACAACACGCACTATTAAGCCCGTCCGCAGCGCATAGGTGGATAAACTGCGCTGCCGCCCCAAGACTGGAAGCGGGAGTAGAGGATAACGGAAGCCCCTACGCAGCAGAGGGTACGTTAGCGCACGCCTACTGCGCTAAGAAACTGAAAGAGTTTTTAGGCCTGCCAACCGAGGGCGAGGCAGCCGAAATTAAGAGCCTGCACGACGAATACCACAGCGGCGAAATGGACGAGTACACCGACACTTATAAGGTTATCGTACTGGAAAAGCTCAACGGCGCAAGGGCAAAGACCGCAGACGCGCAGCTGCTTGTAGAAACGCGGTTAGACTTCGGCGAGTATGTGCCGGAGGCTTTCGGAACTGCGGACGCTATTATTATCGCAGACGGGGTTATGGAGGTTATCGACTTTAAGTACGGCAAGGGCGTACACGTCGAGGCCAAAGAAAATCCGCAGATGATGATTTACGCGTTAGGAGCTTTCGACAAATTCAGCTTTGATTATCGCATAGAGCGCGTACGTATGACAATCGTACAGCCCCGTATAGACAATTTGAGCGAGTGGGAAATATCTATTAACGACTTGCTAAACTGGGCTAATAACGTCCTTACGCCCGCCGCTAAAAAGGCATACGCCGAAAACGGCGAGCAAGTACCGGGCAAGTGGTGCCAGTTCTGCAAGGTTAAGAGCAACTGCAAGGCATTAGCCAAAAAGTGCATAGCCGTAGTGCAGCAGAACAACGACCCAAGACTGCTAAAGCCGGAGGAACTGGCTAAAGAGGTACTGCCGGAACTGGCTACCGTTAAAACGTGGCTTACGGGCGTTGAGGACTACGCACTGGAGCAGGCATTAGCCGGCGTGAAACTGCCAGGGTGGAAAGTAGTGGAAGGACGCAGTAACCGAAAAATTACAGACCCGGCAAAAGTAGCCACCACCCTATCTAACGAGGGCTATGTAGAAAGTCAAATTTACAAACCTACGGAGTTGGTAAGCCTTACCGAACTGGAGAAGCTAACGGGCAAAAAGCGATTTACGGAGCTGTGCGGCGCATACATAGAGAAACCGCAGGGCAAACCGACACTGGCCCCGGAAAGAGACAAACGCCCGGTGTTTAATTCAATTGCCGAGGATTTCAAGGATATAGACTAACAACCGGCCCGGCGTATTCCGGGAGACGATAAAAGAATATAAAAAAATGAACAAACAAGAAGCAATTACCCAAAAGGTAAACGAACTGTGCGAAGCCGTCCGTGCCTCAAAAGGTAGCGTTATGGTAATCGGAATAGCACCAACAGAAAACGAGAACGAAAGCGTAATTATCGCTTCGCTGCAAGGGAGAGGCCGCGCAGTGGCGGAAGCTGTAGGCAAAGTTATGGTAAGCAAGACTGGCGAGGTACTGCGTACCGTAATCCAAGAGGGCGTAATGTTATCCTGCATTATGGCGGCTTCCGGCGTAAAAGCCGACAAAGAGGAAGTAGTAGAAAAAGAGTTTAACGAATAAACATTTACAGTTATGATTACACCAACAGTTAAAGACACTAAGGTAGTGTTTGGCCCGTGCAGACTGAGTTACACGCACGTATTTACCAAGTATGCACCCGACGGCGATACCGATAACGGCAAGTATATGACAAATGTACTTATACCAAAGTCAGAAAAGGAGACCGTAAAGGCTTTGCAGCAGGCTATCGAGGCCGCCAAAAAATCCGGCATAGTATCGAAGTGGGGCGGCAAAGAGCCTAAAAATTTGGAACTGCCACTGCGAGACGGCGACACCGACAAGGACGACGAAGTATATGAGGACTGCTTTTTTATCAACGCAAAGAGCAGCACCCGCCCCGGTATCTGCGATAAGAATAAAAACCCTATCGTAGACGAGGAAGAAATATACAGCGGCGTTTACGCCTACGTATCCGTTTCGTTTTATCCCTACGACAAGAACGGAAACCGCGGTATCGCTTGTGGACTTAACAACATTATGAAATTTAAGGACGGCGAGAGACTGGGCGGCAGAACTTCCGCAGAAAACGATTTTGCGGATATTGACGCGGAGGACGACGAGGATTTATAAACCCCTATTACCCGGTGCGGGGTTTTCCTGCACCGGATTTAACTAAAAGCAATATGTATAAACTGATTTCGGATATAGCGGAACGCTGCCACACGGCTGCTGAGAAGCGGGGAAAAGACACCACCGCAAACGGATGTATAGAGGCTTTGCGTACCGAGCAACAGGAGTACTGGAACGCCGTAGATAAAGGGCCTTACGTGCCGGATTTCGACATTATGGTACGTGAGGCCACCAAACTATCGGATAGGGATTTTACCACGCTGTACGAGGCTAAAATACACAATTCCGTGCCCGACGAGCTGGCGGATATTGTGATAACAGCCGCGACGTGGTTGCAGACCGCGAAAAACAAAGCCGGCGAGGACTTCCAGCCCGATAGAGATATAGACGTACTGCTGCTTAACGGAGCCGTCCAGTTTGCCTGCCGGCAGATAACCTGCGAAAAGGACGTTAGAGAATTGCAGGCAGCCGTAAACCTCAAAATGCGATATAACGAATTACGTAAAGACTAAATGCAAATGCTCGAGTTAGGTATAGATATAGAAACCTATAGCAGCTACGACCTTAAAAGCTGTGGCGTTTACCGCTATACGGAGGCCCCCGACTTTACTATACTGCTTTTTGCGTATAGTGTGGACGGCGGCCCGGTAACGTGCTGTGATTTCGCAATGGGCGAGACTTTGCCCGCCGAAATTACAGCCGCGCTGCAAGACCCTGCGGTAATCAAAACGGCTTTTAACGCAGCTTTCGAGCGCATTTGTATAAGTCGTTATTTCAACTGGAAAACCTTACCGCCGGAGCAGTGGCGATGTACTATGGTAAGAGCCGCCCGTATGGGCCTGCCGCTTTCGCTGGGACAGTGCGGCGAGGTGCTGAGGCTGGAGAACGGCAAGATGAAAGAGGGCGCAGCCCTTATACGTTATTTCTCAATCCCTAACCGCGGCAAACGACACCTACCGGCAGACGCGCCAGAACGCTGGGAAGTATTCAAAAAATACAATATCCGAGACGTTGAGGTGGAGCAGGCGATATTAGCCAAAGTACGCAGACTGGAAGCCCCCGAATTTGACGAAAAATTATACGCTATCGACCAGCGGATTAACGACCGCGGCGTACTGTTAGACCGCAAACTGGCGGAAAACGCTACACGCTTCGACACCGAGTACAAAGCGCAGCTGCTGGAGGAGGCAAAGAGGCTTACCGGAATGGAAAACCCTAACAGCCCCGCCCAAATAAAACAATACCTGCGCGAGAAGTGCGGCGTATCTGTGGATAGCCTCAACAAAAAGAGTTTGGAGGATGTTGAGGGACTGGTAGCGACTTATCCGAAAGCACGCCGGGTACTGGAGCTACGCCGCGAAATGGGAAAGACCTCAAACAGCAAATACCCCGCTATGCTGGACTGTGTTTGCAATGACGGGCGTATGCACGGACTTTTACAGTTTTACGGTGCTATGCGTACCGGACGCTGGGCCGGTAGGCTGGTACAGTTGCAGAACCTGCCGCAGAACCACTTACCCGATTTAGACTACGCCCGCCAGCTTGTAAAAGCCGGGGATTTGGACGACTTCGAGCTGAACTATACTAACCCTACATACACGCTTTCGGAACTAATACGCACGGCACTAATAGCAAAGCCCGGCTGTACTTTCCACGTTTGCGACTTTAGCGCAATCGAAGCCCGCGTAATTGCGTGGCTGGCTGGCGAAAACTGGGTACTGGACGTATTCCGCAGCGGCGGCGACGTGTACTGCGCTACCGCCGGGCAGATGTTCCACTGCAAGGTAGAAAAGCACGGGGAAAACGCGGAACTAAGGCCGAAAGGCAAAATAGCCGTGTTGGCACTGGGCTACGGCGGCGGAGTAAATGCGCTGGAGAATATGGGCGGTAGCCGTATGGGACTTACCGAAAAAGAAGAAAAAGATATAGTGCTGCGCTGGAGGGATGCAAACCCGAATATAGTACGCTTTTGGGCTACTGTTGAGGCTGCGGCTATCCGTGCAATAAAGACCGGCGAAAGTACCACGATAAACCGAGGTATAGAAGTTTCGTACCGCTGGGGTATGCTGCTTATTACCCTATCGTCCGGGCGCACTATCTGTTACCCGCGTGCAAGTATCGGCATAGAGCATAACGACGGCTGGAGGGGCGACCACGAGATAATAGAGTATGAGGGCTTAAACCAGCTTACGAAGAAGTGGGGCAAAATCCGCACCTACGGCGGAAAACTTACCGAGAATATAGTACAAGCAACCGCCCGCGATATACTGGGTACTGTTATTATCCGAGCCGAGGAAAACGGGCTGCCTATCGTATTCCACGTCCACGACGAAATAATAGTAGAGGCAAGCGAGGGGCAAAGCCTTTCGGATGTCGAAGCCTTATTCAGCAATCCTATAGACTGGTGCAAAGACCTACCGCTGTACGGGGCAGGCTACACCACGCCTTATTATCTAAAAGACTAAGAGATTATGACAGAAAAACGATTTTTAAGACTAAAGTACACCGCTATACGACGGTACGGCGAAAGCCGGTACACCGTGGCTGCTGGGGTAATGGAATTTAACCCTAACTACACGGTGGGCGTAAGCAACTGCGAAAAGGGCGAATTTAATACGGGTATGGATAGCCCGTACATAGTGGAACTATCCAACGGTACAAAGTTCCTTTGCTTCTTGCACAACTACGGAAGCTGTGCGGAGGATGAGGTACTAACGGAAAAAGGCGAAGTGGCTAACAGCTTCGTAGACGATGAAAAAGCCTACGCCGCGACTAAGAAGAATATCAACAAATTAAATAACTACAAAAATGAAAACCACAGAGATTAACGAAAGTATGAAACTGCGCTTTATGCTTTTGCGCGAAAACGGCTACGAAGTCGAGAGGGCGCAGAAATGCTTAGATTTTATCCACGGCGGCGCAGAGGAAGCACCAGCACAGAGCAAAGCCGGGGAACTGGCAGACGGTATATACCTTATCGACACGAAAGGAAACGCCGTACGTTTCGTAGGCGATAAGACCGAGACCATAAACGACACAGCGTACGTGGGTATCGTAATGGGCAGCCACAGCGTAGCCGTATCGCTTATCGAACAAGCACAAATGGACGATATAACGCTGACCAAAAAAGACGCAAACAAATGCGCTGAAAGTATTTACCACACTAAGTATATAGACGCTGTGGCAGACTGGAACGGCAAGCGGAATACTGAAAACCTCAAAAAGCAAGGATTAAACAGCCAAATAGAGTTACGCCCCGGAGAGTACATACCGTCGCTGGCGGAACTATACCTAATTTGCCTTAATCGTAAAAAACTTAACGAAGCTTTAGAGTTTGTAGGCGGGCAGTTATTAGGCGATTTGTGGTACTGGAGTTCTACCGAGTACAGCGCGACCGGCGCGTGGAATTTGGGCCTCGGCGGCGGCTACGCGGGCATCGGCACTAAGGCTACGGACAAGCGCAGAGTTAGGGCCGTTTCAGCATTTTTACCCCTTAACCGTTAATCTTTAGTATTTAATCTTTTGCCCGGCGCAAGCCGGGCTATAAAATTCCTTTTGCTATGAAGTATATAGCGTCGTGTAGTATGCTAACACACACCGCGTGGCGATAGTTCAAACATAGTTAAAAATAGCGAGATACTGACGTTATGAACAACGAGGACGAAAATAATAAACGATGCTGCGGTAACTGTGCGCTATGCGTACATACCTATTTAGGCAGCGAATGTGGACTAACCGACAACGCGGTTAGCGACTGCCAGCCTGCCTGCATAGACTATATACCGGAGGACTAACATATTATGGCAATAAAATTAAAATATGATTTCGAGATAGATTTAGCGACCGCGCACAGCCGCTTATCTAAACAGTGGCGTAATAGGCACTGGCACTGGACCGAGCTTGTGAACAAGTGCAGCACCACCAGCCGGACAAACGAGACGGCGGCAGAGTACGCCCGAATGTCGAGGGAGGAGCAAAGCAACGTAAAGGACGTGGGCGGATTTGTCGGCGGCTACCTAAGCGGCGGAATACGTAAGAATACTAACGTAATGTACCGCAGCGTGGCTACGTTGGATATAGATTACGGCACGCTGAACGTATGGGAGGATTTCACTATGGCGTATAACTTCGCTGCAATGCTGTATAGTACGCACAAACACAGCAGCAAGACCCCACGCTATAGGCTCGTATTTCCTCTGAGCCGGCAGGTAACGCCAGCCGAGTACGAACCGCTTTGCCGTAAGATTGCAGCCGAAATAGGTATAGACCTTTTCGACGACACCACATACGAACTGCCGCGCCTTTTCTATTGGCCGAGTACTTCCAAAGATGCGGACTACGTATTTGAATACCAGGACGGCCCCGCCTGCGACGTGGACGCGATACTGGCGCAGTATGTGGACTACCACGACGTAAGCGCCTGGCCCCTATCCAGCAGGGAGGGCGACGTAATAGCGCACGAGATTAAAAAGGCCGGAGACCCTACCGAGAAGCAGGGCATAATAGGCGCGTTTTGCCGTGCCTATACCATAGAGGACGTTATAGAAAAGTTCCTAAGCGACCAGTACGAGCCGACGTCGACACCGGGGCGGTACACCTACAAGCTGGGAAGTGTAGCGGGCGGTTTGGTCTGCTATGAAAACAAGTTTGCCTACAGCCACCACGAGACAGACCCCGCAAGCCGGCAGCTGTGCAATGCTTTCGACCTTTGCCGTATTCACTTATTCGGCGCAAGGGATGAGGGCAGCAGGGCGCAGGATATTACCCGTATGCCGTCCTACGCGGCTATGCAGGAAATGGCCCTAAACGACCGCGAAACTAAACTACTAATAGGCAGGGAGCGCGCAGCATCCGTGGCTGATGATTTCGACGGCATAACGCCAGAAGAAGCCGACACCGACACAGAGGCTAACGACGAGTGGAAAGCCGATTTAGAGTTTACAAAGTCCGGTAAACTGATATGCAGTATAGCAAATATAATACTGATACTGGAGAACGACCCCGCGCTAAAAGGGCATATAGTCCACGACCTATTTAGCGGTATGGACGCAGCCGTAAACGGCTTGCCGTGGAACAAGAACGCGAGCCAATGGACGGACGCGGACGACGCGAATTTGCGCGTATGGCTTGAAAAGCACTACGATATAACCGGCAAGGAAAAAATTAGTGATGCGCTTACGGCAGTGCTTACAAAGCACAGTTACCACCCTATCCGCGACTACCTCAACGGGCTAACGTGGGACGGCGTACCGAGGCTGGAGCGTATAGTAATAGACTATATGGGGGCCGAGGATAACGAACTAAATCGGGCTATGAGCCGCAAGCACTTTACGGCAGCCGTGGCAAGGGTATTTAACCCCGGATGCAAATATGATTACTGCTTGATTATGACGGGCGCTGAGGGCATAGGAAAAAGTACCCTATTATCCATAATGGGCGGCCCGTGGTTTAACGACAGCATAGTAACCACAGAGGGCAAAGAGGGTATGGAGCAACTGCGCCGGGCGTGGATTATCGAGTTAGGCGAACTTTCCAGCATCAAGCGTAGCGACGTGGAGCAGGTAAAAGCGTATCTATCCAAGCAGGTAGACGTATATAGGGCGGCATTTGGCCGCCGAGTATCGGAATATCCGAGGCAGTGCGTTTTCTGCGGTACAACTAACGAAAGTTTGTTTTTGAAAGGAGACAACGGAAACCGCCGCTTTTGGGTTATCCCGGTGGACGCGAAGCTAAGGCGTTACCCGAACTGGCACGAGGCGTTAAGACGCGACCGCGACCAGCTGTGGGCCGAAGCAGTCCACTATTACAAGCTGGGCGAAAAACTGTACCTATCTGATACGCTGGAGTCCGAAGCAAGGAAAAGGCAGGAAGATTACAACGACGACAGCGACGACCCTACTATTAGCCTGCTGCAAAAATTCTTAGAAACCAAACTGCCGGTAGACTGGGACACATACAACCTACAGCGCAGGCGTGCTTATCTGCATAACCCCGACCCGCTGGACGCTAACGGTGTTATCCTGCGCGAAAGGGTATGTGCTGCCGAATTTATCTGCGAGCAGATGGGCAAGGATATGACCGATAAGGACTACAAGTATTTGGCCCGCCGGATATGCAAGATAATGGAGGCAAGGCCTAACTGGGAACGCGTTAGCAGTTCAAGGCACGCAGCAAAGTTATACGGCATCCAGCGAGCATTTAGGCGAATAACAGCGGTAAACGAAGAAGATGATTTATAGAAACGCAGTAAACGGAATAGCAAAAACGGACAAAAGGCAAAAGGTAAACGAAAAATTTGCGTTTACTAATGCGTTTACAGCTTTCGTTTACCGCTAAATAACTAATATTTAATAATTTATACACTTATGTAACTATGTAAACTATAAAATCATATATAGTAGTATAGTAATGTAATATGCATAAAAAAGAGATATAAATACACGTAAAAACGCATATACACGCGTATATAGAAAGTTTGCAAAAATTACGATTACAGATTACAGATTAAAAATGGAAAAATGAGCAGTAAGACCGACAAGATAGTAAGGCACGCTGACGTATCGGAAAAAGCGATAGAACGCTATTTGACGGATAGCGTAAAAACACTGGGTGGAATATGCCTAAAGTACAGTAACGCTGGTATGGTAGGATTTCCCGACCGCCTTTGCCTGCTGCCTGGCGGCGTTACTATTTGGGTTGAGCTGAAAAGTAAGGGCGAAAGCCCGAAAGCCATACAGCAGGTGCGCTTTAGCCAAATGGCGAAAATAGGGCACTGTGTATATGTCTGCGACAGCAAAGAAAAAGTGGACGAAGTTTTAGACGAATACTGTAGAAAATTTAAGGACTTATGATATACAAACCATACGATTATCAAAAAACGGCTATGCGCTGGATATTGGAGAAACCCCGCTGCGGTTTGTTTCTCGATATGGGGCTGGGCAAGACAGTTAGCACGCTTACCGCAGTGCAGCAGCTGATAGACGACTGCGAAATAGACCGAGTACTGGTTGTGGCACCCAAGAAAGTAGCGGAAACCACGTGGAGTACAGAGGCAGAAAAATGGGAGCATTTGCACGCCCTCAGAGTGGTAAAGGTGCTGGGAACCGAAAAGCAAAGATGTTTAGCCCTTTCGCAAAAAGCGGATGTGTACGTAACCGGCAGGGATAATTTCGTATGGCTTGTAGGAAAATACGGCGGAAATCTACCTTTCGACGCTTTGGTAATAGATGAGCTAACGAGTTTCAAAAGTGCAAAAAGCCAAAGATTTAAGGCTATGCGTATCGCAGTTCCAACCGTCAAACGGGTTATAGGACTTACCGGAACGCCCGCGCCTAATGGCTTAATAGACCTTTGGGCACAAATGTACTGCATAGACCAGGGCGAAAGGCTGGGTAAATCGGTAAGCCGATACCGCGAAACCTATTTTGAGACGCACAAGTGGAATAACATAATAGTACGCTGCGACGTTAAAAAAGGTTGTGAGGATTTGATACGTAACAAGATAGCGGATATTTGCCTAAGTATGCAAGCCAAAGACTATTTGCAGCTTCCGGATATGATAACACACACGGTTACGGTGCATTTGTCGGCAAAGGTTATGGCAGCCTACAACAAGTTTGAAAAAGACAAGGTTTTAGAGTTTGAAGCCGAACACGGAGACGAGCCGGCAAACATATTGGCAAATTCCGCTGCCGGGCTGATGAACAAATTAAGCCAGTTTGCTAATGGTGCGATATACGACGAAGAAAAGAACGTACATAACCTGCACGACGAAAAGATAGAGCGGTTAGCCGAGATAGTGGAGGCGGCAAACGGTAATAGTGTTTTGGTATTCTACCAGTATAAACACGACGTACCGAGAATTACCGAGAAACTAAAAGGCTACAGAGTGCGCACCTATCAAGGCGAAGCCGATTTGCAGGACTGGAACGCCGGTAAAATAGACGTGCTGCTGGCGCACCCTGCAAGTACTGCTTACGGCCTCAATATGCAGCAAGGAGGGCATTATATCGTCTGGTTTGGCACCGGGTGGAATTTGGAACACTACCAGCAGGCTAACGCCCGACTGCATAGGCAGGGACAGCAGCACCCGGTTACAGTATATAAACTTATATGCGCCGGCACTGTGGACGAAAGGGCAAGCGCAGCACTGGAGGAAAAAAAGGGAGTGCAGCAGGGCTTATTAGACAGCTTGAATTACTTAATACGAAAACATAATAGACAGTGAGCAACAGAAAAAGGGTTAATATATCCATAGACCCGAATACATACGAAAAGCTGCTAAGGATAAAGCAGGAACACGGGTTTAGCAATGTTTGCGAACTGGTAGTAGCATTTGTAAATATATTGTTAGACAGACTGGCAAAGGCGGGGGAACGCAAATACGATTTACCCGAAGATGATGGGGCATACATAGATGAAATGTTTGATGAGTTGGGACACGTTGAAAGAACGCCTAACGGAGAAGTGCCGGTAGGCAGGCACGTTAAGAAGCACAGATAGGATTATGGCTAAGGACAAGGACTACCAAAGACTAATACATACGACAGAGTGGCTAAGGCTGAGACGCGACACACTGACTAAACACCCGCTTTGCCAAAGGTGCAAGGCAGAGGGACGCATCACGGCAGCCACGGAGGTACACCACGTTAGACCGGTGGAGGAAGCGATAACAAAGGCGGAGAAGCTACAGAGGATGTACGACCCTACCAACCTACGCGCATTGTGTCATAACTGCCACGTAAGGACACACACCGAGTTAGGCAGGTGCGGCAAGGAAGCGACCAAGAAGCGCAACGCCGAGCAGCTGCGGCAGGCTATAGAAAAATTATTCGGCGACGGATAAGCAGACGGGGGGGGGCTATTTTTTAAGAGGGGGTAGGCCCCATTAAACCTCGCCCCCACTTTCGTACGTTTCTATGTAAAAAATCGGATTTGCAGAACTTCGGTGGGCAACAAGGCTACTAACCGAAAAATCTTAATTTAGAACAATTTTAACTAAGAATAGAGCAAAAATTAACGAAAATAGAACAAAATATGGCAAAATCGGTTAAAGACTACGTTAAAGAGATTAACAAGGTATTGAAAGCTAACAAGGTTTACAGCCACGGGGTAGACGCCCAAATTTTGTCGCTGGCTTCGGCTATGCGTAATTTGGAACTGGCTAACACACAGATAGACGGACTTACGGAGACTACAGTATGGGAGCAGACACGATACGGCAAGAAGTTAGCACCGCACCCGGTATTTAAGATAGCAAAGGAAGCGCAGGAACTGATTACGCGGCAAATGAAAGTATTAGGGCTGACCGTTGAGGATTTGGCAGGAGGCGCGGAGGACGACCCACTGGCAGAACTTACAAAGAAACTTACCAAGAAGCGAAACCAGCCGACAATAATAAAACCCGAATAATGACAGAGGAAGAGAGGGACAAACTACAGCAGGCGAAAGCGGACGTTACCGACCTGCTGGCACGCACGGATATAAGCCGTTACCGGTTAGCCGAAGTGGATAGCCGGTTAGACTGGTACGTATGTGAAGTGGCGGCACATCCGGACGCGCATAACCTATACGAGCAGTTGGCGGCGGCGCGTTTCTTTGTTATGTGCGACCGATACGGCATTAACGTAACGGAGGTATGGCAGTTCGTCGAGTTTTACGAAAGCCTATATTTTCCGGGCAAACGCGGGCTACAGCGGTACAAACTTACACCGGTGCAGTACTTTCAGTTTACCAGCATATTTGCGTTTTGGAAAGACGGCAAGCGCGTAGTACGTGAAGTGGTACTGGATGTGCCGCGTAAATTCTCAAAGACCACCGGCACGGCTTCACTGGCGCTTTACGACCTACTCTACGGAGATGCAAACGCAGAGAGTTACACGGCGGCTAACAGCAACGACCAAGCTAAAAAGTGCTTCGACGTTATACGCGGATGTATGCGCAAGTTAGACCCGAAGCAGCGCAGGTATGTTATAAACGAGGAAACAGTAAAGAGCCGTCGGAGCGACCGCACGGCTTTTGCGCAGTGCCTTACGGCAAACGCCCGGACGAAAGACGGTTTGAACGCCAGCACGGTTATTATGGACGAGTTCAGCCAGGCGACAGACAGCGAACTGCTAACCGTCCTAACTACGTCTATGGGCGTGCGGGACAATCCGCTAACGGCTATTATTACCACCGCTTCGGATGTATTCGACGGGCCATTTTATTCGATGTTGCAGGGCTATAAATCTATATTACTGGGAGAGTATGAGGACGACAGCGTATTTGCCCACATTTTCGAGCCGGATATATACGACGCAGAGGACGATGAAAACACGTGGCGCAAGGTACAACCGCATTTAGGCGTAACGGTATCTTTGGACTTTTATAGGCAGGAGTACAAGAACGCAGTACGTAACGGCAGCGAAGCTATGCTGGCATTTCGTACAAAGTTGCTTAACGTGTATGCTGAAAACGAGCAGCGCAGCTGGATTAGTAGTACATTGGCGCGGCACATTAGCCGCCCTATCGTTATTGACGGTATCAAGGGCAGACCGGACGGTATGGTAGCTATAGATTTGTCCGAAAGCGACGACTTTAGCGCGGTAACCGTAGGTATCTACGACGCAACGGCTAAAAATTACTACTTCCACACGGCGTATTTTTTCCCTGCTGAAGCTTTGCCCGGACACCCTAACGAAAAGCTGTACCGCGTTTGGATAGACAAGGGATATTTAACGCTTACTAACGGGGCCGTAATAGACTACCGCCGTATCGTGGAGTACGTGCTATACATTAACCAGCACGTCCGCGTTTTGGGTATCGGTTATGACCCGTGGAAGTCGCAGGAGGTTATAAATATGCTGGCCGCGTCCGGTGCGGATAACGTGCTGAAAGGGGTAAAACAGACTTACGGCCACTTTACCGCCCCGGTAGAAAGTTTTGAACACGGGGCTAAAACGGGGCATATCTTTATAAATGACAACCCCATAAACTATTACTGCTTCGGTAATGCAGTACTGGACACCGACAATTTGGAGAACTGCAAGCCGGTAAAACGCAAACATAACCAAAAGATAGACGGCGTTATTACTAAGTTGATGTGCTTACGCTTATTCATTGATTATGAGAGATAAAGCCCAACAATTACAAAAATTTCGGTAGGAGCTGGTACCATTTTACCCGATTTCCGGTATTAGTAGAGACCTAAAAGTAATTTAATGGGATTTTTAAGTAACATACGAAATATATTTAAGCGTAGCACCGGAGCGGAAAAGCAGCAGACAGACGACACATACGCACCGAGAAGCGGCGCAGTATCGCTGCTTACGAACACGACCGCCCTAAACATAGCGACGGTTTACCGCTGCGTGAACCTGCTATCGGATAGCGTGGCTAATCTGCCTATCCAGTATATGCGTTTGAAAGGGGATATTTTCGCCGAGGACAAAAGTAACCGCCTGCACTACCTGTTAAACGTGCAGCCGTGCGTTTATATGTCCGCTGTGGACTTTTGGCGGCAGGCTATCCAGTATATATTACTTCGCGGTAATGCCTATATAGTGCCGGTTTACGATGCTTTCACTATGGAGGTAGACCGCTTAGTACTGGTAAATCCTACCAGCGTTTCGCACGATGTAATAAACGACAAATACACTATCTGTGATGTAAACGCGGGTATTTGCGGCGTGTACGACGAAGCCGATATTATCCACATAAAAAATTACAGCTTCGACGGAAAAACGGGTGTATCTACATTGACGTTCGCCCGTCTGACTACCTCAATAGCGAGCAGCGGAGACCGCGAGACGTTAAACCGCTTTGAGAACGGCGGCAACGTACGCGGTATTGTCGGGAATGATACCAGCGTTAGAGGATTTGGCGAATATCAAGATAGCCAGCTGGAAAAAACTGCTACGAATTTGGACGACCGATTTAGGAACGGCGAGCGTATAGTATCGCTTCCGGGGCAGGTGCAGTTTACGCCTTTGTCTTTGAGCAGTACCGATATGCAGTTTTTAGACACGCGCAAATTTTCGGTACGTGAAATATGCCGTTTTTTCGGCGTACACCCGTCCTTTGTTTTTGACGATACGAGCAATAATTATAAGTCGGCAGAAATGGCTAACGTGGCTTTCCTTAGCAACACGTTAAACCCTTTGCTGCGTAAAATCGAAGTAGAGCTACACCGTAAGTTAGTGGCCCCGTCGCTTTGCTGTAAACGTAAATTCCAGTTCGACCGCCGCGGGCTTTACGCCTGCGATTTGGATAGTAAGGTTAAATATCAAACGGCGACAATAGCCGCAGGTATCTACACGGTGAACGAGTGGCGCAGAGAGGAAAACAAACCGCCGGTAGAGGGCGGCGATACTGTACTGGTATCTGCAAACCTCAAAGGAATAGCGGAAGCAGGCAAACCGGCAGCGCCTGCGACAATAGATAACAACCAGACAAACAACGAAGAAAATGGCGAAGAATAAAGAACAAACTATTACCCGTATGCTGCACACCGTTTCGCAGTTGAGGGTAAGAGAGGCAAAGGAGGGCGAAAAGGAAAGCCGTACTATTACCGGCTATGCCATACTGTTTAATACGCCGTCCGCGCCGCTCTACGACTATGACGATGAAAAAGCCATAGAAGTAATAGCACCGGAAGCGATTACCAAAGAATTACTGGACGGTTGCGATATAAAATTTACAATGTTCCACGACCGGCAGCTAATCTTAGCCCGCAGCAAGAATGGCAGCGGTACTTTGTCCTATACTGTGGACGAAAAGGGCGTAGCGTTTGAGTTCGACGCGCCTAACACAGTGGACGGCGATAAGGCGTTAGAGCTGGTACGCAGGGGCGATATATCCGGCTGTAGTTTTATGTTTAGCACCCACTATTACGACAGTGCGTACGTGGAGAGAGACGTAAAGAGAGTGGACGGTAAAACGGTAATTACTTACACCGTTAAGGTGGTAACGGGCGTATATGATTTTACGCTGGCCGCCGACCCAGCATACCCCGAAACAAGTTGCGAGGCTGAGGCCCGCGAACTTATCAAGGAGTTAAGAGAGCCGGAGAGACCGAAAGAGGAAGAAAACAAAGTGCGTGAGCAAGTGCGCGAAATGCGCCGCGCTGCTTCGCAAATCTTGTAAGTATATGTTTAACCAAAAAAGTTTTTTAGTTATGGACAAAAAAACAATGACAGTGCGCGAGTTGGTCAATAAATACCAGGCCAACTGCGACCGTATCAACGAAATTGCTGATACGTGCGAAAACGAGCAGCGCGAGCGTAACGACGCGGAGGACGCGGAGTATAAAACACTTTCGCGCGAAAACCAGCTGCTGCAAATGCGTATGCACGCAATCGCAGTAGAAAGCGGAAGCACCGCGAAAGTAAATACCGATGAGGTACTACGCGAAATGCTTTTGAACAAAAACCAAAAGGTAACTATTTCGCTTATGCGTGAAGTTACACCGCAGACCACCGCGGCTTTGGCCGATACCGGTATTATCCCTTCGCAGGAGCAGGAGATGTTAGGCCCTATCCGTTTGGGACTTATCTACGATAAGGTAGGTTTAACAATCCGTAGCGGCCTTATCGGTACTTTGCGCTGGCCTACCCACGGAAAGGCTAAGGCACATTTTGCCGACGAAGCCGAAAGACTTACCGATAGTAAGATAGACTGGGGCAAGTTGGAGACCAACGGCCACCGTTTGGGTATCGCTATTCCGGTAACACGTGAGGAACTGGAGGATAGCGAGGGTATCGTAGAAAACGTAATTAAAGAGGAAATGCCGGCGGCAATTATCGACGAGATTAACGCCGCGCTTTTCACTACTACCACAGACTACGTAGCCGCGGACAGTACAATTAAGCAGCGCAAGGTTTACGGCCCGTTTGTTAAAGCCGCCGAAAAGGTAGTAGAGTTCGCCGGCGCAGTTCCTACACGTAAAGAACTGCTGAAAATCAAAGCGAGCGTAGCAAGCAAGGTTAAGATTATCGCGCCGTGCTGGGTAATGACTGAGGCGATGAAAGCCGAGCTGGAGGACGTGAAAGTAGACGCAGGCAGCGGGCGTTTTCTTTGCGAAAATGATAGAGTACTGGGCTATCCGGTATTTACCACAGACGCTATAGGCGAAGATTACATAGGCTTCGGAGACTGGAGCTACCAGGCCGCCGGCTTTTTCGGACAGACCAGCGTAATAGCTGACCCGTACACACTGGCGCGTAATAACGCCGTAGATTTCGTGCTTAACACACGCTTCGGCACAGTTACACTGCGCGAGGACGCATTTGTTTTGGGAAAAATCAAAAAGGCCTAAAACAATACACTAACACGTAGAATTTTATAGCGTTTAATTATGGCTACAGTGGATTTGGCATTACTTAAAAAGCACGTCCGCGCGGACGACTTCAGCGACGACGACGAGTATTTAACACACCTGCTTACCGCCGCAGAGCAGCACGTATGCCGTGCAACCAATCGAAGCACGGAAGAACTGCTGCAAATGGGCGACGGGATTTTCCCGGCAGAATTGCAGCAGGCCGTCTTACTTATCGCCGGGCACTGGTATAACCAGCGCGAAGCCGTTAGCGGCGTGCAAATGGCGGAAGTACCATATACACTGCAAGCCCTAATTAAACCCTATAGAAAATTGGTAAACGACCCTACAGAATGAGAGCAGGCGCACTAAAATACAAACTTGATATACTGAAGCCGAAGCGAGTGACCGACCGAATGGGCGCAGAGACCGTGGAGTACGAGAAAACCCGTACCGTATGGGCCGAGCGAGTAAAAGCAGGCGGAAACCGTAGTGAGGAAGTGGGCGAACATTTCCCGGCGTACAGTGCAGAGTTTAATATACGCGACGCGCACCCTATAGCGGAAAACTGGAGAGTGCGACAGCTGGGCGGCTATCTTTATACTGTAGTGGCTATTATACCAAATTTAGATAGGGGCTATAAAATACTGTTATGCGACCGAGTTAATGAATAACCATATATGCCAATCGAGTACGACGATAGTAATTTGCGGCAGTTATTTGCCGAATTAGAGCCTAAACGTAGGACACAGGCGTTAAAAGGAGCTTTCCGCAGGGAGGCTAACCAAGTACGCAAGACCGCAATAAATAACCTACGCAGCAGTGGTATTAAATCCAGTAAAGATTTGGAAAAAGGCGTACGCGCCGTAGTCTTTAAGCGGGCCGCTGGTTTTAGGGTTACTATCGGTACAAAGAGAGCAGGCAGTAACGGAAAGGGCGAAGCGGGCTACCACACCAACCGGCAAGGGCTGAAAAAACCTATACTTATTTGGGCAGAAAGCGGAACTGAGGAACGCCAAACGAAGCCGAAGCAAGGCACGCGCAGACGTGCAAGCAGGCAAAGGGCACAGCATAGCACCGGACGTATGAAAAGATACGGTTTTATGGCTCAAACCCTCAACGATGTAAAAGGCACCGTAACGCAGAATATCCACGAAATGGTAATAGATAACGTACAAAAAGTTTCTGAAAAATATGGCTGTAAGTAAATCAAGCCTTAGCGCAGGCGAAATTATCCGGGCTATACTTATCGAAGATAGTGAGGTTATGGCGCGCGCTAAAAAGGTTTTCCCAGTAGTCGAGGATAGCGCAGAACTGCCATACATAGTGTACCGACGTACGCAGCTGGTGCTGACACCAGTAAAGGGACAGAGGGGCGCAGATACGGTAGGTATCGAGATACTTTGCTATACGGCAGGTTACACCGAGGGCGTGGAATTGGCGGAGGCTGTGCGCGACGCACTGGACGGAGCGCAGGGAGCGCAGGACGGCTTAGTTATGCGCAGCTGTTATTTGGAAGATAGCGAGGAAGCGTGGCAGGACGACGCATACGTACAACAATTAGTATTTAACGTAAAGATATAAGATTATGGCAGCAACAGCAAAGCAGGGCTACTGTAATGGTAGCGATATGTTGTTATATGTAGGCGGTAAGGCGGTAGGAAGTTGTACCAGCCATACCAGCACATTTAACAGCGAGACAAAGGAAAGAGCCGTTAAGCCGGTAGCCAGTGCAAAAATGAGTAGCGGGCTATGGAAAGGCAAAGGCGTAACGGGTTTGTCCTATTCTATTAGTGCTGAGGGTCTGGTATTCTACGACGAGACCGAAAGTGGATTTAAGACGCTTTTCAAACTGTGGAAAGAGGGCAAGTCCGTAGAGGTTAAATGTATGGAACGCGAGGTAAGCGACAAACCGTATTTGGCTGGCAAATGCGTTATCGCTTCACTGGAGCGTACCGACCCTGCGCAGGACGACAGCACGTACAGTATTTCACTTGAAAACGACGGAGAGCCGGACGTACTGGACGAAACCGCAATTACCGAAAATGTAATAACCCAGTAACGCAGTATGAAGAAGATAGAAGTAACTATTAACGGCGTAGCCTATCCGTGCCGGCCTACTATGGGGGCTATGCTGCGTTTCAAAAAGGAAACGGGCAAGGAGGTAACAGAGCTTACCAATAACGATTTTAGCGACCTTTGCACGTACTTGTACTGCTGCGTGGCTTCCGCTTCGGCAGCTGACAAAAAGCCTTTTAATATGTCACTTATGGAGTTCGCGGACGCACTATCCCCGGACGATATGACGGCGTGGGCTGAGGCAATGCAGGACGGCAACAAGGCGGGCAACGAAAGCACGGAAGAAAAAAAAGTTAAAGCCTAAAGGCATTTACGATTTGCTGGGTATCGCGCTGGGCTGCATACGGCTGAGTTACGACGATTTTTGTAAAATGGATTTTGAAGATTTTACAGCCGTCTACAAAGCGTATGTAGAGCAGCGCGATACCGATTTTAAGGACAAGTGGGAGCGTATGCGTTTACTGGCGACAATAACCATACAGCCACATTTAGCAAAGAACAAGAAAATAACCCCGGAAAAATTGCTACCGCTTCCGTGGGATAAGAAAAGGAAGCAAGAAGAAAGAAAGGCCCCTAAACTTACGGCTGCACAGCAGCGTAAGCGTATGGAGGAATTAGTAAAGAAATTAGGCGACGAGATATAATTATGGCGGGCAAAAGCACAATTAGCATAACTTTTAAGCTGGACGGCGACAGCAAAAGTTTCAAGGATTTAGCACGGGATGCGGACGGGCTAAAGCAGGTTATTACGTCCACACTTTCGGAAGCGCAGCAGCTAAAAGGTAACGTAATAAACTTTGCGGCTTTGGCTACCGGTATAGACGCGGCGCAGCGCAGCTTCGGACAACTGCAAGCAGGTATGAAGGATTTAGCCGACGCGTACGCCGTGCAGGAAATGGCCGAAACAAAGCTATCTACCATTATGCGTCAGCGTATGGGCGCGACTGATAAGGAGATACAGAGCATTAAGGAGCTGGCCAGCGCGCAGCAGGAAATAGGCGTTATCGGCGACGAGGTGCAGCTAAGCGGAGCGCAGCAGATAGCCACGTTTCTGAACGAAAAGGCAAGTTTGGAAACGCTGTTACCTGCAATGAATAATTTGTTAGCGCAGCAAAAAGGACTTAACGCTACTACGCAGGACGCGGTAACTGTGGGTAATCTTATGGGCAAAGTAATGCAGGGGCAAACGTCGGCCCTTACGCGCGTGGGCATTACTTTTACCAAGGCTGAGGAAGCGGTACTGAAATACGGTACAGAACAGGAACGCGCGGCGATGTTGGCGCAGGTCATTACTAACAACGTCGGCGAAATGAACGCCCAATTAGCGCAGACCGAGAGCGGAAAGCAGCAGCAGTTAGTTAATACGCTGGGCGATATGAAAGAGGAATTAGGCGCAATGGTAAACGGCGCGCTGCCTTTTGTCACTATAGCCGCGGAAACCACTAAGGCGTTAGGGGCCGTAACGACTTTAGTAACCGGATTAAAGACACTTACTACGACTTTGTACGCAAGTGCCAAAGCCTTTGTAGTATCTACAGCCGCGGTAATCAAAAACAAGGTAGCCACGTTAGCGGCAGCAGCTGCGCAAAAGGTGGTTAAAGCTGCTACCGTGGCGTGGACTGCGGTACAAAAGGTACTTAATTTAGTCCTTACCGCCAACCCGATAGGGCTAATAGTCGCTGCCATAGGCGCACTGGTAGGCGCACTGGTAATGGCGTACAAGAACTGCGAGGGCTTTCGGAATATCGTAGATAAGGTTTTGGGTGTAATTACCAAATTGGCTATAGCCATAAAAGACAGTTTGGTTAAGGCTTTCAAGTGGCTGATAGATAAGGCAAAATCTGCGTATGAATGGCTTATAAAGATACTGGGATTAGGTGGCAAGAAAGCTAAAGTAGACGTGGAGGTACAGACCACGAATACTACCACGTCTGTAAATCTTGACGAGACAAAAAAGAAGTACGAGAACTACAAGCCGTCAGACAGTACGACTACCAAAACCGCTGCGCCGAAGATTACCACCCCGGTATATGACGACGGGGCCACCACCCTAAAAGCGATTAGCGATAATATCGAAGTCCTGCGCGGTAAGCTGCAAACGGCAAGTATCGAAGAAGCCGCGATGATTAACAAGCAGATAGCGGGCTGGCGGGCAAAGGCAGACGCTATAGAGCAGGCAGGCATAGCGGCTAAAGATAATAATACGCCGTTATGGAAAGAGGACGCAAATACGCTCAAAGAGATAAGCGGTAATATAGAGATATTAAACGAAAAACTGCAAAATGCGAGTAAGCAGGAAGCGGCTACGATTAACCAGCAGATAGACGCGTGGAATAAGAAAGCCGACGCAATCAAGAACGCCGGAAAAGCCACTGATAACGGGCCGCTTTGGAAAGAGGACGCCGCTAATTTGCAGGAAATAGGCGATAATATCGAAATACTTACAAGCCAGTTACAGACGGCTACCGTAGAGGAAGCGGCACTGATTAACCAGCAGATAGATGCGTGGAATAAGAAAGCCGACGCAATCAAGAACGCCGGAAAGGAAGCGGAAAAAACGGGCATTTCAACTGGCAAGGCACTAAAGGACGGCTGGGGCGGTATTAAGAATATCGGCAGCAGCATAGAGGGCATAACGGACGCGCTGAAAGGCAACGGCAACGCGTGGCAGTTGGTAGTAGGAATTATCGACGGCTTTATAGGCTTGTACGACGGCTTTCAAACGGTAATATCCATTATTAGCCGTTTAACTGGGGTAACTAATATGCTAACAGCAGCCAAGCAGGGGGAAGCAGCGGCAACAGCAGTGGCGACAACCGCCGCCGTTACTGGAGCTGCGCAGGAAATGGCCGCGTCTGCGTCTTTAGCAGCGACTAAAAGCGCGGAAACCACAGCGAACGTAACCGCCGCTGCGTCGGGGGCTATGGCCGCACACTCAAGCATACCATTTGTCGGTATTGCTTTGGGATTAGCTGCTGTGGCTGCTATTATTGCGGCTATGAAGTCTTTACCAAAATTTGCTGATGGTGGCGTAGTTTCTGGGCCTACTTTGGCTATGGTAGGAGAATACGCCGGGGCCAGTGGTAATCCGGAAGTAATAGCACCTTTGGATAAGCTACGCGGTATGCTGGCAGAGCCAGCCGGCAGTATTGATTTTAGTAAGGTGCAGTTTGAGATTAAGGGCCGTACACTGGTAGGCATACTGAACAAAGAAAATAACCTAAGTAAACGCAGTTAGTATATGAAGTACGTAAGATATAGGGGCGAATTTTTGAGCCGCAGCGGTATTATATGGCGCGCGGATATAATGCAGGAGGCAGACAGCGCATTTACCACAGTGGGCGTGCTGGACTTCCCGGCAGATAGCCCGCTGGTTATCGAGTATGGGCGCGAGGACAAAGAAACCGTTATTTGTGGAAGCACGGCCACGCTGAAGATAATTAGCCCCGGCGACAGAACCTACGAAGATTTATACACTATCGAAGTGGGCCGTATTCGTTTGGATGTCTACCGTAATGGCGAGCTGTACTGGAGCGGCACGATAGACCCGGAATTTTACGAAGAGCCGTACGAAAGGCTCAACGGCTACGAAGTTAGCCTAACTTTTTCCGACTTCGGTATTTTAGACCGAATGAAATACGATTTATCCGGAATACAGACGCTGCGCGGTATCGTACAGTACGCCTTAGATAAAGGCGGCATTTTGTATGGAGGTATAGATACAAGCCACATTACTACGGAGTTTGCCGACGGCGTGAACATAGCCGGGGGCGGTTTGTCAATTCGCAGCGAAAATTTTGTAGATGAGGACGGCGAAGCCTCAACGCTATACGAGGTACTGGAGGGTATTTTACAGCCTTTGGCGATTAGGATAGTACAGAGAGAGGGAAAAGTATGGATGTACGACCTAAACGGCCTATACACGAAAGGCAGCAGCCGCGTTATAGAGTGGGACGGCGACAGCCAGACTATGGGTACGGATAGAGTGGCAAATAACGTGGTAGTATCATTTAGCCCGTATAGTTCCGCAGACGTGTTTAATGGAGAAATAGAGTACGGCGGCAAATATGACGTGGAACACGTAAACCTAACAAGCGACAGCAAGTACGACCCCGAATACGGCGACTATTACAGTTATTACCCGGATTACAACCCCGACCACAAAAAAAATCATAACTGGGACTCCAGGTTAATAGACTTCACGATTTTTATAAGCAACAAGGGAAGCGGCAGCGGGTTAAAGAGCATAGGCAGTGGTTGCCAGTATTTCCATATTTTGCCGCTGCTTGGTGGTGCGTCCGAAACGTCCGGCGTGGCTTACGCTTTCCGCACTGGCGGGCACGGCGGTATAAATACCGGCTGGCCTAAATGGAAAGTACATAGCAGCGTACCGCACGGGGCCTTAACCGGAGGCAGTGAGATACTAACTACTAATCGCGTTTTCTTACCGAAACTGGACGAGGCAAACGCGAAGAAGTACAAAGTACGAGTGGCGGAAGAAATACTGATAGACGCAAGGTATAACCCGTTATCCGGCAGCACGAGTTACAACGACGACGGCAACGACAATACGGTAAAAGTCTGTAGCGCGTTTGTCTTTATTCCAGCCCGTATAACGCTTTATGACGCTACGGGTAAGGCATTGTACCACTACAGTAACAAAGAGGCCGCGGCGGGCGCAACAAAGGGGCATTTAGGCTACAGTAAGGGTAAGTGGGTAGCAGGCGCAGACCCTGGCGGCGATTGTTGGCTGGAGTATTATAACCCGGATGACTTGAAAGAGGACGCGGGGATTAGAGGCTGGAAAGCAAACCGGCACTGCATAGGTAGACCGGACGGCAAGGGCGGGCGTATCGGTGCTGAGATATACGACAGCTTTAAGAAAATGGAGGACGGCGAGTATATGCCGTACCCGCCGACAGCCGGATATTTGGAGGTGCAGATACAGACGGGCATTTTAGGTTATGACTACGGACGAAAAGCGGATGACTGCGACTTCGGCAGTAGTGAAAGCCAGTGGGACAAAAAAGGTATTTATAAACTATTGCGCTGGTGCTTGTATAAGGCACCTACCGTGAACGTGGTAAATAATAACTTGATTTTCGACGACGCAGAACTGGAGGACGTGGAGTATAGCGGATATATCAATAAGGCAGCCAAAGAGGAAATAAGCATAGACACTATATGCGGCACTGCTTCGCTGGTATGCCCTACTGCAAAGGGTATCTACCACCGTACGAGTAACGGCGAGCAGTTGCAGAGGCTCAAACGCGCAGGCGTTACCGACCACCCCGAAAAACTGCTAATAGGCACGATTTACAGCCAGTATGCAGACCGAAAAACCACGCTAACCGGAGAGGCAATTATAGACGGCGGACTGCACTACTATACGGAGCAAAACCAAGAGGGCAAACGCTTTATGCTTATGTCAGACACGCAGGACGTAATAACCGACTGCACGGACGCTGAGTACTGCGAATTTAGGCCGGATGAATACGAAAGCATAGAAGAAAAGTAAAGGCTATGGACAAAAAATACACAGCGGTTATAAACCAAAGGACACCCCGCCCGCGTAGCAATAGATTACGGGAGCAGGGAATAGGCAACGGCGCGAGCGCTACGGTAGTAATGAGCGGCGCGGGCGGTGGAACGCCTACCGGAGGAGACGGGCACACCCACCCTAACTTATCCGCACTAAACGAAATTTCTACAGACAGTAACGGCTACCAGTACCTAACGCAGCTGCGCGAGATAGAAAACCCCGAAACGGGTGAAACCGAGATAGTGCAGGTAACGGAAAAGGTTAAAGCCGGTTACGCTGATGTCGCCAAGGATTTGGCGGAGGATAGCCCGGTTAGGGAGCTGTTTTTATCGCGTTTGGTGGACGACGTGGCCAAAGGTAATATAACTTTCGAGCAGGCTATAAAAGTGCTGGGGCTGGCGGTATTCGGTGGTGGTGCGGAGTACGGCGAGTTCGTAAAATCATTGTACGCCGGAAAGGGCGCAGGTGTAGACAAAGACGGCAACGCCGAATTTGAGAGCGTGCGGATAAGAAGTTATTTTGAATGTTTGGAACTTATTATTAACCGGCTTTCCGCTATCGAGGGCGACCAGCTGCTAACCGAAAGCGACACTATAGACCGTATCGACGATTTGGGTAACGACTGCTACGGCCTGCACCTGCGCAGCAAGTGGGACGGGTATTTTACTGCGCAGGCCCCGAACAACGTAATAAAAGGCATTATTAACACGCTGGCTGCCGGAAGCGGCATTTATTATACCTGCTGGATGAGGGTAAACAGCGTGAATACCGCAAACAACTACATAGAAGTAACGCTGTACCCGGATAACGAGACCCCGGCGGGCAAGAATTACCCGCCGTGCGAGGCTATGAAGATAGCCCGCTGGGGCAATCAAACCGACACCACACGGCAGGGCTGTATTTACCTATCCAGCACCGAGGGCCGGATAGTGCGGCTAACGGGAGTAACTAAACCTATACTGGACGACACAAACTACGGGGCGACTTTTGGCACGCTGCCGGATTTCCTCAAAAATGCCGGACTGCCTATTATCGACGGGCAGGACTACATATACGCCCGCGGCTTGATAGTGCAGGACGTTATACGCATAGACTACAAGGGCAAACCGATTAGCGAGATTATAGACCGTGGAGCGTGGAACGCAAACGCCGCTTATTATAGCGAAGCCCTTAACCCTACCACCGGAAATTACGAGATTTCGGACGTATGGTATATGGGCTGTAAGTGGAGGTGCGCAAAGACCGGCACGCACACGGCCCCTGCGTGGAATAATACCGACTGGGCTATGGTGGAGGGAAACCCCGACTTTTCTGTAGCTTTTGAGGATACCAACTATTTATTCGACCCCGACCGCTTTAATTTGACGCTGCGTATAATAGCCAAAATCTATAATATGGACGTTACGGATGATATACTGGACGCAGACGTACAGTGGACAAGGTACAGCGAGGACGCGGACGGTAATGAGCGCGTAGCGTCAGATAATGCGTGGGCACTAAAAAGAGGCGGCGCTGGTAAGTCCATAGACCTAACGGCGGCAGATTGCGATTTTAACGGCTACGTGCCGCGTACGTTGAAATTCATAGCCACAGTTACCCTGCGCGACGGTATGGGCGGCGTGGCTGGTACCGAAACCGCTATTTTTCAGTATTAGTAGATAGACTATGTTATATGAAAACGAGAAGATTTGATTTTAACTGGAAGCCCCTACAGCTGCAAATATCCTTTGCCGTTGAGGGCAGCGTACCAGATAAGCAGAATTATAACGCGGACACGCAGGAATATACGCCGGACTACACTATTACGCCGTTTATTATCCAGCCCGTTATATCCATACTGGATAAGGACAATATATTAACCGCCGGTAGCGTTAACCATTTGCTTACAAACGTGCGCTGGTACGAGAATATAAACGGTGTACGCACTTTGATAGATGTACAAAACACAAACTACGAGATTACAACAAACGGCGGCGATACCGGGCGTATCAAGGTAAAGCGCAACGCAGAGCCGAAAGTACCTATTACGTTGGAGTTCTACGCCGAGTACATAGACAGCAGGAACGGGCAGGTACTAATTATACAAGGCACGTACCAAATAACCTGCGACAGCAGCGCGGACACCGTGCGCGTAGAACTTGACGCGGGCGAGCAGACGATATTTAACCCGCTTTCGGACACCGACACGCAGACCGTTACGGCTACCGTATGGCTGGGCGACAAGGTTTGCCCAAATGACCGCTACGCGCTCGTATGGGAGGTAATGGACGAGGCCAACGTATGGCACGAAGCCGAAACAGACCCGGTAATGGATTACGATATTACCGTAAACGGCGATAAGGCAGTAATTAACCGCCGTTTAATGGGTAGCGAAATGCACCTGCGCTGCCGCTGCAAGTACAGCCCCGACGGCGCGCCCGGTAGCGTGGCTTTGACGGACGCAAGCCCGCAGGCCGAAGCGGTATTTATCCGCAGAATACCGGTTTACGAATTTGATTTTACGGGTGTGCCGTATAACGTGCCTGCCGGCATATTGTCGGTATGTCCCACGGCTTTCGTACGTACCACTAACGGAGATGTGCCGGACTTTGAAAAAGAACTGCTGCCACTGTGGTACATAGCCACGAACAAAGCCAGCGGAAGTCTTAATTATTCACTTGTAGCGCACGGCAAAGAGCCTACGATACCCACAGCCAAAATGGATAACAACTACGGCGCGGTTATCGGTTTGGACGTGAAAGATAGGGGCTACGCGGGTGCGCTTATCGACGCAGACGGGGCGGTTATGTGTGACGCAGACGGGGCGGTTATGGTTATACACTAAAAATACATTACGATATTATGGCAAGGTATATTAAAGCAAACCAAAAAGTAGCGGAGTATCTACGTTTGGAGAAAGACAGAAACAAAGTAAAAGACGGTAATTACCTGCTATGGCAGGCAGATATGCTGCCTTTCGGCAGGCTTACAGAACTGCCGCAGATACTGGAGCAAATAGGCGGTATCGCATTGCAGGCGCACGAGGCAAGGCAGGAACAGGACGGCACGGTATGCCGTGAACTGCCAATAGCCACAGATAGCCGCTTTGTTGTAGAAAAACCGGAGAACACCAAAGTACCGGAGACACCGGCAGAGGGAGCAGAGGAAACCGAGGCTACAGACAAAACGACCACTGAGGGCGAAGAAGTACCAGCGGAGGAAACCGAGGCTACAGACAAAACGACCACTGAGGGCGAAGAAGTACCAGCGGAGGAAAGCGAGAAAAGTACAACAACTGAAAACACAGAAACAGTATGAGCGTAGCAAGCACCAGCCGGACTATTAAATTTATTAGCAAGGCCGGCACATATACAGCGGTTATTATGTCGCCTACGGGTGATTTGTACCAAGAGTATGAGGGTACGGTAAACGATGTTACCAACGTGTACCCGGACTTTTCCGTACTGAAGCCGATTTTGTATTTCGTCTGCACCAGTAGCCGAGTGGCTGAGGGCGTAGCCGACCCCGATAGTATGGAATACTATTTCAACGGGGAAAAAATCAACTTTAGCGGCGGAGTATCTACCGGAACTTTTGCCGGCTATTTCAAGACTTTAGCACCAAGCGGCGACCAGTTGTACTACGGGCTGCAAATCCTTAAAAACATTGCGGATTTGGCAGGCTACGCGCCCGCCGTTATCAAAATGGTAGCTACTATATCCTACGGCACGCAAAGCGACCAAATCCAGGCCAGCTATACTATCCCTATCCAGCAGGCTACCGGAAGCAGTTACCGCGTTACCATAATGGCAGGCGATACCAAAAACTTTGTTATTACCACAAAGGGCGGCAACTGTGTATTAAAGGCTATGGCATACCAAAGCGGCCAGGCCCTTAGCAAAGATTTAACCTATGTATGGGAGAAAATGGAAGCTACTGGCTGGGCGACTATTACCGGGGTGACTTCGCAGACGCTTACCGTAAACGGCGCGGATATTAACACCTATGGTGAGTACCGCGTACACGTCCTGCGTGCAGGTACGGAAATAGGCACGGATATACAGAGCGTTATGGACGCTTCCGACCCTTACGATATAGACCCGCACCCAAGCCCGGAAGATGAGGCGATAACCGAAGATACCAGCGGTAACGGCGAAGTAACCTACACGCCGCAGGTGGTAACAAGAGGAACGAGTACGAAAGCGTTAGATACGCAGTTTTATTTCGTACTGAAAGACGCGGCGGGCGTTTACCTCAACAGCGACAGAGACACCCCGAAAGCAAGCCAAATTGTAACCCGTGCGCACTGTATGCAGGCCGGCGGCGATGTATCGGTAACGATTACAAGCGTTAATTAATTATGAGTACGACAAGAACGCAAGTAGTAAAGTTTATACGTAAAGGCGACCCCGGCGACAAAGGAGAGCAGGGGGCCGCTTTGCGGGGGCCGCAGATGTGGAAAGACCGCGCGGTGGGTTATGCTTTCCAAGCGGGAGCGACAGCGCAACAGTGGAAAGACGTAGTTATTTATAACGACAACTACTACAGCTGCGTTAAGGCGCACACCAAGACGGCAGACAATTACCCGGGAAGTACAGCCGACGTAAATAATCACTACTGGCAGCTATCGGACAAAATCGAAATAGTAGCCGCTAATATCCTGCTGGCTACCTACGCGCTTATTAAAAATTTAGGCGTTGAGGCTTTGGAAATGACAGACAGCAGCGGTAATACGGTGGTAATGATAAAGGACGGTAACGTAATATGCAATACCGGCACATTCGAGAACGTAACAATATCCGGCAAGCTGAAAGGCGTAACGGGAAGTTTTAAGACTTTGAACTGCGTAGACAGCAACGGCAAGGTAGTAGGCGATATTACGTTTGGCACAGACGGCAGACTATGGTTTTCCGGCGATATGTACCACCAAGGCTACAATCATACGGACGATAGAAGCTACCGTTTTTACACTTCCGATTTATGGTGCAGGGGTACGTTTGGAGCGTCCCAGCGTAACATACTGGAGGTAAAAGGCAGTTACGGATATTATTACACCAAAGGAGCGTACAAAAGCGGCGTTTATGTTGCATTTACGAGCAAAACCAGTGCGCAGGGCGTGGTATATTACCAACTGCCGTTATTCGGTACAGATAACGACTACGCAGGCTTTCCGGTGGATATTGTCGTATTTAACCATAATAACAGCACTGTATATAACTACGAGCTTGTAATGGATGTTACGCAACGCGCATTAGTTGTAAACGGGAACAACAACCATAATAACGTTAAAATCTTCGCTAACGGAATACTGCGCAGCTGGAACGGTGGAGAAGTGGCAGAAGTGGTTAATCTATCCGGATTTATGACACCTGCGCCCGATACGGATATATTAGGTAGGGGCCTTATCATAGGAGCTTTCCGTGATAATGATTGGTAGAAAATTTAGCATAGCATAAAGTTAAAGATTATGGCAACAAAGAAAACAAAAACTTTTTCAGCGGTTACGACCGTAACGACCGTAACAGCGTCGCAAACTATACCACTAACCGACGCTAACGGCGGCATTACCAAAATTAGTTTGGCAGACCTCAAAGCCGCTTTGCTGGACGGTATCAACCTTAACAGCATTAACGACGGAGTATTTATTATGTTCCACCTTAACAGTGACGATTATCCGCGAATGGTAAAGCCGGACAAGTGGACGAGCTACCAAAACAGCGGCGAAATAGCCGAGGGCGTGGTAATTGTCGAGGGCGGCAAAATCTTAGTAGTCGCACCGACCGAAGCACCAAGTACGGGGCTGTTATGGAGCAGCGCAGCGATAAACGCAGGCGGAAAGACTACTACCGACCGACTGGTAGCATTTGACGACTGGAGCGGTAAGGCGAATACCGCAGCGCAAATTACGCACGACGAATGTAACGACCCTGCATACGCACCCGGCTTTTGCGCAGCATACAGCCGCGTAAATGCAAATGGCAAAGGACTAACTGCTGGCAAGTGGTGGCTACCGTCCGAGGGCGAGTTAATGATGATTTACGCGAATATGCGTAAAATCAATTACGCGCTATCGTTTATTAACGGAGCTACACCGCTGGCCGAAACGTGGTACTGGAGTTCTACCGAGTACAGCGCGACCAACGCGTGGACTTTGAACCTCAACTACGGCAACGCGCACAACTACACTAAGGCTACGGGCAAGGGCAGAGTTAGGGCCGTTTCAGCATTTTTATATTAGTTCTTAGTAGTTTATATTTTAATCTTAAAAGTACGGCGAAAGCCGTACTAATTTGTCCCCTAAACGCAGTAAAGGAAATGAGTAAAGCAAAGCTGGTATCTAACACGCAGATATACTTAGATTGCCGGAAACTGATAGACGAGATACTGGATATAGTACCGAACTTTCCGAGAGCCTACAAATTTACCATAGGCAACAAAATGCAGGATATAGCGGTAAATCTATTATCCGAGATTTCGGTGGCTTACCTCAACCGGGATAAAGCCGCACGCGTACAGCATTTGGTAAATTTCCAGTCCGACTTTGAAGTACTCAAAACCTTACTGCGCATAGCGGGCGAAAGAAAATGGATAATGGGTATAAGCAGACACGCAAATATAATCGAACTTACGGACGGTATCGGCAAACAGTCCACAGCGTGGAAAAATTCGTTATTGAGGGCAGACAGCAGAGATAACGAGTAAATGCCGGATTTTGGGAGGTTACGACTAACCGAGCGTGCAAATAGTTATCTGTTAAAAATGGGCCGCGCACTATCTTTTATAGTTATGGCTACGGGCATATTACCCGGATGCAAGAGCGGCACGAAGTTGCGAGTACAGCGCGACCAACGCGTGGAATTTGAACCTCAACAACGGCAACGCGAACAACAACACTAAGGCAACGGACAAGAACAGAGTTAGGGCCGTTTCAGCACTTTTACAGATTTCAAAAACACAACGGGATAAAAAAGATATGGTTACTACGGCTGGATTATTGGAAGCATACTACGACTGCCGCCAAAGCAAGCGGCAGACAGCCAGTGCGATTATGTACGAAGTGGATTACGAGACTAAAATAATAGTCTTGCGAGACCGAATTAACGCGCGTACATACCTGCCGGGTAAATCTATCTGTTTTGTCGTTACACGCCCCAAGTATCGAGAAGTATTTGCGGCTGCTTTTGAAGATAGGATAGTACACCACTATATAGCACTGCGTTTAGAGCCGCTATTTGAAAGCATATTTAGTCCGCGTACGTTTAACTGCCGCAAGGGTAAAGGGCAGCTGTACGGTATAAATATGCTGCTTAATGATATACGCGAATGTAGCGAAAATTATACGGTGGACTGCTATATAGAGAAACTGGATTTGCAGGGTTTCTTTATGAGTATTCGCAAGGCGATGTTAGCCGATATGGTGGACGTTTTTATAGTGGAGCATTACAAAGGCGACGATATAGAGGACTTGCGGTATTTGTGCCGGGTGGTTATTATGCACACACCCGAAACGAATTGCGAAAGGCACAGCCCATTACGCTACTGGGATTACTTGCCAGCTAACAAGTCACTATTTACCAACGGTGACGGTTTGGGCGTGGCTATCGGTAATTTGCCAAGCCAATTATTTGCAAATTTCCTGCTGAATATCTTAGACTGGTATTTAATCAAGGAATTAGGATTTAAGCACGTCGGTAGGTATGTGGACGATTTCTATATTATCGACAAGGACAAACAGAAGCTGTTAGCCGCCGTGCCGAAAATACGCGGGCTGCTGGCAAAATACGGCTTAACCCTGCACCCGCACAAATTCTATTTGCAGCACTACACAAAAGGCGTAGCATTTACGGGTAGCGTGGTAAAGAAAGACCGCGTATATACTTGTAACCGTACTATTAAAAATTTCGTTATGGCAGTGCGCAGGCTCAACCGCGCAGAGACACTGCCGGAAGTCCAGCACGCGGTAGACAGCATTAACAGTTACTTATAGGATGTATGAGACACGCCAACGAGTACAACAATAGGCGTAAAATCCTGCAAATGATATGGCCGAGGTGCTACCAGTGGATTTACATAAAAGGACACTACGAGGTAGTAGCGATTAAGAAAAAGTACAAGCAAAGGACATTAACACTACAAAAAATTAGGGATGGGACGTATTAACGAAAACAAGCCGGAAGCTATACTGCGGCTTTCCGTGCTGGACGTGGATTTAATACAGAGATTAGCTACCTACTGGCTGGTAACTGTAGAGCAGGACAGAGGCGAAATTATATACGAGTTATACCCTAAGAAGAAATGAATGATATAGTACAGATATTAACGACCATAGCGACTATTATAGCCACACTGGGAGGCTGGGAGACCATAAAGTATTTTTTGAACAGAAAAACCAACAAGCGCAAGGCGGAGGCGGAAGCGGATAGCGTAGAGTTTACGGTACTGAGGCAGTCCGTAGAGTTCCTGCAAGTCCAGCTACAGAATAAAGAAAAAAGATTTGCAGAAGAAATAGAGGTCGTGCGAAAGCTAACAACTGAGAATTTACAGCTAACCAGCGAAAATGTAAAGCTAAAGACTGAAAGAAGCCTAAAATTATGTGAGCGCAGGAACTGCGCCCAAAGAGAACCACAAAGCGGATATTAGTATTATGCGACACATTAACGAGATTATTATACACTGTAGCGCAACACCGGAGGGCCGAGACTACACCGTGGCGGATATTGACCGCTGGCACAAGGCGCGAGGCTGGCGCGGTATAGGCTACCACTATGTTATCTACAGAGACGGCAGCGTACACGCCGGCCGACCAGTTGAGCAGATAGGCGCACACTGCACCGGGCACAACGCTAATAGTATAGGTATTTGCTATATAGGCGGCGTGGCTGCCGACGGAAAGACCCCAAAGGACACCAGAACACCTGCACAGCGTATAGCACTGCGCGAACTGGTGGAAGAACTGAGGGCGAAATATCCGGGGGCAACGGTACACGGGCACCGGGAATTTGCCCCGAAAGCGTGCCCGAGTTTTGACGTACAAACCGAACTTTAGGAGGTATGAAAAGATACTTAACATTACTTATATCGTGCGTGGTGCTGGCCGGATGCGCCAGTACACGCCGCGCCACGACCTACAGCGAAAGCAGGGACTACCACTACGTAAATAGGGGCTATTTGGATAGTCTATTTAAGGCAATAACACACCGGGATAGCATATATATCCACGATAGTATCTACGTGCGTGAAAAGGGCGATACGGTAATTATCTACAAAGAAAAGTTAGTATACCAGTACAAGGAACGCAACGACATCGACAGCAAGGTAAAGCGAAGCACGGACACGGTATATATTAACCACACCGACAGCGTGTACGTGGAAAAGCCGTACCCGATAGAAAAGCAGCTGAAATGGTACGACACTGGATTTTTGCATTTGGGCCGGCTGTGCTGCATAGCCGCTATATTTTGGGCTTTATTTTTGTACCTCAAACGAAAGTTTTAAGCAATAAATACGCCCAAAATTTGCATATAATGAATTTATTATATATCTTTGCAGTACCAAATACAAAGGAGGTGTGAAAATGAGATGAGTTATAAAGAAAGATTGATTAGCCAGATTTTCCGACTACTTGCACTTATCGAAACACCGGCTAACCAATCAATCGTTAGACAAATCGAGGGCTTACTAAACGCCCTAAGGGACTAAAAAATTATTAACCAAACCCCCGGTTCGCCGGGGGCAAAATTACAAAAAAATTATGTATCGAGGAAAAAGAGAGATTTTTAATTTGGCGGAATATGAAGAACGCCGCAAAAAGTGTATCGAATATAAAGCGGACGCGACTATTACAGCGTTTAGCGAGTTGGAGGATATAATAAATAAAACGCAGTTGGCAAAGCAGTATTTCGACAAGTCGCAAAGCTGGTTTTCTCAACGGCTGCACGGCTGCACTGTACTTAAAAAATCTATGGCTTTCAAGCAAGAAGAATACCACCAACTGGCTGAAGCTTTCCGGGATATAGCGATACGCCTACAAGCCCACGCCGACGAAATAGACGCGGCAAAATACGAGTAATAGACCGCCTTAATTATTTATCTGCGTTAAGGTAGTCTATTACCTGCCTATTTGCTTTGTCTATTTTGTCAAGGCTGTATTTAATGTAGATACCAGTAACAGTACTGCCGTGCTTATGCCCGAGGGCTTCGCTAATTATGTCCTTTGGTATGTCTAACTCTACTGCGTAATTAGCCCACGAATACCGCGCCCAATACCACGTAAGCCCCTTTTCTATGTGGCCTAATTGTTCGTTACATCCGCAGCGAAACCAGCGGCCGAACTTTTCACTAAAATTTAGCAGATGAGTTTTGCCCGGGTATTTATCTATTATGGCCTGCGCTTCCGGTTCTACCTTAATGCTGTAATTTTTGCCCGTTTTGGCGCGTTTATATTGCAGACGACCATTTACTATACAGTCTTTCGGAAGTGCCAGCAAATCAGCTAAATTTATGCCTATAAGGTAAAATGAGAGCATAAACGCGTCTATATATTTGTTTACCTTTCCGTCTAACTTTGTATCGCGGACTTTGCGCAAAGTCTCCACGGGCAAATTACGCATAGGCGTATCACTTTCGGCGCGGCTGTTTATTTTCTTGTACGCAGGATTTACGGCTATATTATCATCTTCGGCGTATTTTATTACCGTCTTTATTACTTTGATATATTTTGCCACGGTATTACGTTTCAGCCCGTCCGCCTGCAATTTGTTTATAAATGCCTCAAACCAAGCGTAGGACAAGTCGGTAAACCGCAGCTTATCTATGTCACAATAGGCCGCCAAGCGGTTTTTAGTAGTGGCATACGATACGGCCGTATTAGCCGTTTTTAGGTTGGCTACTTTGTCTATGTATTCTGCAAATGTAGGCACGCCGATAGTAGGGGCAGTTAGCGTTATATCGGTAAGCATTTGCCGAAGCTGCGCAGTAGTGTAGGTATCATATTGGCCCGTGGCCCGAAGTTCCAGCAGGCGGTTAGTTACCCGGAGTAGCGACCCGCTTAGTATATTGTTTATGGTACGCGCCTGCCGACCAGTACAGATTTGTAGTTTAGCGTCCCAATCTTCGGCGGCTAAGTATATGCCAGTAGGCAGGTATAGATTAGTTCCGTAGCCTACTTTAATTTGTACCGGATAGGTGCCGTCTTTTAATTGCCTGCGGGTATCAAGCCGCAAAGAAGTTTTAGCCATATTTGCTGAAAATTTGCTGATTTATGCGCCCTAATAATCCCAAATCTACCATATTTTTCGCTATTATTGCCGTTTTGGGCTTAAAACCCGCTAAGTCTATGATTTATATATATTCTGTAAATACTTAATAGATAGCGAATTGTAAAAACAAAATGCAAAAATTTTAGCAAGTCCCCTTAGGTATTGCGGGTTTATTGTAAGCCATTATCAATTAGTTATTTATAT
>OIWT01000923.1_pt1 | contig 38341 bp, 47 predicted proteins | sample 1587701 | NCBI WGS metagenome assembly OIWT01 (sample SAMEA3888904, study PRJEB22519) | human gut metagenome | biome: human gut; feature: human-associated habitat; material: faeces | place: Denmark | collected 2009 | reverse complement strand
CTGAAGTTCGCCAAGAAGGTCAGATTCAATTCTGAATTTCTCTTCGCTCATAACGGATCGATATTATCTTAAAAATGTTTCAGTTTTAGCTTCACAAAGGTAAGATATAAAACAATCATAAGCAAACCCATGATTATCTTACTCTATTCGCAGCCGACACAGCCGTTCTCCAGTGTAAAAGCATTGCAATTTTACAAAAATTAGACGAACTTTGTCAGCCTTGGCAAGTTTATTTTTAAATAAGACAAATATGAAAAGAACATTGAAACTGGTCTGCCTGTGTGCAGGCCTTTTCGCCGTGTCGGTCAACGGCTACTCTTGGGGACAGAAAGGTCACGATGTCACCTGCGCTATCGCACAGAAACATCTCACAAGAAAAGCAGAAAAGAAAATCTCGGAAATTCTTGACGGGAAGTCCATTGTCTATTGGGCCAACTGGATGGATAATGCAAGCCATACTCCTGAATATCAGTACACCAGCACATGGCACTACAAGAATATCGACGCAGACGAGACTTTCGAGACCGCACAGATAAATAAGGACGGAGATGTTCTCATTGCCGTCAACGAGCAGATTGCCGCTCTCAAAAGCGGAAAACTCAACAAGGAGGAGCAGGCTCTCGCTCTTAAGTTCCTTGTCCACCTGGTAGGAGACATGCATTGCCCGATGCACATGGGGCACAAGTCAGACAAAGGCGGCAACAGATGGCAGGTACAGTATTTCCGCAACGGAACCAACCTCCACTCAGTCTGGGACTCGGGAGTTATCGAAAGCGCTCACAAATGGACTTATTCCGAGTGGGTCGAGCAGATTGACGTCAACAGCAAGGCTTCCGACCGCAAGATGGCTGAAGGGACTCCTGAATCATGGAGCAAGGAGACTTATGAGGTCTGCAAGTCTATCTACGAATCTACACCTGTAGGCTCGCAGCTGTCTTATGATTATGTAAGCGAATGGACAGAGACAATCGAAGACCAGCTTCTTAAAGCCGGACTCAGACTCGCTTCCATCCTCAACGACATTTTCAAATAATCGTACTCACACCGGGATGTCGATGCTTTCTATCCTGATCTGAAACACTCCGGAAGGAGCCTCGACATCCACAACCTCACCAATCATTTTCCCCATAAGCGCCCTGCCTATTGGGGAGTTCAGGGATATTTTTCCCGCACTGATATCCATTTCGTGCGGGCTGACGATTGTGTATTTCATCTTCACCTCCGACACCAGATTGGTAAATTCCACTGTGCTTAGCAGTGAGACTTTGTCCTTTGGCAGGGCCTTGGTGTCAATAACTCTGGAAAACCGCAACACTTTCTGCAGAAACTTTATCCTGCTTATAGCTTTGGCCTGCAATCTTCGCGCCTCCCGATACCCGGCATTGTCGCTCGTATCTCCCTGCGCACGCGCTTCCGCAAGGTCCTCCTTAATGCGCGGATACTCCACATCCATAAGGTGGTGGAGTTCGGCGACTATCTGGTCATAACGTTCTTTAGATAGATATTCCAAAATATTTATTCTTTTTGTTTCAATTAAACGGTGCTATACAGCATCTGGACAGCTTCTCACACTTCTCCACGGGCAATATTCCGGCCCGCTCCAAAAGGTCGACCGACAACGAATCGGACGGATATTTCTTCCGAAGCAGCACAATCGCCTCAGCCTCCCTCCGGCCTCCGATATAAGGGTGCATCCTCAGACTGTCTGCTGGAAGCTGCCACAGACGGAAGGGCTCGGAGGGCGGGCTGCAACATATCAAATCCGACAGGCCGTTATATTTTGACTCGTCAAAATTGTATATATCCATCAACTGCTCCGGATAGGAGTACCCGCCCAAACGCTCTCGATACCAGACCATTTTCGCTGCAAAATACGGACCAATTCCAGGAAGGTCATCGAAAGCGGCGGAATCGGCCTTGTTGATATCCAGAAGAGGAATATCGATATACGACTCCAGCCGGCCGTACACGGAATCGGCCACCACAAAGGATTTCGCAAAATCACTCTTTCTTCTGAATCGTCCGCCCTTGGAGCGATAATTCTCGATAGACTGAGCCTGCTTCTGGCTGAATCCGAGGCGTTGAAGGTCCTCCACACTTACAGTATTGGGGTTGAACCGGAAACTCTCAACCTGCCTTTTGCTCCATCTTACCTTCTGAACAGTCGCACTGTGCACCGAATTCCTGCGAAACGTATCCGTCGCACTGCCGCCTTCCACCGTCCCGGAGAACCTCCCGACTTCGTTCCCGAAGAGCGGAGCAGCCTCATCGCCCGAGCCGACATAGCGCACGACATAGACCGTATCCGGATGGTCACGCAGGCTCTCGATACGAAGCACCGCTGCCTTATTCACGAACAACGCCGCCTGAAAACCTATCAACAGGAAAACAAGGCACACTGCTCCGAACTTGAACGAGCGGGCGTGCTGATTTTTTGCGGAATGGCCCATATCCGAATCCCCGTCGAACGATTGCTTACCGGCACCATCGCCGCCCAGACGAGCTTTCGGGCTGTCATTCCTGTTTTTGAGGAACAATTTCTTCTGATGTATCTTCATAGTCTTTGTATTTGTTTCGGTGTTCTCGTTTTTCTTGCAGCGGCAGTCCTGCCACTACTATAACTATCTCTCCTTTAGGTTCTTCTGTCTCAAAATGCGAAAGCACGTCAGCGATAGTGCCCCTATGGTGCTCTTCATGAATCTTGGATATCTCCCTTGCCACGGAGCATTGTCTGTCCGGACCGAAGACCTGAGCGAACTGCTCAAGCGTTTTTACCAGTCTGCGCGGTGACTCATAGAAAATCATTGTTCTTGTCTCGGCGGACAGCTGACCAAGAAGAGTCTGCCGCCCCTTTTTCTGAGGCAAAAAGCCCTCGAAGCAAAATCTGTCACACGGGAGTCCGGATGATACTATGGCCGGGATGCAGGCGGTTGCGCCCGGGAGCGTGATAACCTCAATTCCTTCGGCGGCGCAGGTCCTCGCAAGCAGAAATCCCGGATCCGAGATACCAGGCGTACCGGCATCACTCACAAGCGCAACGGTCTTTCCGGATACTATCAGGTCCTTTATCATCTCCGCCGTCTGATGCTCATTGAACTTATGATGGGACTGAAGCCTGCCTTTGATGCCAAAATGGCTGAGAAGCACGGAACTGGTACGGGTATCCTCCGCAAGTATCAAGTCCGCTTCTTTCAGAACATTTATTGCCCGGAGGGTCATATCGTCAAGATTGCCCACCGGAGTAGGGACTATATACAAAACACCTGTTCCGCTTTTTTCCATCATTCTATTTTCTTATATTTGTCTCCCCTTTGGGAAGTAACAATACAAATCTACATAATGTTTTCTGAAAATCACAAAAAATCCGGCTGCATCGAAGTCGTTTGCGGCTCAATGTTCTCAGGTAAGACCGAAGAACTCATCAGACGTCTCAGACGCGCCCAATTCGCCAATCAGAAAATAGCCATATTCAAGCCGGCAATAGACAAGAGATACTCCGATGTGGAAGTGGTATCCCATGATTTCCACAAGATTACATCTACTCCTATCTCATCTGCGTCACAGATGCTGGAAGTCTCACCGGACGTGCAGGTTGTGGGTATAGATGAAGCCCAGTTCTTTGGAGAAGACCTCGTATCCGTCTGCCAGACTCTTGCGAACAGAGGCATAAGAGTCATCGCCGCAGGACTTGACACTGACTATATGGGCGTGCCGTTCGGTCCTATTCCGATGCTCATGGCAGTAGCCGAAGATGTTCAGAAAGTACACGCAATCTGCGTAAAATGCGGCAACCTCGCCAATCATTCCCACCGTCTTGCAAAGAGCAAGGACCTTGTTCTGCTCGGAGAGAAAGACGTGTACGAACCTCTGTGCCGCGAATGCTTCAACAAGGCTCTTGAAGAAGAGCGCTAATGGACCACCTTGACACAATATTTGCGCGCAACTGCCGTGTAGAACGAATACCAAAGCCGGAGGCCGCTGCATTTCTTGACGCCAACCACAGGCTTGGCAGCACCGGAGGCCGTTACTTCTACGGTCTGTTCGTGGAGCGCAGCACAGGTGCGTCGGAAAGTCATGTCAAGGAAGGCACCCTCGCCGCCGTGGCCGTATTCAGCAACGCCCGTCGCTGGGAAAAAGATGGCCGGATTATCCGCTCATACGAATGGATAAGATATGCCTCGCTGAAAGGACTTCGGGTCACCGGAGGCATGGGAAAACTCCTGAACGCCTTCATATCCGAGGTCCAACCTGATGATATCATGAGCTACGCCGACACGGAATACCCCGACGGAGGAGACGCCTACAGACAGCTCGGATTCATCCAGGAGAGCACCAAAGAGTGCAACGGACACCTCAATATCAAATACCGGCTACGCCCCATCCTTACACATATCACCGAAAACCCCCACACACCATAAAGCGGGCAGTTATCACTTCCCGGAATCTTATTTCGGAAAGCACTTGAAATTACACATTCGTCGAATCGCACAGCGCATCCACCAAAGGCCGGACCTGCTCATAGTCATAGCCGCGGGACAAGGCAAACCGCAGCAGTTTGTACTTCCCCTGCGGATCATCCGAGAGGGTCTTCCATTTGACCTCAAGCACCTTGGAGAGCTTCTCCGAAGCTCTTTCCGTATCTGTTTCAGCCAGGGCAGCCTGCACCGTCTGACGATCTATATGCTTGGACAGCAGCATGGTACTGATTTTATGCGGACCCCATCCGGAAATGGAGGACTTTTCTCTGGCATACGCACAAGCATAGCGCAAATCATCCACGAACCTGTCTTTCACCAGCAGGTCCACCACCTCAGCGGCAGCAGGTTTCTCTCCATCCAGCCCTTCAAGTGCTTTCCGGAAAATGTCCGCACTGCAATACTCTCTTTTCGAACAGATACCTTGAAGATAATCAAGAACCTTCTTACCTTTCTCGTCCATGGCTAGAAGTCATACCCGAAAGATACGTACAAACCCCACTTATGCACCTGATTCCAATGCACGTCAAGTCTTAGAGGACCGACACCACTGTTGTATCCGGCCGATATTCCCATGGCGTAGAATTCAGGGTCAAAGCCACCGAACATCTGGGCGAACTTGTCTTTGGACTGGACGAATCCGGCCAAAGCCGACAGGTAAAGCTTTTTATATGGATTGACGCGCAACTCAAGACTTGCGGTAGCCAGATGATCCTCGGCGAGAAGGACATTGTCGATTCCGAAGAATGGAACCTGGCTGTCCGTGTAACGTCCCGGCACAGCTCCTCCGATAAAGTTGCTGTGAAGAAGGGACACTCCGTTGTATATCTGGCCGTCACTACCCACAAGGTCTCCCGTAGAGAAAATGTTACGCAGATGTACATCCGGGATCAAAGCCACTTTTTCGCCAAGCCTGAATACGGTCTTCCAGTCAAATCCCAACGCTATGATAGGATGGAAGTTCGGATTTCCGCTCTTGATGAAATCATAATTGGCGGAGAAAGACAGGCTCGTTCCCTTGGTAGGATAATACTTGTTGTCAAATGAGTAGTAATTTCCGCTCGCAAAGGCTCCGAAGTAGTTTCCCTTCAGTGCATCTTTGGAAAGACTGGAGGCAATCATTGACCCGAACACCGTCTTGGAATCCACATTATTGTACTGATTACGAAGACCCACCTTGAAGTTGCTGCGTTTCCAACGCACATCGGTGAGGTAGAGAAGTTCCCGATGGCTCCAATAAGATACACCGTACTTCAACACATCAGTACCGATACCCAAATTGCCGGAATACTTGAACAAGCTGGCATTCAGATTGATAGTCGGCATCCAACCCAGATCAAGGGAATAATGGGCATCGAACTTCATGTTCTGGCCGAGTTTGGCAGTGAGGTTGAAACGGGACCCCATCAAACTGTTGGTATTCAGTCCCACATTCAAAATTATGGACGCCCATTCTTCAGAATCGATACGGAATCCGAGTCCGACACTGTTGGTAGGGGAAGTCTTACAATTGAACACCAGTTTGTAAGGCTCTTCTTTCCCGAGAAGCGAGTAGGTGATGGATGCGAAACTGTTGGTGGCCTGCAGACGGCTCATCACTTCATCCATCGATGCCCGGCTCACGGTGTCTCCCGGCTCAAAATCCAGCATTCTTGAAAGATACTTGGACTCCTTTTCGGTAACTCCCCGGAATTCAATACTCTCTATTCTGACAGGATGTATGGCTATATTCGTAGCATCAGGCTTACGCTTGGCAGATGCGCCCCTGGCGGAGGAATTTTTAGCGGACGAGCCGGTTCTCGACACCCGACTTTTAACCTTCAGGAGTTCGTCCTTCTTGGCCTTCGCGGCATCGTATCCTCTCACTATCATCGTATCCACAGCCTTGGCATTGAAACTCAACATATTGAATTCCGGGATGTGCGGCTTGATGAACACATCAGGAAGATTAATATTCTTATTGTAGGCGTCAGTACCAAGCATACTGATCATCTGAGACACGATATCACCTATGTTGTTCACCTCTTCGAAGCCCGGCATCATGTCGGAAAGTTCTATGGCAATAATGATATCGGCTCCCATGGCCTTCGCTATATCTGTAGGAAAATTGTTTCGCGTACCGCCGTCTATAAGGACCATTCCGTCCGTACGCACAGGTTCGAAAAGTCCCGGAATGGACATGGTGGAACGAAGGGCAGTATTAATGGATCCGCTGCCCCAGTTCTTTGCCTTGCAGCTTATCATATCAGAAGCCACACACACGAAAGGTATCGGAAGGTCGTTGAAAGACATTTCGTCCTGATACCCCACGGTAAGACTCGATATCTGATTGTTGACATTGAACCCGTACGCGTATCCCGACGGAAGAGAACTCATGAAGGATTGCTTCTTATATTCCTCATCGTTCTTCTTGCTGCTGTTAAGAAGGTCGATTGCTGTCTGGAATGGTATTGTGAGGACATATTTGGAGTTGTACATCTTGGTGGAATACGGGATATATTTCTGATCCACCACATCCGTAAGCAACTTGTCCCAATCCTGATTTATGAATATATCCTCCAGTTCATCAGCCTTGTACCCTATAGCATACAAACCACCCAGCAGGCCCCCGATACTCGTACCGCAGATCAGGTCTATCGGGATATCCAGTTCTTCTATGAATTTAAGGGCTCCCACCTGCGCCGCTCCCTTGGCTCCACCTCCGGAAAGCACAAGTCCCACTGTAGGGCGCCGTTCCGTAGATCTGATACGCGCCATCTTCGTGCGCATCTGCCTGAGGTACACACTGTCTATGGACGGCTGCGCGCTGTCCATGGTAAGGTTGTTGGGATATACCTTATTGCGTGAATTATTCTTGGTCTGAGCCGAGCCGACAGGGCCCAAAAGCACCATAAAGGCGGCAGCCAACCAGAAACACTTATTCAACTTCATGCCTTTTGCGCATGCTTTCCGGCAAGCATTCCGCACGCCGCCAGAATATCTTCTCCACGGGATGATCGAATTGTACATAATATGCCGTTATTGTTAAGTCTGTCTCTAAATTCTTCCATCTTGCGGATTGAACTGCTCTCGTAAGGGAAATCCGGAATTTTGTGAAATCTTATCAGATTCACCCTGCATTCCAGTCCGCGGAGCATCCGGATAAGTGCATCAGCATGACGCTTGTCATCATTGAACCCGGAGAACATCGTGTACTCGAAACTCACCCGCCTCTGTCCGCTGAAGTCATATTGCTTTATCAGGTCCACAACTTCTGACAGCGGATAAGCCTTCTGCACCGGCATCATCTCAAGTCTCTCGTCCGGGAAAGGATTGTGAAGACTCACGGCCAGATGGCATCGCTGCTCGTCGAGATAACGTCTGAGATTCGGAATCACGCCTATAGTGCTCAGAGTAACTCTCTTGGGACTCCATCCGAAACCCCAGTCGGCAGTCAGCACTTCTATCGCCCTGGACACGCTCTCATAGTTGTCCAAAGGTTCCCCCATGCCCATAAATACAGCATTGGTGAGCTTCATACTATCTTCAATCCCGGTAAACTGGTTCAATATGTCAGACGCAGAGAGATTTCCATGAAATCCCTGACGGCCTGTCATGCAGAACCTGCACCCCATTTTGCAACCTGCCTGAGAACTGACACAGAGAGTGCGTCTATCCTCATCCGGAATCATCACCGCCTCGACAGCGGAATCCTCAAAAGTCTCTCCTCTCAGACAACTCACCGGAAACAAGTACTTGCATGTCCCGTCCACGGAGCGGGCCATTCCGACAGGATCCGCTACTCCAAGACTGAACTTCTCCGAGAGCAGCTCCCTCGCCGACTTGGAAATATTTGCCATCCTATCCCAACTGCGCACTCTTTTGGAATACAACCAGTCAGCGAGCTGAACACCCACATACGGCTTCAGTCCGCACTCCGCCACCGCAGCCTTGAGCTCGGACGGCGTCTTGCCAAGAAGATTCTCTTTCATAACCAAGTACAAACATAAGCATTTTTTACAACAATTCATTTAGCAGAATGTCGTGCATTATTCGCTGAAGGTGCTGTCTTGAAATCTGAGCGAGGCGCCTACGGCGCAAAGGGACGTCTTTCCCTGGAAGTTTATGGAAAGACGACCCTTTATTGAGAATAGTTTTTCGCTAGTCTAAAATCAATTTCCACAGAAAACTTGTCAGTGAAACGGTATCCCGCCCCAAAACTTATAAGTAAAACCGATATAACCTTACGTATCTGTATCTTCAATAACCCCGCAAATATATAATCAAACACTAAAAAGAATCTAACAAAAAGAGTAATTCTGTTTCCTCTAAACGGCACGCGGAGTTACATTCTGTTTCTTCTAACGTGTAGATGCAATGTAACCACCACCGAAATGTAACATTACATACCACTTGAAAAATCATGCTGAAAAATAAATAAAACTTGACTGTTTTTCGTATTTTTGTCAAATTTACCATCGCTAAACAGCCTAAGAATCATGAAATACAATACTTTTCAAGATATATTATGTGCGGACGCATGTCTGATTCTTATTGTTACGAGCATAATCTGCGCTGCGCTCAGGTGGTTTCACATGTGCCGCCCGTACAACAAGGAAGAGGATTATTTCTACCCGGCACGGAAGGAAGTGGCGCTGACATATCTTCTTCTGTCGTTAATTCAGATTCCATATTTTCTGGCACCTTCTGATGACGCCGTCATAAAATATATCGGGCTCGCCGGAATACTGTACTACCCGATGTGTTTTTCAGCTCTCTTCGGCATCTATTTCGGAGATCAGCGTCTTGATAAGTTCAAAAACAGGTATTACATAACCGGCACGCTGTCAGTAATTGTCGCAGTACTTCTCATAATTATCTTCGGAAAAGGATATTGGATTACGGACAACTGGGGCTATCTCAAGTATATTTTCAGCGCCATAAGTGTACTCCCTACGATGCATCTATTCAACAAAATGCGGTGGCTGCGTAGAAAAATAGAAAACTACCACTTCCAGAACTATTCAGACAACAGCGATTTTCCGTATCGGTTTGCAGAAAAGATTCTTAGCTTGCCTTTGTTCTGTATATTGATAATGTGGGTCATATTTCTTTCCGGCAACGGCATTGTAAAGATGGTGGCCGACCTTCTAATTTCCATACTCGAGGTCATATTTCTCATAATGATCCTTCACCCGCAACGTGTACTTCAGGCGGATACCGCACACAGCGATGACCTAATGTCTGTAACTCAGGATTCTATCGAGAAAACGGACGAGACAGCGGAAAACGAGTCTTATATTTTCGACGAAGAAGCCAAACGACAGGTGCTTGATATCATACTCAGGCGTTTTAAAGAGCAGCATCTTCAGAAGAAAGATATCCTTGCCGAAGTTGACAAAGGCAGAATGGCACCGGCAAGCAGATTTATCGCTTCTGTTGGCTATTACAACCTCATCAATATGTTTCGACTCGAATATGCCAGACAATATAGTGAGGCAAACCCTATAACGAAACAGTCGGCGGTAGCAGAGGCTTCCGGTTTCGCATCCGCATCAAGTTTCAGCAAGGCAAAGAAAAGAGTGCCTTACATCGATCCTTTACTCGTAAAGAACGTTCATTACAAACATTAGGGCATTTAGTCAAGGAAAAGCCGTCTATGGCTTTTCCTTGACAGGACGCACATTGCGCCCGGCCTGCCTGGCTCCGCCTATGCTTGGACTCTGCCAAGAGGAGAAGTAGAACGGCGAACCCGTATCCGGGTCCTTGGTTTGAAGCACAAAGGCCGCGTAGTCGATATACTCCCTTCGTGTCACACCTTCGGCGGACGTGCAGAGAGAGGCGGTCCACAGGAACGCGTCCTCCGGGCACTCAATCGTCGAGAAGCTCTTGTATCCGCCGTGCGGAATGAAGATGCAGCGGTCCTTGTATTTATTCTTCCCCAAGAAAATCACGCCCTTCACGCCATTGTACTCATAGTCGTCAAGCGCTGATGTCTTGTCAAAGAGGTCTTTAATATCGCTCTTGAGCGGCATTCTCCATCCGTCGCCCCACTCTTTCCTGGCGACATCGTCCGCGTCCTCAAGCACCACGAGATTATCCGGCGTACCTATGCCCAGATGTGTATGGGTTGCATCTGTCAGGTATTTGTTGACATAAGTGGCGGCATTATAAGTAGTGAAATACTTGTAGCTGGTCATCGTGTAGGCATTCTCTCCCGTCTGCTCCTCCGTCTCGCCCCATGCGTAGTAGCGACCCGGCTCTTCGGCCTTGGTCGCCCCCACATTCCAGCTTGCCCAGAGGACCGCAGTGCCGAGATCCACAGCCTGGTCTGTGCTGATGGTCACATCCGGCATCTGGAGTTCTTTGCGCTCACCATAGTATTCGATGCCGTTCTCCACACAGATTGACGGATAACAATAGTACTTGGTGCCCGGGCGCAGCCTCGCAGAGATGGAGCCGACACCCTCGAACGGTCCGCCCTTGCCGCCGCCTTTTCCACCGCCCTTGCCGCCGTCGACATAGTCCCTGCTGACGATGTTGCCACTCTCGTCCTCAATCGTTATGTTGCTGTACTGGCTGGCGAGGTAGGTCTGTCCATATTCGCAGCTGTTGGTATGCGGGCTGAACTTGGCGGAGAGGGACACCTCGATGGCGTTGGTCATGTCATACCATCCGCTGTCGGCGAACCAGCACGGGTACTGGGTATCTTTCGTGAGCCCGCTGATTGCCGGGACGGCGTAGTAACTGCCCCTGGCCGGCTTGTTCTTGATGGTCTTGGCAACGCTGTAGATATTGCGTTTGTTGGTCTGGACTTCAAATATCCATGAGTCCGCTCCCACGCTGATCGCCTCCTCGTCCATCATCAGGCCTATCGCCACCTTGAGCGGATTGGAGGCGTCCCAGACGGTGATGTCTTTCAGTTTGACCTGGAGCTTTTTGCACCTTTGTCCCGGCTGGATGGTGGCGTTGCCGTCCACCCAGATGCTTGACGCGAAAGATGTGCTCCAGCTTTTGGCGGTGAGGATGAATGCTGTCGGGTATTCTCCGGCCTCCAGAACCGGGGCGGCGAGCTCCAGATTAAGGATTGAATTGACCGGAGACAGTGTTCCTTCGAGGTCCTCCGCCTTTACCGGAGGAGTCGTGACCTCTCTGGAGAGGACGCTGACTATGTGGGCTGTGGTACCGTTCCCGGTCTGCTCCGCGTAGTCGAGGCTGGCGTATATGGACTCCCTGCTATTGTACCGAGTCACATTATCAAACGACTCTCCGGACACATGCAGGATGCAGACTTTCTCCGTGTTGTCGCTTAGATCAGGAACGCCCTTGCCGACAGCGTTGAATATGCCTATGCCTGCGGCAGCGGTGCTTTCGAGTTCATAGACATACGCCGCGTCACCTTTAATCACGGCGATGCGGTCTCCTGCGTTCCAACTGACCTTGACGCCAGTGGTACTGAAATCGAGCGTGGTCTTTGAGTTGTCCTGCTGTGCAAGTCCGAAGCACAGGGTCCGGATTTCTCCGTTGACAATCCTGTCTGACGGGCTGTCAATCTGCTTGGAGCATGCTATCAGGGCGACTGCGGCCATCGTGAGCGCCGCGAGTCTTGGCAGAATGGTTTTCTTCATAAGAGTACGGGTTTAAAAAAGATCGTCCCCTCCGGACGGATATCCGCCCGGATCCATGCCAGGCACAGTGTACAACGAGGCAGCAATCAGGACTGCGCTTTCGGGATGAATCTCCAGCACATGGATTGCCGGGGACTCATAGTTTGTCTCATGTGTCATAAAAGAAGTATTAACGGGCGCAAGATAGGAATTCCCCACAGATGGGAGGTATGGCTAAAGAGGCAATTTTGGGCTTTTTAGCCATATTTGCAGGCGTCAGGCCTTGTTTTTCTGCTCACGGCGAGGAGTCCGGCCATGGTGAGCAGGGCATTTATCAGCAGCAGTTCGAACCCGATGCGGTATCCCCCGAACCACGCCTCGCTATGAGTGGAGAGCAGCAGGCATATAAGGGGAGAAGCCACGCAGATCGCCGGCACCAGGCGGTCCCGGACCTTGCGGCGCACGAGCAGGCCGAAGGCGAACAAGCCGAGCAGCGGGCCGTAGGTGTAGCTCGCCACGGTGTAGACGGCGTTGATCACGCTGCCGTTGCCGATCAGCCTGAACGATACTATCACCAGGCCCATCACCACGGCGCCCGTGACATGAACCCTGCCCCGCACCTTCTTCAGCCTCTCCTCCCCGTATTTCCTGTCGGCGCGCAGGATGTCCACGGTGAACGAGGTGGTCAGCGCCGTGAGGGCGGAGCCTGCGCTGCTGAACGCTGCCGAGACGAGTCCCAGCACGAAGAGCAGTCCCGTCGCGGCGGGCATATAACTCAGCCCGGTGAGAGGGTCTGTCCCGCAGGCTATGGCCGGGAAGAGATCGTCCGGCTTGGCGACGGCGACCCCGCGCTCCGCCGCGAACCGGTAGAGCAGCACCCCGAGACTCAGGAAAAGCAGATTCACCGGGATGAACGCGGCGCCGTATGAGAGGACATTGCGCCGGCTCTCGGAGAGGTTGCGGCAGGAGAGGTTCTTCTGCATCATGTCCTGGTCCAGTCCCGTCATCGCCACGGTGGTGAACATGCCGGCGAGGAACTGTTTCCAGAAATATCTCGTGTCCTTGAAGTCGTCGAAAAACCACACCCTGCTCATCCCGCTGTCCGTCACGGCGGAGCACAGGCCCTTGAAATCAAGCCCGAGCCCCCTCCCGACGTAGAATATGCTCAGCACCACGGCGGCAATCAGGCAGAGCGTCTGAAGCATGTCGGTCCACACCAGGGAGCGGACCCCGCCCCTGAAGGTGTAGAGCCACACCACTATCATGGTCACGATGACATTGAGGGTGAACGGTATCCCGAGCGGGCCGAACACTATCAACTGGAGCACGGAAGCCGTCAGATACATCCTGACTCCGCAGCCCAGCACCTTGGAGAGGAGGAAAAACGCCGCCCCGCAGCGATAGCTGCACGCCCCGAAACGCTGCTCCAGATAGCCGTAGAGGCTGTTGGTGTCAATCCGGTAGAACAGTGGCAGCAGCACATACGCGATGACGAAATACCCGGCTGTGAACCCGAACACCATCTGCATATAGGAGAACTGTGACGCCTCGACCATGCCGGGGACGGAGATGAAAGTCACGCCGGAGATGGATGTCCCCACCATGGCTATGGCGACCACCGGCCACGGGGACTGTCTGCCGCCACGGAAGAAGTCCGCGTTGCGGGAACCCTTGCGGGAACTGATGAAACTGATGGCCGTGATGACCAGAAAATATATGGCGATGGCACCAAGGGCAGTCAATGGCATGTCTATTTGATGTCGAAATTAAAAAACGGGGCAAAAATAGGCAAATATCCTGTGATATGCCACACAAAGGAGAAAGTGCCCGGGGCCGGGATCGAACCGGCACATCTTTAAGGGATAATGGATTTTGAGTCCATCGCGTCTACCAATTCCGCCACTCGGGCAAGCAGATTTGCAAAGGTATCCAAAAATCGCGATTTATCAAATATTTGCATTATCTTCGTTCTCGACAAAGATTTGACTTATATGAACAACAACATATTCGTGGTTTATGACCGCAATGTCGCCGACTTCGCGCACAAGATAGCAGAAGGCCGGCCGGCGCTGCCGATCATAGCGGACGAGGAGCATAAGACGATGGACAGCGTGCTCGACATCTGCCGCTGGCTGCTCGCGGAAGGGGCCGACCGCAACGCCATCATCTATGCCATCGGGGGCGGGGTCACCACAGACCTGGCGGGCTTCGCCGCGAGCATCTACAAGCGCGGAGTCAAGTATGTCAACTACCCCACCACCCTGCTCTGCCAGGTGGACGCCGGGATAGGCGGCAAGACTGGCGTGAACCTCGACTCATACAAAAACATGGTAGGGCTCATCCGCTTCCCGGCGGACACGAGGATATACCCGGAAACCCTCCGGACACTGCCCTTGCGTGAACTCCGCTCAGGAGCGGCGGAGCTTCTGAAGACATTCATCATCGAGGACAAGGGCAACTACGAGAAGGCCGTGGCCGCCCTCTCCGGAGAAGTGGACTTCAACGCCCTCGCCCCGCTGGTCAAGGCCGCAGCAGACATTAAGCGCAAGATCGTGGCCAAAGACCCCTTCGAGGAAGGGCCGCGCCGCCTGCTCAATCTCGGCCACACATACGCCCACGCCATCGAATGGCACCAGCACACGCACGCGGCCGCCGACCCGATGACCCACGGGGAAGCCGTCGCCGCGGGTATGATACAGGCCGCCCGCCTCTCGGAAAAGCTCGGAATAGCGCAGGACGGGCTGTGCGAGAAGCTGAAATCAGACTTCCTCGCCTGCGGGCTCCCTGTGGAACTCCCCTGCCCCGAGGAGGAACTGGAGCAGGCGATGCGCAAAGACAAGAAAGCCGAGAACGGCATAATCCACTTTGTCCTGATCAAGAAAATCGGCAAAGTCATAATCAAAGACATACATGATCTGCACTAGCATACAGAACAAGACATACGGGCAGATACTCGAAATCCTCTCCGACCCGCTGGTCGAGATGGCGGAAATCAGGCTCGACCGCTGCGAACTCACAAAGGAACAGATTGAAGACCTGTTCGGCAACTCGGACACCCCGCTAATCGCGACCTGCCGCATAGAGGAAGTCGGAGAAGCGGCAGCCGAGAAGCTCCTGAAGATGGCAATCGAGGCCGGGGCGCGCTTCGCCGACCTTGAAATCGAAGCCCCGTCATCGATGAGCAAGGAGTTCCAGAAACTCTGCCGCCGCCACGGGACGGAAATCATCCGATCCTATCACAACTTCACGGAAACGCCCGACGACGAGATGCTCCAGAAGGCGCTGGCCCGCTGTTTCCGATACGGGGCGGACATCGCCAAACTCGCCCTGCGGTGCAACTCCAGGCAGGACGCGGCCCGCATAGAAGCGCTATACTCCATTGTCCTCGAAGACATTCCGTCCCTCGAAGGGCGACTAATAGCCTTCGGCATGGGTGAAGAGGGCAAGGCCAGCAGAATCGAGTGCCTCAAACGCGGAGCGCCGTTCAGCTACGCCTCCCTGAGCGAAGAAGAAGCCACGGCTCCCGGACAGTGGACCACCGCCCAGATGCGTCAGGCCGTGTACGGAGACTTCGCCGGCTACCATGCGCGCGACCTCAAAATGCCGGCATCGAAGAGCTTTGCCCAGAGGGCCATCCTGGCAGCAGCGCTCGCCTCAGGGACATCCCGCCTGAGCGGATACAGCCCATGCGGGGACACTGACGCGGCAATCGAAGCCGCAAGGCAGCTTGGCGCGACCGTCAGGAAGGACGGCGACATGCTGGAAATCAAGGGCACGGCGGCCACCTGCGGAAGCCTGGAGGCGGACAGGATAGACACGGGAGAATCAGGGCTGCTCACCAGACTGCTCATCCCGGTGATGGCAGCCGCCGGCAAGGGAAAGTTCGAGGTGGACGGACGCGGGACGCTTCTGCGCAGACCGCTCAACGGTGCGGCGAGCATAATGGCCGCATACGGCGTGCTGCTCTCAAACATCGGCAACAAGGACGAGCGTGAACTCTATGTCCCCCTTGAAGTGAGGGGGAAACTTGTCCCGGGTGCAGCGGAAGTCCCGGGAAGCAGCGGCTCTCAACTGGTCTCCGGCCTGCTGATGGCCCTGCCGCTATGCCCATCAGACTCGGAACTCTATGTCAATGAACCCAAGAGCATCCCGTACATGTACATCACCCTCGATGTCCTGCGCCATTTCGGTGTCAAGACCCGAAGCGAGATGGAGGGCGACGCCGAGATGCTTGAGGCCGAAGACTGGTCATCCTGCTCCGGCATCAGGTTCAAGATAAAGGGTGGCCAGCGCTACAACGCCTCGGACTTCGCCATAGAGGGGGACTGGAGCGCGGCAGCCAACTTCCTGGTGGCCGGCGCACTGTACGGCTCTGCGGAAGTGTCGGGGCTCGACACCAGAAGCCTCCAGGCAGACCTTGCCATAGTCGACATCCTCGTCGACGCCGGAGCCGTGGTGTCACAGCTCGAAGATGACAGCATCTGCGTCCGCAAAGCCCCGCTCGAAGCCTTCGAGAAGGACCTCAACAACGCCCCGGACCTGTTCCCCATCGTGGCCGTACTGGCCTCGTTCTGCGCCGGAGAGAGCCGCATAAGCGGTGTCGGAAGACTGTCATCAAAAGAGTCTGACAGGGCGGCTGCGATACTGGAGATGTTGGGCAAACTGGGCGTAGAGGCCCGGGAGGAAGGTGACGACATGTTCATCTGCGGCGAATCCCTGTCATCACGGCTCCTGAGCGGGAGGCTTCTGAGAGGAGGAGAATACAGTTCTCACCACGACCACAGGATGGCGATGGCTCTGAAAGTGGCTTCTATAGCGGCGGAGAGCCCGGTCATCATAGACGACGAGGCCTGTACGGAAAAATCCTTCCCGGATTTCCTTGAAGAATTCCAGAAAGGACTATAATAAAGTTGTTTTGGATTTATTTGTAATAAATCCAAAACAACTTCTAAAATATCAAAGAAAGGGAAGCCGGACGGCTTCCCTTTCTCTTATTATTCAGCCTGCGGCTGCTCTTCCTGCTTGGCCTCGGCCTGAGGAGCCGGCTCCTCTGCGGCAACCTCCGCCTTCTTGGCGCGGCTGCGGCGGGTTGTCTTCTTGGCGGCGGTCTTCTCGGCAGAAGCGAGAGCGGCCTCGTTGAAGTCAACAAGCTCGATGATGGCCATCTCGGCAGCATCACCCTGACGGAAGCCTACGTGAAGCACGCGGGTGTATCCGCCCGGACGGTCAGCGACCTTAGGTGCGACATTACGGAAAAGCTCGGTAACGGCCTCCTTGGACTTGAGGTAGCTGAACACGACACGACGGTTGTGAGTCGTATCGTCCTTGGACTTGGTTATAAGCGGCTCGACATAGCTCTTGAGAGCCTTCGCCTTGGCGACAGTAGTCGTGATCCTCTTGTGGAGGATGAGAGAAGTCGCCATGTTGGAAAGGAGAGCCTTACGGTGACCGCTCTTGCGTCCAAGATGATTTATAGCTTTATTGTGTCTCATCTTTCGATATTCTTTTTCTTTGGTTCGATATTATACTTTGTGACATCCATTCCGAAAGACAGCTTCATCTTCTCCACCAGGAGATCGATCTCGTTGAGGGACTTGCGCCCGAAATTACGGAACTTCATCAACTCCGGACGAGAGTAGGACACGAGGTCGGCGAAAGTGTCGATGTCAGCCGCCTTGAGGCAGTTGAAAGCACGAACCGACAGACCTACGTCGGAGAGTTTGGTGAGCAGCAGATGCCTCATGCGGAGTGACTCCTCGTCAAGCTCCTTGGTATCAGGCTCCACGGTGTCCTCCAAAGACATCTTCTTGTCATCGGTGAACAGGCGGAAGTGATAGATGAGGATGTTGGCCGCCTCATGAAGTGCGGAATTAGGGGAGATAGAACCGTCGGTGACGATCTCGAGGTTGAGCTTCTCGTAGTCTGTCTTCTGCTCCACACGATAGTTCTCCACGCTCCAGTTGACCTTGCGGATCGGAGTGTAGATGGCGTCGACCGGAATGGTCCCGATCGGCGTGTTCTCGTCCCTGAGCTCCTCGGCCGGCACGAATCCCCTTCCCTTGGTGACGGTGAGGGCGATTTCGAGCTTGACAGAAGGCTCAAGCGAGCAGATGTGCAGTTCCGGATTCAACACCATAAAGGAAGACAATCCTTTTGAGATATCTTCTGCCGTGAACTCCTGCTTGCCGCTGATCACGATGTTTGCTGTCTCAGAGTCAACAGACTCGACCATACGGCGGAAGCGCACCTGCTTGAGGTTGAGGATGATATCCTGCATACCCTCGATAACGCCCGGGATGGTCGCGAACTCCTGGTCAACACCGGAGATCTTGATCTGACTTACAGCAAAACCTTCCAAAGAGGCGAGCAAGATGCGACGAAGAGCATTGCCGATTGTCTGACCGTATCCCGGCTCAAGAGGACGGAATTCGAAACGGCCGACGGTGTCGGTGCTTTCGAGCATGATGACCTTGTCAGGTTTCTGAAATGCTAAGATTGCCATATTATTCTGGTGTTAAATGTTACTTGGAGTAGAGGTCGACGATAAGCTGCTCGTTGATGCTCTCCGGAATTTGCTCCCTGGTAGGAACGTTCATGAACTTTCCGCACAGTGTCTTGGTGTCAAAATCGAGCCAAGAATACCTGGTTACGGAAGCCACGCTGTTCTGGATGACTTCAAGACTCTTTGACCTCTCTCGCACAGCAACAACATCACCAGGCTTCACCTGAGCTGAAGGGATGCTGGAAACGACACCGTTAAGAGTGATGTGATGATGGGACACGAGCTGACGGGCAGCTGCGCGTGATGGTGCGATGCCGAGACGATAAACCACGTTGTCGAGACGGGACTCCAGGAGGAAGAGGAGGTTCTCACCCTTCTGGCCGGCCATGCGGGAAGCCTTGTCGTAGGTGTTGTGGAACTGACGCTCCAGAACGCCGTACATGTACTTGACCTTCTGCTTCTCCTTGAGCTGCATGGAGTAGTCCTTCTGCTTCTTGCGCTTGGCGGCGAGACCATGCTGTCCCGGAGGGTAGTTTCTCTTCTCGAAATATTTGTCTGAGCCATAGATAGGCTCGCCGAATTTACGGGCGATCTTGGTGCTTGGACCTGTATATCTTGCCATAATAGTCTTACTTTAAAAATTAAACTTTACGACGGCCTTTCGGTCTGCATCCATTGTGCGGCATCGGGGTGACATCGATGATCTCTGAAACGACGATACCCGCATTGTTGATGGTACGGATTGCGGACTCACGACCGGCTCCCGGACCTTTGACATAGCACTTGACCCTGCGCAGGCCAGCATCAAAAGCTGTCTTGGCAGCATCCTCGGCTGCCATCTGGGCTGCGTACGGAGTGTTCTTCTTGGAGCCTCTGAAGCCGCACTTACCGGCTGAGCCCCAACTGATCACCTGCCCCTGGGCGTTGGTGAGAGAGACGATCACGTTGTTGAAGGTTGATGAAATATGGGCCTCGCCATAAGCTTCAACCTTGACAACTCTCTTGGATGTTGTAGTTTTCTTTGCCATAATTCATCAATTATTACTTCGTAGCCTTCTTCTTGTTGGCAACGGTCTTCTTGCGACCCTTGCGTGTACGGGCGTTGTTCTTGGTGCTCTGGCCGCGAACCGGAAGTCCGAGACGATGACGGATTCCACGGTAGCAACCGATATCCATGAGACGCTTGATGTCCAGCTGGACGGAAGAACGGAGCTCGCCTTCAATCTTGTATTCTGCATTGATCTCAGCACGGATCTTGGCGATCTGCTCGTCGTTCCAGTCTCCGACTTTGATTGCAGGATCGATGCCGCACTTCTCGAGAATCCTCTTGGCTGAAGGGCGGCCGATTCCGAAGATATAGGTCAGACCTATCTCTCCGTGTTTGTTGTTTGGTAAATCAACACCGGCTATTCTTGCCATAATTATACTTTACTTAATTTGATTACTGAATATTATCCCTGGCGCATCTTGAACTTAGGGTTCTTCTTGCAAATCACGTAAAGACGGCCTTTGCGTCTCACGATCTTGCAGTCGTCGCTGCGCTTCTTGATGGATGTCTTGACTTTCATATCTGTGATGTTTTATTTATATCTGAAAGATATTCTGCCTTTGGTCAAATCATAAGGCGATATTTCTACTCTAACCTTGTCGCCAAGAAGAATATGGATGAAGTTCATTCGCATCTTGCCCGAAATGTTGCAGAGCAGGACATGACCATTCTCAAGCTCGACCTTGAACATCGCGTTCGGAAGGGTCTCGATGACCTTCCCATCTTGTTCTATTGCTACCTGTTTTGACATAAAAATATTTGGCTCTTAAAATTTAATCCCGCCATCTTTCTCAATAAAATCGAAGGTTGAAAGCTGCTCGGCACGGCCTTTACGGACAACAACCGTAAGCTCGTAATGCGCCGCATTCTTGTGGTCGGAGGTCTTGACTGACCAGCCGTTGCGGGCGAGGTAAACGCCTCTTCCGCCGGCATTGATCATCGGCTCGATGCAGATGACCATGCCATCGACAAGGTGGGTGCCGTGTCCGCGTCTGCCATAGTTTGGCACACCCGGATCTTCGTGCATCTCCTTCCCGATGCCGTGTCCTTCAAGTTCACGCACCACAGAGAATCCGAACGATTCAGCATACGATTGTACCGCGTATCCGATATCTCCGATCCGCGCACCGGCTACAGCCGCTTCTATGCCCTTGTAGAGCGAAGCCTTCGTCACGTCAAGGAGCTTGCGGGTCTCAGCGTCCACCTCCCCTACCGGGAAGGTGTAAGCTGAATCGCCGTTATAGCCCTTATAGAGCGTGCCGATGTCCGCCGACACGATGTCTCCCTCCTTGAGGACATAGTCGGACGGAAAACCGTGGACTACGACATCGTTGACTGAGGCACAGATGGCTGCAGGGAAGCCCTCGAATCCAAGGAAGCTCGGAATTGCGCCGTTGTCGCGAATGAAAGTCTCGGCCACCCTATTCAACTCTGCAGTTGTCACACCTGGGGCTACCGCCTTACCGACTTCCGCCAACGTCTTGGAGACGAGTATGGCATTCTCTCGCAAAAGCTCAATTTCTTCTTCTGTCTTAGGCTTGATCACAACCTTTCACTTTTTATTCAAAGAACTACATACCTGAGCGCCCGCTCAGACGGCCGGTCTTCATCAGACCGTCGTAGTGGCGCATCAGCAAATAACTTTCCACCTGCTGAAGAGTATCGAGGACAACACCCACAAGAATCAGCAGCGAAGTGCCGCCGTAGAAGCTTGCGAAAGAGTTGTTGATACCGAAGATCATCGCAATGGCTGGAAGAATGGATATGATACCGAGGAAGAATGAACCCGGAAGAGTGACCCTTGACATGATTGAGTCGAGGTACTCCACCGTCTTCTTGCCAGGCTTCACACCCGGGATGAATCCTCCGTCCCTCTTCATGCTCTCCGCCATCATGGTAGGGTTTACCGTGACAGCCGTATAGAAGAACGTGAAGACAACGATGAGGATGAAGAATATGAAGTTGTACCAGAACCCGGTGTAGTCACCGAGAGTGGCAGCAAGTCCACGGGTAGCATCCCAGCGGGAGAAGATGAGAGGGAACAACATCAGGGCCTGTGCGAAGATGATAGGCATGACACCGGCAGCATTGATCTTGAGCGGGATGTACTGACGTACTCCGCCGTACTGACGGTTGCCGACCACCCTCTTGGCATACTGCACCGGCACACGGCGTACAGCCTGTACGAGCGCAATGGCGGCGATGATGACAAAGAACCAGATGAGCAGTTCCACGATGAGCAGAAGCAGACCGCCGTTGTTGACGGAGAGCTTGTCGCTGAATTCGGCGAGAATGGCGTAAGGCAGACGGGCCACGATACCGATCATGATGATCAGGGAAATACCGTTGCCGATGCCTCTGTCGGTGATACGCTCACCGAGCCACATCACGAACATTGATCCGGCCATAAGGATGATGGTCGAAACGATGTTGAACATGAAATTGCTCCACCCGAGCTGGTTGACGGCCACGAACGCCGCAGCCGGAATCTGGCTGTGCACGGCGGCCATATATGCCGGGCCCTGGATGCAGATGATCACGATGGTCAGCCATCTTGTCATCTGATTCATCTTCTTGCGGCCGCTTTCGCCCTCCATCTGGAGCTTCCTGAAGTAAGGGACAAAAACGCCGAGCAGCTGGATCACGATGGACGCAGAAATGTACGGCATCACACCGAGCGCGAAGATAGAGGCGTTGCCGAAAGCTCCGCCGGAGAACATATTCAACAGACCGACAAGTCCGTCCTGGGTCTTGCTCTGAAGACCCGCAAGCAGAGACGCGTCAATGCCCGGAAGCACCACAAAACATCCCAACCTGTAGACCAGGATCAGGATGAATGTGTAGACGAGTCTCTTGCGGAGCTCCTCGATCTTGAATATATTCTTTATGGTCTCGACGAACTTCATAAACCTATTCGTTTACGACAGCCTTTCCGCCGGCTGCTTCGATTTTCGCGACAGCAGATTTTGAGAAGGCGTCAGCCTTGACCGTGATTGCGGTCTTGAGCTCGCCGTTGCCGAGAACCTTGACGAGATCAGCCCTTCCGGCATATCCGGCAGCCTTGATCTCCTCTACACCGAACTCCTTAAGTCCGGACTGAGCTATAGCTTCAAGAGCGCTGAGGCTTACAGCCTGATACTCAACCCTTGTGGGGTTTTTGAAGCCGAACTTCGGCAGACGCCTCTGGATAGGCATCTGACCGCCTTCAAATCCGATCTTGTGTTCGTAGCCGGCACGTGCCTGGGCACCCTTGGTACCACGGGTGGAAGTACCACCCTTGCCAGAACCCTGACCGCGTCCTAATCTTTTGCTTGTGTGGGTCGCCCCAGCAGCAGGTTTCAAATTGTTAAGTTTCATCTTCAGGGTCCTCCTTAGTCAATCACTTCAACTTTGCAGAGGTGAGCGATCTTGGCCACCTGACCGGCGGTCACAGGGGTCTTCTCAACCTCTACAGTCTGATGCATACGGCGGATACCGAGGCAGCGAAGGTTATCCTTCTGGCGCTGGGTCTCTCCGTTGCTGCTTATAATCTGGGTAATCTTGAATCTTGCCATAATCGTGTCTCCTTTAACCGTTGAAAACCTTGGACATAGGCACGCCGCGAAGACCTGCTACAGTGTATGCGTCCCTCATCTGGGTCAGAGCGGTCACCGTAGCCTTCACGAGGTTGTGAGGGTTTGAGGAGCCCCTTGACTTGGCGAGGACGTTCTGCACACCGGCAGACTCGAACACTGCACGCATCGCACCGCCGGCCTTGACACCGGTACCTGGAGCGGCAGGCTTCATGAATACGCGGGATCCGCCGAACTTGGCCTCCTGCTCATGAGGGATGGTGGTGTTGATCACCGGAATCTTGACAAGATTCTTCTTTGCGTCCTCGACGCCCTTGGCGATGGCGGCGGTAACCTCGTTCGCTTTGCCGAGACCATAACCTACCACACCTTTCTCATCTCCCACAACGACAATTGCCGCGAAGCGGAAGTGACGTCCACCCTTGGTCACCTTGGTGACCCTGCGGATGGCGACCAGTCTGTCCTTGAGCTCAAGGTCAGATGTCTTTACTCTTTTAACATTCGTATTTGCCATTGTCTCTTGTATTAGAATACGAGGCCGCCTTCACGGGCAGCGTCCGCCAAACTCTTAACTCTTCCGTGGAAAAGGTAACCGCCACGATCAAAGCAGATGGTGGTGATACCCTTAGCGAGAGCGCGCTCCGCGACGGCCTTGCCGACGATCGCTGCGGCTTCGATTCCGGTCTTGCCTTTGCACTGTGCGGCAAGTTCCTTGTCGTTGGATGCGGCAGCGCAAAGGGTCTTGCCCTGCTCGTCATCGACAACCTGTACATAAATCTGCTTGTTGCTGCGGAATACGACCATACGAGGACGCTCGGCAGTTCCGTTGACATGCTTACGTATACGGTAGTGAATCCTTCTTCTTCTTTCAATTCTGTTGAGTGCCATAATTCAATCCTCCTTTTATTTTGCGGCCGCTGTCTTGCCCGCCTTGCGACGAAGCTGCTCACCGACGAACTTGATACCTTTACCCTTATAAGGCTCCGGTTTACGGAATGAACGTATCTTGGCAGCCACCTGGCCTACAAGCTGCTTGTCACAGCTCTTGAGCACCAGCAGCGGATTCTCGCCTTTCTTGACATCCGGAACTTCAGCCTTGACCTCAGATGGGAGCATAAGCTGAATCTCGTGTGAGAAGCCAAGAGAGAAAGTGAGGATCTGGCCGCTGACGGCGACACGATAACCTACACCCACCAGCTCCTGCTTAACAGTGAACTGCTCGCTCACACCTACGACCATATTGTGCGCAAGAGCACGGTAGAGTCCGTGCATGGAGCGGTGACGAGGCTGGTCTGTCGGACGGGCGAACTTGATCTGATTGTCCTCAATGGTGACGGTGATGTCCGGATCTATCTTCTGGGACATCTCACCATGAGGTCCTTTAACCTTCAGCACGTTGCCGGAGAGGAGCTCGGCGCTCACCCCGGTCGGAAGGCTTACAGGCAATTTACCAATTCGTGACATTTAAATAATAATGTGTTTAAGATTAATATACGTAGCAAATAACTTCACCGCCGATGCCAAGCTCTTTGGCCTCCTTGTCGGTGATGATGCCCTTGGAGGTGGAAAGCACGGCGATTCCGAGTCCGTTGAGGACGCGAGGCATGCTCTCTACATCAGTGTACTGGCGCAGACCCGGAGTTGAGACGCGCTCGATCTTCCTGATTGCGGCGGCCTTGGTCTGAGGGTGATACTTGAGGGCGATCTTTATGGTGTTGTACGGGGTACCCTCCACTACCTTGTAACTGAGGATATAGCCCTTCTCACAGAGAATCTGGGTAATGGCGACCTTCATCTTGGAAGAAGGCACTTCCACTATCTTCTTGCCTGCACTGTATGCATTGCGAATTCTGGTGAGATAATCTGCAATTGGATCAGTCATATTCTTTAATATTCTTTAATTTCTACCAACTTGCCTTCTTGACTCCAGGGATGAGACCGTTGCTGGCCATCTCACGGAACTGGATGCGGCTGATGCCGAATGCCCTCATATATCCCTTAGGACGTCCGGTGAGGGAGCAGCGGTTGTGGAGGCGCACAGGAGAAGCGTTCTTAGGGAGCTTGTCGAGAGCTGCCCAGTCGCCGGCCTCCTTGAGAGCCTTCCTCTTCTCGGCATACTTGGCTACGAGTTTGGCGCGCTTAACCTCGCGGGCTTTCATTGATTCCTTTGCCATAGTATATTATTTGTTATGTTTCTTGAATGGCAGCCCGAATGCGGCGAGAAGGGCGTGGCACTCCTCATCGGTCTGGGCCGTGGTTACAAAAGTGATCTCGAGTCCGTGGATGCGCGGATTCTTGTCGATGTCGATCTCAGGGAAGATGACCTGCTCCTTGAGTCCGAGGGTGTAGTTGCCCCTGCCGTCCATGTTCTCAGCGATACCGTTGAAGTCGCGGATACGAGGGAGGGCGACCCTGATGAGTTTCTCGAGGAACTCGTACATCTTCACGTTGCGGAGCGTCACCTTGGTTCCGATAGGCATGCCCTTACGGAGTTTGAAGTTGGAAACGTCCTTCTTGGAAGTGGTCACGATGGCCTTCTGACCGGTGATGAGAGCGAGCTCTTCAGCTGCCTCCTCGACGATCTTCTTGTCCTGGGTGCCGGCGCCGATACCTTCGTTGATGGTGATCTTGACGAGGCGCGGAACCTGCATCACGGTGGAGTATGAGAACTGCTTCATCAGCTTGTCCACAATCTCCTCCTTGTAAACCTTCTTGAGGTCAGGTACATAACCTGTAGGCAGGGCCTGAGCCTGAACCGTTGCGTTTTTCTTTGCCATAATTATTTGATCTCCTCCCCAGATTTTTTAGCGAAACGGACTTTCTTGTCTCCTTCCATCCTATAGCCCACGCGGGTAGGAGTGTTGCTCTTAGGATCGATGAGGTTGAGGTTTGAAATATGAATAGCAGCCTCCTGCCTGAGAATGCCGCCCTGAGGCTGTTTCGCATTCGGTTTGGTGTGCTTGCTTACCATATTGATACCTTCAACGATGGCGCGGTCCTTTGACGGATCCACGGAAAGGACCTTACCGGTCTTTCCCTTGTCGTTACCGGCATTCACATACACGGTGTCGCCTTTCTTAATATGTAACTTCTTCATAATGCTTGTTCAATTAAAGGACCTCCGGTGCCAGTGAAACGATTTTCATAAAGTTGGCACGAAGCTCTCTGGCTACAGGCCCGAAGATACGCGTACCGCGGAGTTCGCCGGCGTTGTTGAGAAGCACGCAGGCATTGTCGTCGAAACGGATGTAAGACCCGTCCGGACGGCGGACTTCCTTCTTGGTGCGCACAACTACAGCTTTTGAAACCGTACCCTTTTTGGCGTCACCGCCAGGTATGGCACTCTTGATTGCAACGACGATCGTGTCGCCGACAGTCGCATAACGATGGTGAGTACCGCCAAGCACGCGGATGCAGAGAACTTCCTTTGCACCGCTGTTGTCGGCCACCTGTAAACGTGTTTCCTGCTGTATCATATATTACTTTGCTTTTTCTACGATTTCTACTAGTCTCCAGTTCTTTGTCTTGCTGAGAGGACGGGTCTCCATGATGCGTACGGTATCACCGATTCCGCACTCGTTCTTGTCGTCCTGAGCAACGAACTTCGTGGTCTTCTTGACGAATTTGCCGTAGAGAGGATGCTTCTCCCTGATCTTGACGGCAACGATGATGGTCTTGTCCATCTTGTCGCTGACCACCACCCCTATTCTTTCCTTACGAAGATTTCTTTCCATAAGATTGTCTCTGATTTAGTTCTGTTTTTCTTTTTCAGCAAGGATAGTGATCATAAGAGCTATATCCCTTCTGGTCTTACCGATTTTGGAAGTGTCCTCCAATGGAGAAATCGCGTGATTAATCTTCATTGTGTCAAGATTGCTCTTCTCAACCTCAATACGGTCGCGCAGGTCTGCTACAGACATTTCGCGTGCTTCTGATGCTTTCATTTCTCTTTCTCCGATAAATTATTCTGTATAATCCCTGCGGACAACGAACTTGGTCGCGATCGGGAGCTTGTTGGCGCCGAGACGCATAGCCTCCTTCGCCACAGCGAGTGAAACCCCCTCGGCCTCGAAGATGATGCGGCCTGGAGTGATAGGCGCCACGAACGCATACGGGTCACCCTTACCCTTACCCATTCGGGTATCGAGAGGCTTCTTGGTGATCGGCTTCACAGGGAAGACCCTGATCCAGATCTGACCTTCACGGTTCATACAACGCGAAATAGCCTGACGGGCAGCCTCAATCTGCTGCGCCGTGAGCCAACAATTTTCAAGGGTCTTGATACCGAAAGAGCCGAACGCAAGCTGGTTGCCCCTCTGGGCGTTGCCCTTCATGCGGTTCTTCTGTTCCCTTCTAAATTTTGTTCTCTTAGGTTGTAACATCTCAGTATTACTTTTAAAAATTTATTTCTCTAAAGTCCTCAAAATCAACCTCTTACGCGGAAAGAGGCCATTTTTTGGGACTGCAAAGTTAGTAAAAAATTCCGAAATACCATAGTTATCCGCAAAAAATTTGAAATATTTTCGACATTGGATTTGAATGGTCAACTTCCGCGATTTCAAAGCATTGCGAACTTGGAGAAAAAGTTTTTCCGCGCATTTTCGACATCGCGTCACAGACGCTCCGGAGGCCCCGCCCGGCAGACCACGCCAATGGTCGGCAAGTTATTTGCAGCGGCCAGCCGGAACTGCTTATATTTGCAGCTTGTGAACGTGAAGACCATCATACTCTCCGCCGCCATCCTCGTGGCCGCGGCGCTTCCGGGACGCGCGCAGAACGTGCGCCGCATCACGGGCACGCCCATGTACTACAGCGTCGGCGAGCAGGGTGACACGGTCTTCCACGACACCCTGGACCCGGTGTGGGTGTTCCCCAAGGGCAAGGGGATGAAGTCCGGCGACTGGAGGAGGTATTACCGCCTCGTGCAGAATTTCAACAAGGTCTATCCCTACGCCCTGGTGGGGCGCAAGATGATGGCGCAGGTAGACAGCACCATAGCGGCCGACGTCAGCAAGCGCTCGCAGCGCAGCCGCTACATCAACGATGTGGAGAGGGAGCTGTTCCGGCTTTTCGAGAAGGATATCAGGAGCATGACCATCAACCAGGGCCTGCTGCTGATGAAACTCGTGGACAGGGAATGCGGGATGAGCGCCTACAACATCATCAAGACATACGAGAGCGGGTTTGCGGCCAACTTCTGGCAGCTCGTCGCGAGAATATTCTCCCAGGACCTCAAGTCGCGCTACGACCCCAAAGGCAAAGACGCCAAGACGGAAGAGCTCTGCAAGATCTGGGACTCCGGGGAATGGGACAGTTTCTACTGGTCCATATTCATGAGCGCCCCGCCGCGCACCGTCATCAAGACGGAAACCCTGAGCAGCGAGGTCCGGAAGCGCTAACGCGCGCGCAGCTCGAACCCTTCAGGGCTGAAACGCCCGCACGGCTCGCCCCCGTCCATCCAGTCCTTGAGAACGATGAGCCGGGAGCCGGTAGGCAGCACGAGGTCCACGGCGTCATGAAAGTGCCCGAACACGAAATAATCCACCTTGCGGCGCCCGGATTCCGACAGTGCGAACTTGTACAACGGCTCCTCCGCCCCGCGGAAATGATACGGCTCGTGGGTGCGCCTGTTGGAGTTCGACAGGCCGAGTCCTATACGGAAGGCAATCCAAGGATGCAGGGTGCTGAACATCTTCTGCAGCACCTTGTTATGGAACACTTTAAGCATGAATGAGTAACCCCTCCCGGCGCCGCCGAGCGCGTCTCCGTGTCCCAGGCAGAACCGCTTGCCGCCAAGTTCCGTATAGAACGGCTGGTCGAAGCGGTGCATCCCGAGGCTCTCGAAATACGAGTAGCACCAGATATCGTGATTGCCGGGACAGAACCACACCTGCACCCCGCTGTCCATAAGGTCCACCAGGGCCGCTATCACCCGGGTCCCGCAGCGCGGCACCACATCGCGGTATTCATACCAGAAGTCCCAGATGTCGCCGAGCATGAACAGGGCCGCGGCCTTCTCGCGTGGAATCCCCTTGAGGAAGGCGACGAAGCGCGCCTCCCGGTCCGCCGGATCATTGAGGCCCAGCCCAAGGTGCACATCGGAGACGAAATAGTATTCGTTGCGTTCCGCCATCACCTAAGCGAAAATGAAGAGCAGGGCCGCGACCACGACGCAGTACAGCGAGAACCAGGACAGCCTCGCCCGGCTGACGAGGGCCACCATGACCTTGCAGGCCACAAGCCCGGAGAGGAATGCGGCCGCAAATCCGACGGCAAGCGCCCCGAGCCCAACGCCCGGCGCCGCGGCGGCACCCTCTTTGAACATATCCAGAATGGAGAGGAACTGCTCTCCGAGTATGGGTATCAGTACCATGAGGAACGAGAACTGGGCCATGTTCTCACGCTTCACCCCGCACACGAGCCCGGTGGCGATAGTGGTCCCGGAACGGGAAAGCCCGGGCGCCACGGCGCAGGCCTGGCCGAGCCCCACCGCAAGAGCCTGCCACCATGAGATGCCGTTGCGGCTGTTGTTGCAGATCTTCACCTTGCGGGTGAACACGTCAGAGAAGCACAGCAGCACGGCAGTCACCAACAGACAGGCGGCCACGGTGTGAAGACTGTCTCCGAAAAGCGCCTCGACCTTGTCCTTGAAACAGAACCCCACTATGGCCACGGGAACCATGGACAGGCATATCTTCAGGAAATAATCCGTCTCGTCGTTGTACCTGAACTTGAGGACACCCTTGAGGATGCGCCATATGGCACCGCCGAACACCACGATCGTGCTGAGCACGGTGGCGAAGTGCACGGTGACGGTGAAATCAAGAAAGCCCTCTCCGTCAACCCCGAGCAGGGACTTGAAAATCATAAGATGACCGCTGCTGCTGACAGGCAGGAACTCTGTAAGCCCCTGCACTATGCCCAGAACGAATGCTTCCCACAACTCCATCACTTCTCCTCCTTGTCTTTTTTGTCACGGAACTCTCCCGCGATCGCGATGCCGATCACCACAATGCCGGCAAGTATCACCAGCGGCGCCGCCACCAGCCTGCGGGCGTTGAACATCGCATAGTTGAAGACCTGAGGGTCATCAGAACCTCCCCCGAGCATCAATATATAGCCCGCCGCCATCACTATGGCGCCGGCGAGCAGGAGTTTCAGCCCCTTGGGGGTTATAGCCATCTTATCCATATAATTGTCAATAATATAAATCATCTTTAGGCGCCTCGGACAGCTTGCCCACAACAAAATAGGTGCTGAGCGTGCAGAGCAGCGCGCCGACGGCGAATATGATCCCGGCCGAAATCAGCAGCGAAGAGCGGCTCAACACAGAGAAGAACTCCGGGAAGGACCTGTTCAGCGCATACAGGATGCCTGACAGGGCCGCCGTCGAGATGACAGAGGCCACCAGCCCCTGCACGAGAGCCGCTTTCAGGAACGGCGCCGTGATGAAAGAGCGCGTCGCGCCGACCAGTTTCATCGTATGGATAGTGAAGCGCCTCGCGTATACGCTGAGCCTGACCATGTTGTTGATGAGGGCGAAGGAGATGAACAGCAGCACAGCTATAAGCACGGCAAACACTGCCGAGATCTTCGTCAGGTTGGTGTCCAGAGCCTCCACAAGCCCCTGGCGGCTGTCCACCTCATCGACAAGCGGAGAGGCGGAGAGAGCCTTGACGACAAGCGCCAGACTGTCCGCGACAACATATTCCGCCTTCAGCGACACGTCGGCCGACACCGGGACGGGCGAAGTCTCGAAAACGCTGAGGAAATCCTCGCCGAGCATCTTGGCGAGCTCCTTCTCTCCCTCCTCACGCGACACAACGCGCACATCCTTGACATAGGGCAGCAGAGACGCCGAGCCGGCGTATTTCTCCGCCTGCTCGCCAGTGACCTCCTGATTGAATATCACGGAGATCTTCATATTCTCCTTGAGATAGCGCGATACCCCGCCGACATTGACGGCCAGCAGAGCCGCAGCGCCCACAAGCAGAAGCACGAGGCTGATGCTTATGACGCTGGAGAGATAGGCGTTGACCATACGCCTGCGAAGCAACTTGTTCTCCCTCTTGGACATCGGAATTCAAATCTGGCCTCAAAGATAATAAATATCGACTTATCGAAAAAAATTATTATCTTTGTAACTATGAGTGCTTTTAAGCAGAAGATACTATTTGTCAACTCCGAGATTTTCCCATATCTGCCGGAGTCGGACATAGCAAACATCGGACGTTACCTGCCTCAGGGCGTCCAGGACCGCAAGAGAGAGATACGTTCCTTCATGCCGCGATTCGGCTGCATCAACGAGAGGAAGAACCAGCTCCACGAGGTCATCAGACTCTCGGGGATGAACATAATCATCGGGGACGTGGACAGGCCTCTCATCATCAAGGTGGCATCCATCTCCTCAGCAAGAATCCAGGTGTATTTCATTGACAACGAGGACTATTTCCGGCGCAAACAGACTTTCTGCGACGCAGGGGGCAAGTTCTTTGAGGACAACGACGAACGCGCGATCTTCTTCGCACGCGGCGTCCTTGAGACTGTCAAGAAGCTCCGCTGGGCCCCGGACGTGATCCATTGTCAGGGCTGGATTTCCCACCTGGTGCCGGTCTATCTCAAGAAAGCATACAAAGAAGACCCGATTTTCTCCAACAGCAAAGTCGTCCTCTCCCTTTACGACGACACTCCGGAAGCTGATTTCTGCCCTACATTCGCCGACAAGGCCTGCTTCGGGGCGGTCAAGAAAGAAGACCTCGGCCTGCTCGAAAAGCCGGATGGCATAAATCTTGCTCGAACGGCCGCTCAGTACTCGGACGGAGTGATTCTTGGAGCCGCGGACGTGAAGCCGGAGATTGTCTCCTGGTGCAAGGAGCTCGGGCTTCCGGTCCTGCCGTTCAACGCAGCCGCCCTTGAGGACGGAAGCTATGTGGACGAGTACTGCGGATTTTATGATGAGCTTTAAGATGAAGACACGCATCCTCGCAGGTCTGGCGGCTCTTGCCTGCCTCGCATCCTGCATCGACAGCAGCGACAAGCTCGGCGGAGACCTCGTCCCTGCCGGTCAGATATATAAGTTCTACACTGTGGACACTCCGGTGCCGCAGATTTATGTGCGCATGGCCGACAGCCTCTCCGGGCTCAGCAGCTCGCGCATAACCATCGGCGCGGTCAGGGACAAGGAGTACGGCCTCAGCACCAGGAAAAGCGCCGTGGCGCTCGTGCCGCTCGTCCGCAAGATGGACTTTGGCAAGAACCCGAAATTCAAGAGCTTCCACTTCTCTGCGAGCCTTGACACCGTCTCTGCAGGCGACCCTTCGCAGAAGAATATCCTCCAGGGCATAAAAGTCTATGAGCTGGCGAAGCCTATGGACTACAAGAAGGACTTCGACTGCAACAAGCCGTTCCCTCACCTCGGCAAGAGCATAACCAAGGGCTCGCCGGTCTTCAACGGCAGCGACTCCCTGTCTTTCAATTTCAGCGAAGAGTTCGGCAAGAAGTATCTCGGAATCACCAGCGAAGACCTTGAGGACATCGACACTTACCTCAAGAAATTCCCCGGCATCATGATAGAGACCGACGCCCCTTCAGGAGAAGGCGGGCGGATAGGCATGTTCAAGCTGCAGCTGGACTACAACAGTTCCTACGGCTACATCCAGGGCAACTATGCGAAACTGTCATTCTCCGGAGAATATAACGGAGAACGCAGGGACAGTTCTTTCCTTTTCTACTACGGGGCGGACAAGTTCTACGACATCGACTCCCTCTTCTCGGCCTCGTCTACAGGCAAGTTCCCTCAGTACGCGCTCAACCTCTCCTCACAGGAGACCGGGAGCAGCGTCGGCTACGCGAAGGAGGACATCAAGATCGAGGGCGGCGGCGGGCTGAAACCGGTGATTTCAGCCAAGCAGCTCAAGAGGATGGCGGAAGAGGCCATCGCGTCCAAAGGGGGTAACCCCAAGACGGCCGTCATCAACAAAGCCTCTCTCGTGTTCCCGTTCGAGGTGCCGTCTGAAGTCAGCGAACTCGACCGCTGGCCGGACATCCTCTCGCCGACATGCAGGATCACGGATGACGAGATCACCCGCTTCATGGGTCTGACGGATTCCGGTTCGGAGTACGAGGACCAGGGAGACATCAACCGCTCCCTTCTGGAGTACGCCCCGGACATCACGTTCCACATACAGGAACTCATCAAGATAGACGAATCCGACGCCTCCAGCAAGAAGACGGAGCGCCTCGACAAGGGATTCTATGACATCTGGCTGCTCATCATGGCCAATGAGGTGGTCACCACGACGAACTCCGGGTCTTCCGATCTGAGCGAGATGTACCAGTATCTGGCATACCAGAGCTACTACAATGACATGTACGGCGGCGGTTACGGAGGCTACGGCGGATATTCCAACTACTACTCCAATTACTACAACTACGCCATGATGGCCGCCTATGCGGGCCAGTCCACGACCAGCACCAGCATCTCGACGCAGCTGGACAAGGATAGGTTCTACAGGGCAAAACTCAACGGGCCGACGGCTGCGGACGGCCGTGTCCCGCATCTCCAGATCACATTCGCGATACCTGAGGAATAAGCTCCGGGACTGGACAAAAATATTAAAGGGCGGCTGTTATAGCCACCCTTTTTCATTTGACGGAGTCAGAGATTACTTGCTCACGTTGAGCTTCTCCGCTACCTTGTCACACGCATCCTTTACGGTTGCGATGGTGCTTGTTTCCTCATCAGGAATCTTAATGCCGAACACTTTTTCGAACTCCATAAGAAGCTCAACGGTGTCGAGTGAATCCGCACCAAGATCATTTGTAAAATTAGCGGTCTCCGTGACCTCTGAAGGCTCTACGCCAAGTTTGTCAACGATTATCGCCTTGACCTTTTCTACAATTTCTGGATAATCCATAACGTAAGATATTAAGTTTTATTAGTACATCCTTACTAGCCAAAAGGCTTACAAAGTAACGCAATTTTTTTCAATTCTCCAAATCCCGGCCCACAGCCGCCTCCGGACGGCTCAGCCCGATCCAGATTCTGAGCCCGTTAAGGGAGTTCAGCAGGTAGAAGCTGTACTTGATCAGATATATCAGCGCATACGAATCAGAAGTGCGCGAAAGCGTCACGGCCCACATCACCACGGAAGCTATGTTGACGCCTATCCAGAAGAACCACTGCTCCATATAGGCCATGGACATGAGCATCTGCCCGAGGATGTTGCACATCATCGACACGGCGTCCATCAATATCGCAAGCCTGATGACCTCCCTGGCCTGAGCGGAGCCGATGCGCAGCAGCACAATATATGAAATCACCAGCCCGACGAAGAATATGGCGCCATACAGGGCCCAACGGGAAGGCGTGAGACGCCGCGCGCGGACAGAAGCCCCGGATGAGGCGCCGCGCTTCTTCCACTGGAAGAAACCGATGAACTGCATCGGAAGGAAGTACAGGATGTGAAGGGCCGCATTGCCGTATTTCCCGCCGACAAAACACATCACGCCATAAATCGTGACATCGAAAAGCCCGAAGAGGAAAGTCAATATCTTGGCGTTGGCGGAGCACACGGTGCTCAACACGCCCATAAGGGAGCCGAACGCCGCCACTATGAGCATCGCCTGACCAGTCTGCGCGTCCCTGAGCTTAAGCAAGGTGGCGGCAATCATGACGACAGTCATCCCGATAAGGATGAACGCATTGAAATACTTGTTAAAATCAGCTTTGGCCATTTTCATCTGCCTGATTGTTTAATTGTGTCTTGATTTTTGACGCCAGCGCCGGGCCGACCAGGGAAGAAATCTCCTCCACAGAGGCCGACGCTATCCGCGCGACGCTCCCGAAATGCATGAGCAGCCTCTGTTCCGTCTGCTCCCCCACCCCCTTTATCTCCCTGAGAGCAGAAGACAGGGCCGCCTTGCTGCGCAGAGAGCGGTGGAATGTGATGCCGAAGCGGTGGGCCTCATCACGTACCCTCTGGAGCAGCTTCAGAGCCTGGGAGTTCCTGTCCAGGAACAGCGGATATGGATCGCCCACGCGTATCACCTCTTCCAGCCTCTTGGCAAGTCCTATGACGGTCAGCTTCTTCTCCAGTCCGAGCTCGCATATCGCCTGATAGGCGAAGTCCAGCTGGCCCTTGCCGCCATCTATGACGACGAGCTGAGGAAGGTCTTCCGGGGCCTCCTCGCAAAGCCTCGAATACCTGCGGTTTACGACCTCTTTCATCGAAGCGTAATCGTTGGCTCCGACGACGGTCTTTATCTTGAATTTACGATAGTCTTTCTTGGATGGCTCCCCGCCCCTGAACACGACGCATGACGCCACGGGGTTGGTTCCCTGGATGTTGGAGTTGTCGAAACACTCGATGTGCTCCGGCAGTTCGGTCATGCCTATGGCCTTGCGGAGTTCCTCCAGGACAGCTGCGCGGAATTCGTCGGGATTGGTGTGCTCCCTCTGCCTCAGGGAGTTGAAGCGGAACTCCTTGGAGTTCTTGTCGCTTAGCTCCAGAAGAGCCAGCTTGTCTCCCCGCACCGGGATCCTGAACGACACTCCTTCGATGCTGACATCCGGAAGGAAAGGAACCAGAACCTCCTTGCTCAAGGCCCCGAACTTGGATTCAATCTCAGCGATGAATGAGCTGAGCACGGCGGAGCGGTCCTCTTCTATGTTGAGCTTGAACCCGAGATTGAGTGACTGCACGATGGCCCCGCCCTTGATGCGGAGGAAGTTGCCGAACGCCTCCAGTCCGTCAAAGACCAGCGAGAACACATCCACGTCCCGGTCGCCGGCGGCTGTGATGATGGATTTGGAGTAGTGGCTCTGCAAGGCCTCCATCTTCTGCTTGTACACGGCAGCAGACTCGAAGTCAAGCTCCTCGGCGGCATGCAGCATACGCTCCTTGTAGTCCCTGATGATGTCGCTCACCCCGCCGCTGAGAAGGCGTATTATCTCATTGACATATCCGCCGTATTCTTCCTTGGAGACGGCGCCGATGCAGCATCCGCGGCAACGGTGCAGGTGAAAGTCCAGGCACGGCCTGAACTTGTGCCGGAGGACGGCGTCGGAAGTGATTGCAAGCCGGCAGGAGCGCAGCGGGTAGTTGGATTCGAAGAAATCCAGAAGCGTGCGGGCGTGCATCACGGAACTGTATGGGCCGAAGTAGCGGCTGCCGTTGCGCACAAGGCGCCTGGTGAGATAGACCCGGGGGAACTCCTCGTCGGTCACGCAGATCCAAGGATATGTCTTGGAGTCTTTGAGCAGTATGTTGTAGCGCGGCTTGTACTGCTTGATCAGGTTGTTCTCAAGCAGGAGCGCGTCAGCCTCCGTGTCCACCACGGAATACTGCACATCGGCGATCTTCGAGACAAGGACACGGGTTTTGAGCGTCAGCCTGTCGGGGCTGACAAAATATTGGGCGACCCGCTTGTTGAGGTCTTTGGCCTTGCCTACATAAATCACAGTTCCCTCGGAGTTGTAGTATCGGTACACTCCGGGGGAATGTGGAAGAAGGCTTATTTTTTCTCTAACGTCCAAGCGCCTCGGCTACAGCCTCCTCAATGGCGGCGCCCCTGAGGTCACGCTTGACGATGACCCCGTCAGGACCTACAAGCATAATGTGAGGGATGCCCTGGATTCCGTAGATCTCGGTAGGGATTCTCTGGGCATTGATGATCTGGCTCCACACCACGCCGTGCTCCACTGCGGAAGCCTTGGTGTCTGCAGGATCATCCCATACGGCTACGCTGAGTACGTCGAAATCATCTCCGTGATACTTCTTGTAGACCTCGGCGATGTTAGGAATCTCACGCTTGCATGGGCCGCACCAGCTTGCCCAGAAGTCCACGAGGACATACTTGCCCTTGCCGACATAGTCGGAGAACTTGACGGTGCTCGCCTCCGGATTCTCAGGATCCTGCACTACAGTGAAGTCCGTGAACATGCTGCCGGCTGCGGTGCTCTTCTTGGCGTTCACGACAGACTTGTACTTGAGGATGGTGGAATCCTCTGCAGCGGCTCCCTTGAGAAGTCCGAGAGCCTCTTCCTGCTGTTCCGGCTCGATCATGTTCCAGATGTCAGAAACCACGGCGACAGCCAGCTGCCCGGACGGTTCTTTCTTGAGGATATCGAATCTCTCGCCGACATACTTGTCAACGGACTCGCTGTATAACTTCTCCAAAGCGGAGTCCTTCTGGTCTTCAGTCAATGCAGAATCAGCCTGTATCTTCTCGGAAGAAGCCCTGTAATCCTCCATAAACTTCTCGTTGCCGGCCTGGTAGTCGGCAAGTTTCTGCTCTTCAGAAACACCTTTGCAGCCGGCTGCGGCAATCAGCAGAGCGGCTGCGGCATACAATACTTTTTTCATCTCTAATAATTTTAAAAGCCGGTCCGCAACGCGAACCGGCCGTAAATATAGTAATTTTATTTAAAAATTACCTCTGATTGTTGTCCCTGCGAGGACGACGGTCGTCACGACGTCCGCGACGGTCGCCACGGTCACGTCCACCACGGTTCTGGCCTGCTGCCTGAGCGTTGGCGGCTGAAAGGGCGGCAGGAGTGAGATCCTGCTTGCCATAGCGCTCGCCGTTGCAGATCCAGACCTTGATTCCGAGAGCTCCGACCTTGGTATGTGCCACTGCGAGAGCGTAGTCGATGTCCGCACGGAATGTGTGGAGAGGCGTACGGCCTTCCTTGAACATCTCGTTGCGGGCCATCTCGGCGCCACCAACACGACCGCTGATCTGCACCTTGATGCCCTCTGCGCCAACCCTCATGGTGTTGGCTACGGCCATCTTGATGGCGCGGCGGTATGACACACGGCCCTCAATCTGGCGGGCGATGCTGTCAGCCACAATGTTGGCGTCAACCTCAGGACGCTTAACCTCGAAAATGTTGATCTGCACGTCCTTGCTGGTGACCTTCTTGAGCTCCTCCTTGAGTTTGTCCACCTCGGTGCCGCCCTTGCCGATGATGAAGCCCGGCCTTGCGGCGTAGATGGTGACAGTGATGAGCTTGAGGGTCCTCTCGATGATGATCCTGCTGAGGCTCGCTTTGGCAAGACGCTTGCTGAGATACTTGCGGATCTCGTAGTCCTCTGCGATCTTCTCCGCATAGTTACCACCACACCAGTTAGAGTCCCAACCACGGGTGATACCGA